>ERZ779660.1795-NODE-1795-length-10063-cov-2.020284_pt1 | contig 10063 bp, 9 predicted proteins | sample MGYA00511906_ERZ779660 | MGnify/ENA primary metagenome ERZ779660 (study PRJEB29588, sample SAMEA2156906) | human gut metagenome | biome: human gut; feature: human-associated habitat; material: faeces | place: Denmark | collected 2008/2010 ... | reverse complement strand
GAAAAGACCATCTGCCTTGCGGTGTCGCCCTCCTTAAAAGCTTACAAGATCCCCGGCAGAGCGCGGCTGTTTGAAGCCGTCCAGCGGGTGAAAGAGGTCAACGCCCAGCGGCTGCAAACTGCCGTCCGGCATGCGGCGCACAAGGCCGTAATCCCGGTGGGTGCCTTCCGGCTCGCGGTTATCCCGGGCATAGAAGATCTCCACATCCGGCCGGTCGGAGAAATCCAGCGGGTGTGCCGGGTCCGGCAGGCAGGCCCAGCGCAAAACCACTTTTGCCTCCGGCCGCACGGTCTTCAGGCCCTGCGCATAGGCGTTTACTGCCGCCGGGATGCCGTACACCGGGTTTGCCGCCACATAACCCACGCGGTCAGTCCTTGCCATCACGCCGGCCAGCATTCCCAGCAGATAGGTCACTTCATACGTGCGGGGATAGTAGGTGCGCACCAGCGGATGCGGCGCGTTGAGCGAACAGTTCAGGATGCGGGTCTTGGGGTGCTGGGCCGCCACCTTCAGGCAGGCGGTATGCATCCGGGCACTTGAGGTGAACACCACGTCGGCATTGTCGTGAGCCACATCCTCCAGCACCTGCTCCGCGTCCACCTCAGGCTCGATGTTCTCTTTGCGGGTGATGAATACCCGGTCCGGGAACGCCTGCTGCAGCGCTTCGATGCCCTTGTCGTGGGCACGCACCCATGCGCTGCTCTCGGCATTGTGCTCGTGCAGGAACACCACCTTCAGCTCGCTGGGCTTTGTAAAGATGTTCAGCTTTGCCAGCAGCGGTTCGCCGGGGCCCTGCTTCGGCTCCAGCGAAAGCGCTCTGGTGGATATTGAATCCCGCGCGGCAGAGATCCTGCGGGATGGCAAGCTGCCCCTGCTTCTGGGCGGTGAACATCTCGTCACGCTGGGGGCTGTGCGGGCTGCCGTGAAAAAATACCCCGACCTGCACATCGTCCATTTTGACGCTCACGCCGACCTGCGGGATGACTATCTCGGCGCACAGCTCAGCCATGCCTGTGTGCTGCGCCGCTGCCATGACCTTTTGGGCGATGGCCGCATCCACCAGTTCTGCATCCGCAGCGGCGACCGCGCCGAGTTCGAGTTTGCAGCCCAGCACACCGAGATGCACAAATTCGATTTTGCCGGCCTTGCTGAGCTGACGGAACAGCTGTGCGAGAGCAAGGTGCCCGTCTACCTGACCATCGACCTCGACTGTCTGGACCCCTCCTGCTTCCCCGGCACCGGCACGCCCGAAGCCGGCGGCGTGAGCTTTTTGCAGCTGCTGGATGCCATCCGCACTGTGACCAAGGCCAACATCATCGGTGCAGACCTGAACGAGCTGGCCCCCACACTGGACACCACCGGCGTTTCCACCGCCACCGCCTGCAAGGTGCTGCGCGAAACGCTGATCGCGCTGGACAAGGGCTGGCCCGGCTTTCAGGTCTGACCGAATTTGCACACATTGACATAAAGGAGAAAAATCATGAGCAAAGTTCTGATCATCGGCTGCGGCGGCGTGGCCAGTGTAGCCATCTCCAAGTGCTGCCAGGTCAGCGATGTTTTTACCGAGCTGTGCATTGCCAGCCGCACCAAGTCCAAGTGCGATGCCCTGGCGGCAAAGCTGGCCCCCAACACCAAAACAAAAATCACCACCGCCCAGGTGGATGCCGATGATGTGCAGCAGCTGTGCGATCTTATCAACAGCTACAAGCCCGATCTGGTCATGAACATTGCCCTGCCCTATCAGGATCTGACCATCATGGACGCCTGCCTTGCCTGCGGCGTCAACTACATGGACACCGCCAACTACGAGCCCGAGAACACCGACGACCCGGAGTGGCGTGCCATCTACGAGAAGCGCTGCAAGGAAGCAGGCTTCTCCGCCTACTTTGATTACAGCTGGCAGTGGGCCTACGCAAAGAAGTTTGAGGAAGCCGGCCTGACCGCCCTGCTGGGCAGCGGCTTCGACCCGGGCGTGACCCAGGCTTACTGCGCCTACGCCAAAAAGCACGAGTTCGACACCATTGACACCATTGATATTCTGGACTGCAACGGCGGCGACCACGGCTATGCCTTTGCCACCAACTTTAACCCGGAGATCAACCTGCGCGAGGTGTCCGCCCCCGGCAGCTACTGGGAGAACGGCCACTGGGTGGAGATCCCGGCTATGAGCATCAAGCGGGAATACAACTTCGATCAGGTGGGCGACAAGGATATGTACCTGCTGCACCACGAGGAGATCGAGTCTCTGGCAAAGAACATCCCGGAGGCAAAGCGCATCCGCTTCTTCATGACCTTCGGCCAGAGCTACCTTGACCACATGCGCTGTCTGGAGGACGTGGGCATGCTGTCCACCACCCCGGTCAACTTCAACGGGCAGGAGATCGTGCCCATCCAGTTCCTCAAGGCTCTGCTGCCGGACCCCGCCAGCCTTGGCCCCCGCACCAAGGGCAAGACCAACATCGGCTGCATCTTCACCGGCAAGAAGGACGGCAAGGAAAAGACCTACTATATTTATAATGTGTGCGACCATCAGGAGTGCTACAAGGAGGTCGGCTCGCAGGCTATCAGCTACACGACCGGCGTTCCTGCTATGATAGGCGCTATGATGGTAATGACAGGCAAGTGGAAGAAGCCCGGTGTTTATAATATCGAGGAATTCGATCCCGATCCGTTTATGGACGCACTGAACAAGTGGGGACTTCCGTGGCACGAAACATTCGACCCTGAGCTTGTAGACTGATCCCGTAACCGAATACTATGCCCGTCACGCTTTGCGTGACGGGCTTTCTATTTATTCAGCATATTGCCCGGAAGCGAAACCACCGCCTTTGATTTCGGCACGGCAAGCCCCGTCAGCAGCACGGCATTCTTGATCATTCCCTCCCCGAATCTTTTGCGTATATCCCTGATACAGCCATCAGCCTTTTCCATTTTTTCAAGCCTTATCGTATCGTTGAAAAAGCTGTTCTGTATCACCGCACCGCCGTCCACAAGAGAAAATGCGGTTACCGTAAGCGACCGCACAGGATTTACCCAATCGTAATTGTCGCAGAACAGCCTGTATGCCGTATCCGCAATTATCATCGGTGAGCGTGTCGCTGTCGGAAGCTCCGTCTGCCACTCCCTGTTTCTGAGAATGCTCGACCTTGCGTTCACACAAACCTTAGTCGCATACTTGTTTTGAATCGTCAGCCTTTTCCCTATATCCTGAGCCAGCTCAAGAAGCAACGGCTTTGCGTCCTCGCACCGTGTTATATCCGCTGTGGTCGTCACACCGTGCCCAACGCTTTTTGCAGGCATCGAAAAATCAGCAGGCATAACCTGCGAGTTATCCGTTCCGTTAGCGTAGCATCTTAGCATATATCCGTTCTTGCCAAGCACCTTTGTTATCCACTGAGCGTCGCACTGTGCAAGTTCACCCAGTGTATATATTCCGTAATCGTTCAGCTTTGCGGTAGTCGCTCTGCCTGCCCCTATCATATCGCTGAGCGGAAGATTCCATATCTTCTCACGGAACGTTTCTCTCGGTATTACCGTCACCGCATCCGGCTTTTTCATATCGCTTCCGAGTTTTGCAAACACCTTGTTGAACGATACCCCGACCGATATGGTAAGCCCAAGCTCCTCCTTTACGGTATGCCTTATCTCGTCTGCTACCTTTTCGGGTGCGCCGAACAGCCTTCTCGTACCGCTTATATCAAGCCAGCATTCGTCCATTCCGAAAGGCTCGATAAGATCCGTATACCGCTCGTATATCTTCCTTGCAAGCCTGCTGTACTTGAGATATTCCTCAAAGTGCGGCGGTACGATAACAAGCCCCCTGCACTTTGATTTTGCAGATGCCACCGTTTCCGCCGTCTTTACTCCCTGCGCCTTTGCAAGCTCGTTTTTCGCAAGCACTATTCCGTGCCGTTCCTCGACAGAGCCGCACACCGCCACAGGATATTTCTTAAGCTCCGGATTCAGCTTGCATTCAACCGACGCAAAGAAATTGTTCATATCGCAGTGAAGTATATCACGTTCCATTTTGTCGCCTCTTATCTGTTTTGCTTGACACGATACGCAATCTATGGTATCATAAATACGTAATTAAATTTCTAATCAAGATTATACGCAATTATCTTGCGTTTGTCAAGAGAAAAATGCAATGTATTTGCATGTTTTTGAATTTTACGGAGGATACGATTATGATTGAACGTTATGATGTCAACGAAGAATGGGCGCATTGCGGAATTATCAAAGCAGGCGATTTCTGTTTTCTCAATTACTGTGTAGGAAATGTCGGCGGAAGTATCGAACAGCAGGTAAACGGCGCATTTGACGAGATGGAAAAGCGTCTTGCACTTGTCGGACTTACACTTGAAAACGTCGTGCAGATGGACTGCCTTTTCAGGGATATATGGGATATTCCGGTTATGGAAAAGGTGATAAAGGAGCGTTTCGGCGGCAAATATCCTGTCCGTAAATCAATACAGACCGAGTTTGCCCATTTCGGCGGAGAAAACGGGCTTAAATTTCAGGCAGACGCCGTAGCATACTGCAAGTAAAGGAGTAATTATGAAATTCTGTGATAAAGTAAAGAAAGAGCGCCGTGCAAAAGGCCTTACACAGCAGCAGTTTGCGGATATGCTCGGTGTATCTCTGAGAACCATAACAAACTATGAAAAGGGTGAAAGCTACCCCAAACAGCGTGAAATATACGGAAAAATGGCTGAGATACTCGGTGTTGACATTAATTATCTGCTTACCGAGAACGAAGAATTCTACATAAACGCAAACGAAAAGTACGGCGCTACAGGCGCACAGCAGGCGAAAGCGCTGATGCAGGAGGTAACAGGACTTTTCGCAGGCGGAGAGCTTGACCAGGATGACATGGACGAGATGATGAAAGCCATACAGGATGCCTACTGGATAGCAAAAGAGAAGAACAGAAAATATGTGTCAAAGCGGAAAGAGCACGAATGTTAAGCTGTTTTAACGAGGCGGTCAACAAGGCTGATGAGCTGATAGCCATTTATGGCAGGTGCTCTCCGAAAAGGCTCGCACGGGAGCTTGATATAGAGGTTCTCGAAAGGGATTTTTCAAAGCAGAAAGGCGCATACAAGCTGATACTGAAAAACCCGTTTATCTTTATAAAGCGTGATCTTTGCGACAGTATGAAAAAAATCGTCCTGATGCACGAGATCGGTCACGACAGGCTCCACAGGGATAAGGCAGACGACAGCGGCGGCTTTGCCGAATATGACATATTCGATATGTGCGATCGTTCTATGGAGTATGAGGCAAATCTCTTTGCGGCACAGTTTCTTATATCAGATGAAGAGCTTTACGATTGCATAAATTGCGGCTACGATATTGACAAAACTGCGGCGGCACTCTGCACCGACCGTAATCTTGTTGCGCTCAAGGTCGATATTCTGAAAAAGCAGGGGGTGAAGCTGCGCTCCCAGCTTCACAACAATAAATTTCTTGCAGGTGACTGAGAATGAGGTTTTTTATGAACAAATTTTTTACACGCTTCAAGGCAAGCGAACACGGCGGCGAATACCTTATGCGGTTTATTTCTGCGTGGCTGTGTTCGCTCATATTGATATTGCCTTTAAGACCGATAAGCAAGGTATTTGACAAAGAATACGCAGGCGAAGCTCCGCATCTGTTGCTTATCCTATTTTTCACAGTATTCTACGGCTTACTTACCGTGTTGCGTTTTATTCCAAAGCTCAGAGATATGAAAACCGACTGTGCCGCATTGCTTATATCGACCGCACAGTTTACAGTTGCTTATGCTGTAGTTATGTTCCGTGAAAAAGGTAGGAATATTGATTTTTTTCTCGGAGTTGTCCTGTTTATAGCCCTCGCTGTATGGTATACTGTAGGAAAGCAAAGGATAAGGCTTCCAAAATTCACAAAGAAATGCTGGATAGCGGTTCTTGCGCTGTCCGCCGTATTTATGCTTGTGTTCACCGCACTTGCAATGGCAATGCGGTATTACAAGCTGTCTACCCCTGCGTTTGATTTTGGGATATTCGCGCAGATGTTCGAGAATATGAAGGACGGGCTTGGACCTGTCACAACAGTCGAACGTAATTATGAGCTGTCACACTTTGCTGTGCATTTTTCTCCTGCGTATTATCTGATGCTGCCGTTCTATATGCTTTTTCCGCACCCGGTAACATTACAGATATTGCAGGGAATATTCGTTACAAGCGGAATTATCCCGGTGTTCCTTATCGCAAGAAAATACGGTTTTTCGCTTATACATTCCTCGCTTTTTTCAGCGATATATGCTTTATATCCGGCATTCACAGGCGGCTGCAGCTACGATATTCACGAAAACTGTATGCTTCCGGCGTTCCTGCTGTGGCTGATATGGGAGACAGAACGTGAAAAAACGATACCGATGCTTGTCTTTGCATTGCTCACTCTTACCGTAAAGGAAGATGCCGCCGTGTATGTTGCGGTGATCGGGCTTTATCTTATACTGTCAGACCGCAGTGAAAAGACAAGAGCGCTCGGTGCTGTGATTTTCGGAGCGGCCTGCGTTTATTTCTTTGCAGTATGCGCTTATCTCAATAACAGCGGGCTTGGGATCATGGAATGGCGGTACAAGGACTATATGTACAGAGGCGGTGCGCTTATCACCTCAATAGTCGTTACGGCGTTTACAAATCCCGGCTACATTCTGTCAAATCTGTTTACGGGCGAAAAGCTGACCTTTACAGTGCAGACGCTTGGTGTACTCGGCGGTATACCGCTTGTAAGCCGAAAGATAGCACGTTATATATTACTGATACCGTTTGTACTGGTAAATCTTATGCCAACCTATCCGTATCAGCACTCGATTTATTTCCAGTACGTTTTCGGCTCGTGCGTTCTTGTTATCTGGCTTTTCATAATGAATATGTCGGAGCTGTCATATAACAGGGCGAGATGCTTTACTGTGTTTTCGCTTATTGCCTGTGCGGTTATGTTTGTGTCAACAATGACAGGCTACCTGAACAATTTCTATGATAACGACTATGAGGCACACGGTGCAGTCATATCCTATCTTGAACAGCTTCCCGACAACGAAAACGAGAGCATCACAGCGAACACGTTCTTTATCGCTCCGCTGTATAAGCAAAAAGAGCTTTATACGATAAATGACCGTGATGTGCCGACAGACGAATCCGCACCGCTTGCCGATATTGTTTTACTTGACAGGACAAACGCAAAGTTTGAAACCAATTATAATTATTTCACCTCACTCGGAATGAAAGAGGTAACGATAGAGGACGAAAGAGTCGCATGCCTTGTATGCAGACTTGAATTATAAATCTTTTCACGAAAGGACTAAGGAAATATGCAGGAAATAAGATGCCCGAAATGTAATGAGGTCTTTCAGGTGGATGACAGCGGTTATTCACAGATCGTTCAGCAGGTAAGAGATAAGGAATTCGAAAAAGAAGCGGCACGCAGAGCAGAGGAGCTTGAAAAAGCGAAGAACAGCGAGCTTAAAATACTCGAGATGGAGTATGAAAAGAAGCTGGAATCGGCTCTTTCGGAAAAGTCGGACGATATTACGGATAAGGAAAAAAGGATAACCGAGCTTGAAGCAAGGCTTGAAAGCATGGAAAGCGAAAAACAGCTTGCCGTTGCAAATGCTGTCAGTGAGCGTGAAAAAAGATTCAACGAGGAAAGCAGCAAGGCACAGAAGGCTATCAGCGACAAGGAGAGCCTTATAAAACAGCTTGAATTACAGCTTCAGCAGGCGCAGAGCTTACAGCAGGCGGCTCTTGACAAGGCAAAGAGTGAAAACGCACTTGCTCTTGAAAAAAAGCAGAACGAAATAAACGAGCTTAACAGCCAGCTTAAGACCAAGGATAGCGAGGCAGCGCTCAGATGCAAAACGATAGAAGAAAAGTACGCTATTGAGCTTAAAAACAAGGACGAGCTGATAGAGCAGTACAAGGACTTCAAGGCAAGGCTGTCAACGAAAATGGTGGGCGAAACCCTTGAACAGCATTGCCTGACGCAGTTCAATTCTCTCAGAATGTCGGCATTTCCCAATGCCTATTTTGAAAAGGATAACGATGCAAGGAGCGGCAGCAAGGGCGATTTCATTTTCAGAGAATCGTCAGAGGACGGTATAGAATTCATCTCAATTATGTTCGAGATGAAGAATGAGATGGACACCACAGCCACAAAGCATAAGAATGAGGACTTCTTCAAGGAGCTTGACAAGGATAGAAATGAAAAGGGCTGCGAATATGCCGTTCTCGTTTCAATGCTCGAAGCCGACAACGAGTTCTATAATGCTGGTATAGTCGATGTTTCGTATAAGTACCCCAAGATGTACGTTATCCGTCCGCAATTCTTTATTCCGCTTATCTCTCTGCTGAGAAACGCCGCAAGAAACAGCCTTGAATATAAGCGTGAGCTTGCTATGGCAAAGGCTCAGCAGGTTGACCTTACAAACTTTGAGAATAATATCAACGAGTTCAAGAATGCTTTCTCAAAAAACTATCAGCTTGCAAGCAAAAAGTTCAATATTGCAATTGAAGAGATTGATAAAACTATAGATCATCTTCAGAAGACAAAGGATGCTCTGCTGTCATCGGAAAACAATCTTCGTCTTGCAAATAACAAGGCGGAAGAACAGCTTACTATCAAAAAGCTGACAAAGGACGCTCCGAGCATCAAGGAGGAGTTCGCAAGACTTGCAAGCGAACAGACAGCATTGCCCGGCGGTGCAGACGAATAATTCAGAATACGGCGGAGCAGACCTTGCATTTGCTCCGCTTTGCTGTTTATATACGGATAACATCGTACCCTCGGCTCTTGCATTTTACCGTAATTATGGTATACTATAATCATAAATCGCCAAATCACCGAAAAAATCAATCTGACCTCTGCTTGAAAGGATAAATATGGGATTTCTTATTATTGACGGCAACAGCATATTAAACCGTGCATTCTACGGTATCCGTGTGCTGACAAATTCAAGAGGTGTTGCCACAAATGCCGTAACAGGCTTTATGAACACTCTGCTTATGCTTGAAAAGGATGTAAATCCGGATATGATAGCGGTAGCTTTCGACCTTAAAGCACCGACATTCCGCCATAAGATGTACGACGGCTATAAGGCAAACCGCAAGGGTATGCCCGACGACCTCGCTCAACAGCTCCCCTATATGAAAAAGATAATCACCGCAATGGGAATAACCATTATCGAAAAAGAGGGCTTTGAAGCCGATGATATAATCGGAACTGTTTCAGCCGCCTGTGCGGATAAGAAGATACCCTGTACAGTGTCAACGGGCGACCGTGACTCGTTCCAGCTTGTAAATGATTACGTTACCGTAAGGCTTGCCAAGACAAAAGGCGACATTTACTACACGCCCGATGTTATTATGGAGGAGTACGGCGTGACTCCGAAACAGATGATAGAAGTAAAGGCACTTATGGGCGATTCGAGCGACAATATTCCCGGTGTTCCCGGCATCGGTGAAAAGACCGCTCTGTCACTTATAAAGGAATTTGCAAGCGTGGACGGAGTTTATGAAAACATCGGCTCAACGCTTATCACAAAGGGTGTACGCACAAAGCTCGAAAACGGCAAGGAAAGCTGTTATATGAGCAGACAGCTTGCCGAAATATGCCTTACCGCACCTATTGATACCGAGCTTTCGCATTATGTTCCGAAAGAACGTGACGATGCCGAGCTTGCAAGATTGTTGTCGGAGCTTGAAATGTACAAGATGCTCCAGAAGCTGAAGCTGCACCCGACTTCCGCTCCGGCAGGCTCAAAAGAGGCTTTGGAAGAATCCGCCGCAAAGCAGATACCCGCAATGCCTGCAGGCGATATAGTTCTGACGCAGGAGGGGAGCGTATACGCAGGCGCAGTAGGCGCTCCGGTAGAATTGTCAGACGGGGAGCTTAAAGCCTATGCAGACAGCGACAGCACGAAGTACACCTTTGATATAAAGGAAACGCTGACCGTTACCGGCTGTGAAAGGCTTAAGAACAACCGTTTTGATACAACGCTTGCGGCTTACCTTGCCGACCCCGATTCAAACGATTA
>ERZ779660.1794-NODE-1794-length-10084-cov-2.842955_pt1 | contig 10084 bp, 5 predicted proteins | sample MGYA00511906_ERZ779660 | MGnify/ENA primary metagenome ERZ779660 (study PRJEB29588, sample SAMEA2156906) | human gut metagenome | biome: human gut; feature: human-associated habitat; material: faeces | place: Denmark | collected 2008/2010 ... | reverse complement strand
TGCACACCAGCCTACACCGTGTGTAAATCCTGAAATGTCCTCAATTTTCTTGGAATGAACCCACTTTCCCTCTTCCGGGATAGGAGCTGGCTCATGCTTTGCGCCCTTTGCTACAGGACACATGTTTTCAACTTCCTTTGTGTAAATCATCTTAAGACTCCTTTCGCATGTTAATTGTAGATAAACTCGTTATCATTCGACATACCGCTAATATTTTTGCATATTTTTTTCCTAAAGTCTAGTGCAAATTCGCACTTTTTTAGATACAACTACTATTTTTCTTTTTTTGCCACAATATGGTCTGCATCCTTGTAGATATGGTTTGCCGGAATCACTCCGCGGACAGAAGAAAGCGGATAGACATTACAATTCGGGCAGATAACCGTACCCGGATTTAAAACGGAGTTGCATCCTACCTCTACGTGATCTCCGAGCATAGCTCCAAATTTCTTAAGTCCTGTTTCAATTTCTTCTCCGGAATCTCTGTTGTCCTTTACAACCACAAGTGTTTTATCCGATTTTACATTGGAGGTAATTGAACCGGCTCCCATATGGGACTTGTAACCGAGAATAGAATCCCCGACGTAATTGTAATGTGGTACCTGTACCGTGTTAAAAATGATATCATTTTTGATCTCCGTGGAATTTCCGACAACCGATCCTTTTCCAATGATCGCACTCCCGCGGATAAATGCACAGTGACGGATCTCGGCATCTTCATCAATAATCAGCGGTCCGTTCAGACATGCCGTAGGCGCAACGGTTGCACTCTTTGCCACCCAGATATTTTCTCCACGTTTCTCATAAATTTCCGGATCGAGTGTCGGACCGAGCTTTTTGATAAAATCGCTGATTCCTTTTAATGCTTCCCACGGATATGTAAACTGTGAAAGATACTCTCCCGCGATAGACTGTGATAAATCATACATGTTTTTGATTTTTGCGTTTTCCATTTTTTAATCTCCTTACATTTTAATTTTCATGATTACTGATCGTTTTTCTTTCGGACTCTTCCGTTTTCTCCAAAGCCGTTGTTTCCTCTGCGGCTGCTGTTTTCTCCGGCGGTGCCTCCCCCGGATTATCAAAATCAAACGAAATCTGATCATTTTCATATTTCAGGCAGGTGTCAAATGTATTGCCCGCCTTTGAGGTAAATCCGGCAATCTTCTGCTTCGTCTTTCCGGTCGTCAGCAGTTCTTTCATCACTTCTTCGGAAAGTTCCACCTTAGCAACGGTATGCCAGATTTTAAATCCGCACGCACATTCATACCTCCACTGCGTCTTCATCAGCATTTTGCCGCATTTCGGGCACGGCACGGTTGTCTCTTCCGGTTTCGGTTTCTCTGGAAAATCAAATGCGATCTCCCCTTCTTCCGTCAGTTTCAGCGGCGCATCAAATTTCATACCGGTCTTTGCCACAAATCCCGTTATTACCTCTGTCTTCTTTTTCATCAGAAGCTCTTTCACCTGCGCTTCTTTCAGCCGGACACTTGCGATACTTCCAATCATAAAGCTGCAGCTTTCCTTATCATCTTTTTTATGATTGGCACACATAAATCCAAACGGTGCCACTACAATATCCCCACCACACTTCGGGCACTTCACATCTTTGACTTTCTTTGGCTCAACATTGTCAAAATCAAATTTCAGCCCGGTTACTTTCCCGTTTTCATCTTTTGCGAGAGCTACGCGCGCATCAAATTTCTTCCCTGTTTTTGACTTAAACCCACGCATGGTTTCCGTAATGCCATCGTTTAAAAGCTGCCGGACCTGTGCTTCCGTAAAAGATTTCTCTGCCATCTTCCCAATGGAAAACCTGCAGCTGTTTTCATCGCCCGGCTTATAGTTAGCACATCCATAACCAAAAGAGGTCGCAATGATCTCACCCCCACAGAGCGGACACTTTACATCGCGGATCACTTTCTGTTCCACGCTGTCAAAATCAAATACAATATTCGTCTTTCCCTCTTCGGTTTTCTCCAGTTTCAGACAGGCATCAAATTTTTTACCGGTTTTTGATTTAAAACCGCGCAGGGTATCCGTATGTCCCTCCGTCAGGAGCTGCTTTACCGCAGTAACCGGCAGGGTTTTTCCGGCGATTGTTCCAATGGAAAACCGGCAGCTGTTCTCATCGTCCGGTGAAAAGTTTACACATCCATAACCGAAAGATGTCTTTTTCATCTGTCCGCCACATACCGGGCACTTTACCTCCGGAATGATTTCCGGCTCTACGTCTGAAAAATCAAATGCAATATTAACTTTTCCGTTTTCATCTTTATCTACCTTAAGTTTTGCATCAAACCGTTTGCCTGCCTTGGATTTAAACCCGCGAATGGTCTGGGTATGCCCCTGTTCGATAAGTTCTTTTACCTGTTCCTCACTCAGCTGAGCACCTGCAATTTCGCCAATATTAAAATTACATCCTGACTTATCATTCTTGTAATTTGCACATCCATAGCCAAATGGCGTGGTTACAAGTTCTCCACCGCATGCCGGACATCTGACACCAATCTTTCTTCTCGCACCGGCACCTCTTGCATGTTTCCCGGCAAAATTACTGATGCGTTCCGCAAGCGGTTCCCGCAGATCCTGTCCGATCATCTTTTCCGTTTCGGTACGGATGAAATCTTCCAGTTTCGTCCGGTAATCCCAGAAATCCACAGTTCCCCGTGTAATTCCATCAAGTCCCTTTTCCCAGGAAGCTGTCATCTTTGGATTCAAAAGTGCCGGGACAGTCATGCTCACCACCTCAAATACCATCTCCCCGAGATTTTCCGGTGTGAGCACCTGCGTCCGTTTATTCAGATTGAGGTAATGGATACGGACCAGTTTCTTAATGATCTCCGCACGGGTGGCAGAAGTACCAATTCCCGAACCTTTGATCTGTTCCCGAAGCTCTTCATCCTCAATCAGCTGTCCTGCATTTTCCATGGCAAGCACCATGGAACCGGAGGTGTACCGCTTCGGCGGTGAAGTTTTTCCCTCTTTCACCTCATATCCATCCACGGAAATCTCATCGCCCTTTTTCAGCTGATCTGCCAGATGTAGCAGTTCCTTCGGATCCGAATCTTCTTCCTCTTTCTTTGGAATTCCTGCAATTTCCAAATAACCGGGTGTCTTTAACACACGTGCGGACGCATAAAAACGTTCCTTCTTTTCCCCCACATCCACAACAGCCGTCATTTTTACATTCTGATATTCTGCCGCCGGATAAAACACACTGAGAAATCTCCGCACGATCAGATCAAATACCGATTTCTGCAGAGTATTCAGTTTCCCAAGCTCCGTGAGCTGACCGGTCGGAATGATCGCATAGTGGTCTGTCACTTTAGCATCATCGGTATACTGCGTTCCTGCAATATTTCCATACAGCTTTCTGTCGAGAATCTGCTCCACAAAATCCGAAGTCGGCTCATATCCCCGCAGACGGCTGATATTTTTATGGATTTCCTTTGCCACCGGAGTGGAAAGCACACGCGCATCGGTACGCGGATACGTTGTCAGTTTCCGTTCATACAGATCCTGCGCCACCTGTAAGGTTTCATCCGGGCTGATCTTGAATCGTTTTGCACATTCTGCCTGCAGCTCTGCCAGATTAAATAGTAACGGTGCCCGTTTTCTGGAAATATTTTTTTCGATGGATTCCACAATCGCAGGATGTCCCTGCACGCGGTCAATCAATGCCAGTGCATCCTTCTTTTCCCGAAATCCGTTTTCCTTATACAAAAGCGGCGATGCAAAGTACCCTGATCCCTCGACGGCTTTCCACTCGCCCTGGACATGTGCATCTGTGAAATTTCCGACAACACGGTAAAACGGTGTCTCCTTAAAATTGCGGATCTCGCGCTCACGGATCACGACCATCCCAAGCACACAGGTCATCACGCGCCCGACCGCAATAGCGGTGTAGGAACGGGTTCCTGCCGCATTGTTTAACAATCCTCCATATTTTACCGACATTACACGGGAAAAATTAATGCCCATGGCATAATCTTCAATGGTACGCATAATACCGGATTTTCCGAGATTTTCATAGGCAGACATCGGTTTTGCTTCCCGGATTCCCCGTTGGATCTCTTCCTCTGTCTGCGAATCGATCCAGACCCGGAGTTCCTCCATGCCGTCTCGCACACCGCCGAAATTGCGAATATTTTCCTCGATCGTCTGTCCTTCTTTTCCGGCATCTCCTGCCCAGTAGACACGGTCGATATCCTCGCGCATCAACATTCCGTGAACCACATCATACTGCCGGCTGACATCTTTGATCACATCATATTTATATTCTTTTGGAAGAAATGGCAGATCTTCCAGTTTCCACTTTTTGTATTTTATATCATAACTTTCCGGATATACCATGGCTACCAGATGTCCCACGCACCAGGTGATTACATACTTCTGGTTTTCCAGATAGCCATCCCTGCGGCCTCCGCTCACCCCGAGAACTTTTGCAAATTCCTGGGCAACCGACGGTTTCTCCGTTATGATCAGTGACTTTCCCATCTTCTATCCCCTATTGGCAAACTTTTTCTATAATTCGTTCATATCAATCAGCTCAAACCGGTCATCCGTTTTGGCATGTTCTGCCAACATCGGTTCAAACCGCGTTGCAGAGAATAAAAAGATATGCTCCGAACGGATTTTTGCCTTTTCCATGTTCTGATACAGTTCCTCGCACATCTGCGATGTCAGCTGTGGCTGATCCCAGTTACATAGTCCCACAATATTTCTGCGGTCTGTGCTCTGGGCAATAATATCAATGTTTCCTGTCTTTCCAACCCAGGTTCCGATCTTATGAACTGGAAACGGCATGCGTCCCATCTGATTCAAAAGCATCATATACTCCATGCAGACATTCCGGAAATAACGTTTCAGATATGTGCCAAGTTCCGGTGCAATGTAGCGATCGTAAAATTCATGCGGTTTCAGTAGATAAAGATCTGACATATGCGGAAATACAAATTTAAACCAGAAATTAATAAATGTATCTTTGATCTGGTATACCCCTTTTTTGGCATTCTCCCAGCCACCGGTCTGAAACGACTGCACTTTCTCTACAATATCAAAATGGCTGAGATTTTTCATATAAACACTGATCTTTGCACGGGAATATCCGGTTTTTGCATACAGGTCATTCAGTTTATTGTATCCCTGTGCAATTGCAGATAAAATTGTGTTATAGACGGAAAGTTCACGCAGTTCTGCAGAAATTTTCTGTTCTGCCATATGAAACAGATATCCCCCCTCCGTCAGCACAAGCCGGTAAATATTCTCCCTGTATGAAATTTCCGGATTCCAGGCTTCCATAAATCCTGGCACCCCACCGATGGTTCCATAAATACGGATACAGTCGCTGACCGAAAGTGCCGGAAATGTCCGGACAACTTCCAGGAAATTCAGATCTTCCACTTTATGCAATACATCAATACGACGGAATCCATCCCCGAACGCATCTTTTGCATCCTGCGTGGCCCATACAATGGAAGAAGACGCCAGAATGATCATCACCGGTCCCGGATAAAGCCGTTTCATCTTTAATTTTAAAATACTTTTGACAAATTCCGGATCTCTTTTAATTGCATACTGTGCCTCATCAATCACAATCACCAGTTTTGATGCATCTCCGCTTTTTACCCGGTTAAAAAATTCATCATAGGAATATCTGCTCAGCTTCATCTGAAAAGCATTTTGAATTTCTTCTCCCATTTTCTGCATCTGTTCCTGTGCGGAAAGCTGTCTGCATCGATAATAAAAATACTTTTTCCCCACACAGAATTCTTTGATCAGCTGTTCTTTCCGGCAGTCCATCCCACCATACAAAAGCATCAGCTGGTTTCCCGATTTTGCATACCAGCCTTCCAGTTCTTTGAGATCTGTTTTTTTTGCGTTCATCCCGATTCCTCCGTACAAAATTCCTTCTGCTAAAAGAAATTATATCACTGATTAATATCTCTCACAAGGTTTTCGGCAAAAAGAAAGAAGTGCAGTTTTTGCACTTCTCTCCCAAAAATCCGTATTTTGATTTACTGCTTATTTCTTTGTGATATATCCCTGTGCTTTCAACAGCTCTGCACATAAAACTGCACCACCGGCTGCACCACGAACGGTATTGTGGGATAATCCGACGAATTTCCAGTCATATACGGTATCCTCTCTCAGACGTCCGACAGAGATTCCCATGCCATGCTCAAAGTTTACATCCAGGCTGACCTGCGGACGGTTGTCCTCTTCTAAGTACTGGATGAAATGTTCCGGTGCACTCGGGAGCTTCAGCTCCTGTGGCACACCACTGTAATTCTTCAGTGCTTCGATCAGCTGCTCTTTGGTAGGTTTCTTCTTGAATTTAACAAATACAGCTGCTGTATGTCCGTTTAATACCGGTACACGGATACACTGGCAGGTAATGACTGGTGAAGTTGCAGGAACAATCTGCTTCTTCGCATCATCTACATGTCCCCAGATACGCAGAGGCTCTTTCTCAGACTTTTCTTCCTCACCACCGATGTATGGAATAATGTTTCCAAGCATCTCTGGCCAGTCCTTGAACGTCTTTCCTGCTCCGGAAATAGCCTGATAGGTAGTGGCAACTACTTCATATGGCTCAAACTCTTTCCATGCAGTCAGAACCGGCGCATAACTCTGGATGGAGCAGTTTGGCTTTACTGCTACGAAACCGCGCTTTGTACCAAGACGCTCTTTCTGATACTTAATAACTTCCATGTGCTGTGGATTGATTTCCGGAACTACCATCGGCACATCCGGTGTCCAGCGGTGGGCACTGTTGTTGGAAACAACCGGTGTCTCTGTCTTTGCGTAATCTTCCTCAATCTTTTTGATCTCGTCCTTTGTCATGTCTACAGCAGAAAATACAAAGTCGACCTGAGAAGCTACCTGCTCTACTTCATTTACATTCATTACAATAATATTCTTTACAGCTTCCGGCATCGGAGTATCCATCTTCCAACGGTCTCCCACTGCCTGCTCATAAGTCTTTCCTGCACTTCTTGGGCTTGCTGCAATCGTGGTAACCTCAAACCATGGATGATTCTCCAGCAAAGAGATAAATCTCTGTCCTACCATACCTGTTCCGCCAAGGATACCAACTTTTAACTTCTCACTCATTTTTCCAATCTCCTCTGTTCTTTTCTTTATACGCGGACACCTGTCTTTTACAGAAAAACATTTTTGTTTTTTGTCCGTGTTACACGAACATGTGTCTTTATAGGAAATATATTACTTGAAACCAGGTAAAATTACAAGGAACAAATTGTCCTAAATAAATAAAATATTCCTCAAATATATGTAGGACTTGCACAATCCGAAATACCGACTAAGCGGTATTTCAGGCAATACATCAGAGATGTACCGCAATTACGTACATTGCATCGCACAAGCGATTCTGCATGCGATGTGCTCCTTTTGTCTCATTTTTTCTCCAGATATGCCTCTTCGATTGCGATCACTTTCTTCATCGCCTCTTCCCCTGGTGCACCGATCGTTAGACGCTTGTTGACACAGGTTTCCATGGAGATTGCATCATAGACATCCTCCTCAAATACTGGAGAAAACTGTTTTAATTCTTCCAGACTCATATCGTCAATCGGCATCTGTTTGTCCAGACAGTACAAAACAATACGTCCGATAATTCCATGCGCATCGCGGAACGGAACCCCGTGATTTACAAGATAATCGGCAGCATCCGTCGCGTTGGTAAAGCCGTGTGCGGCACTCTTTCTCATAACATCCTTATTGAATTTCATGGTATCAAGCATGCCCGTGAATAACGCAATACAGCCTTTCGTTGTGTCGACTCGTTTGTCGATGAGCTGGATGATATGGAAACCGAACTCAGACTCCACAATCTTGGAAATTTTCTTGGGGTCGGTGAGGTTGAATGCCACATTGGCGAAGGCTGGGTCGAGCATACCGCGGCCTACATAGTCGAGCTCACCGCCACGACGGGCTGACTCGGGGTCCTCTGAGTAGAGGCGCGCCATCGTGGCAAACGATGTCTCGCCACGGTTTACGCGGTCGGTGAAGTTGCGTAGCTCCTCCTTGACCTTGTTTATCTCTTCACGGGTAGCCTTGGGCTGGCGGGTGATAATCTGCACCTCGACCTCTACTGGCACGAAGGGCAGACTGTCTACGGGCAGCTTGTCGAAGTACTTGCGCACCTCGCTCGGAGTCGTCGCCACATCCTTTACCAGTTCCTTGCGCATCTTCTCTATACGCTGCTGGTTCTTGAATTCATCACGCATCTGCTGGCGCATTTGGGCTACGGTCTGGTTGCGATACTCTTCGAGCTTCTCTTTAGAGCCCGCCATCGAGATCCAGTAGTTTATCTGCTGGTCTATGCTTGTGGTCACTTCGCTCTCAGACACCTCAATAGAGTCTATCTCGGCCTGATGGAGGAAGAGCTTCTGCACTGCCATCTGTTCAGGGATGGCACAGTCGGGGTCTCCTTTCCACTGCATGCCTTCCATCTGTCCCTGCAGGCGCATAGTCTCGACATCCGACTTGAGGATGGGCTCGTCGCCCACCACCCAGATTACTTCGTCGACCACGGCCGACTCGGGCACGTTGGCCACTGTGTCTTTAGCTACCTTGACGGTATCTTTGGGCGCCTGGCCTTTCATGACCCACTGGCCCTTGCCAGCCATCGCGTTGCCGCCGGCTATCAGCGTGAGGGCGGCGGCACCTATACCTATTTTATATATATTCTTCATCTTCTAATGTTTGTTTACCGTGTTTACCACATCCTCGTTGACCGTGAAAGTATACCGCTTACGCAACTCCCCGACCCACTTCTCCTCGAGATACTCCTGATAGTCGGCCACCACGAGGGCGTTCACGTCGGCTGCCTCTTTAGGGGCCTTGAGTTTCTTGCCATAGACGGCGTCGAAGGGGAAGTCCTTGTTGGGATTGGCCTCATCGCCGGTCTTGAAGACCAGTCGGTCGATGGTTTTGTTGTCGCCTTTGACGAATATACCTTTCTCTACGCGTATGCGCAGGATGCTGTCATTGTTGAATGTGGTGCGCAGCCGCTCAGCCCATTTGTCAAAGGGCAGCCCCTTCACCGCTTTCTTCACCGCGGCGATGTCTGCCTGGGTACGGGTGTGATAGGCAATGCCTTTGTAGTGAGGCTCAGTCCACTTGTAGCGCTTGCGGTTGGCCTTGAAGTAGTTTTCCTGACCTTCCTTGTCGTTCTGGGCTTTCTCCCATACGGTGCGGTTGCTCATTTCAAAGAGCAGCAGACCGTCGTGATACTCCTGGATAAGATAGCGCAGCTCGGGCTGCTTGGCCTCGAGTTCCTTCATGCGGGCGGTGAGCACCTCTTCGTGCGACACCTTGGTGCCCTGCTGGCGCGCTATCGAGTCGATGCGCTGGTTGATGATGGCCTCGACCATTCCCCTGCGTTCTACAAACTGCAGGATTGACGCGCGCAGTGTATCGTAGGGCATACACATGCGGCGGTCTTTCATCAGGATGATGTGCCATCCTGCCGGCGACTCAAAGGGACGGCTCATCTGCCCTTTCTCGAGGGCGTAAGCCTGGGTTTCAAACTCTTTGAGCGTTTGTCCGTGCTCTATCCACGGCAGTTCACCACCCTGCTGGGCAGAGCCCTTGTCGTCAGAGAGACGGCGAGCCACGTCGGCAAAGTCGGCTCCCGCCTGCATCACGCTGTAGATTGAGTCTATGCGCGCCTTGGCTGCAGCCACCTTCTCCGGAGTGGTCTTCTGGCGCAGCATCACGAGGATATGCGCCGGCTTTACCAGTCCGCCGTTGCCATCCACACGCTGCCGGTATTCGGCATAGACGCTCTTGGCCTGGGCCTCCACGTCTTCGGGTGTGACAAACGATGGACGTATCTGCTGGTCACGGTAAGTGGCAAACTCCTTGCGAAACGACTCCATCGTGTCCAGTTTCGCGTCGAGAGCCGCCTCTACCTTCAGCTTGTAGTTGATGAACAAATCGACATACTCCTTCACGCTCTTGCGGTCTATGACGCCCGCATTGTTGTTTTTGTTGTACGAGTACTCAAACTCCGAGCGCAGCACAGGTTTGTTGTTGACCGTCATGATGACGG
>ERZ779660.1793-NODE-1793-length-10097-cov-2.960765_pt1 | contig 10097 bp, 10 predicted proteins | sample MGYA00511906_ERZ779660 | MGnify/ENA primary metagenome ERZ779660 (study PRJEB29588, sample SAMEA2156906) | human gut metagenome | biome: human gut; feature: human-associated habitat; material: faeces | place: Denmark | collected 2008/2010 ... | reverse complement strand
CTCACAGCTTAAGAAATTAGGAGAATATTATGCAAAAGCAATCCATGACAAATACGGCGATGACTTCGATGTGTTATTCGGACCTGCTTATAAGGGAATCCCGCTTGGAGTTGTAACTGCAATCGCATACAGCGAATTATACGGAAAAGAAGTGCGTTACTGTTCAGACCGCAAAGAAGAAAAAGATCACGGTGCAGACAAGGGAAGTTTCCTTGGAAGTAAATTAAAAGACGGAGACCGTGTTGTGATGATCGAGGATGTAACAACATCCGGAAAATCTATGGAAGAGACAGTTCCGAAAGTAAAAGGTGCTGCCGATGTAGAGATCGTCGGACTGATGGTGTCATTAAACCGTATGGAAGTCGGAAAAGGCGGAGAAAAATGTGCATTGGATGAAGTGAAAGAGCTGTATGGCTTTGACACCGCAGCAATCGTAACAATGGAAGAAGTCGTAGAACACCTCTACAACAGACCATATAAAGGAAAAGTGATCATTGATGATACATTAAAAGCGGCAATTGATGCATATTATGAAATGTATGGTGCAAAGTAAGCGGGGAGTGAAAGAAGATGGAGAAGGCATATAAAACAATGAGTCAGGCAGGAGCAGGAAGCATTGTGATCGGAATCATTACGATCGTAACAGGCGTGACAGCCGGAATTATCGCCATTGTCAATGGGGCACGTCTGTTGAAAAATAAGAGCGAGATTACATTTTAGCTGTGGAAAACGGGGGAGTAATTTGAATCAGAGACAGGTGAAAAGAACCCGCACGGTGGGAAAAATATTATTTGTGCTCTATATTTTTTTCTTATTATATTTCCTGATCTTCTCAGACTGGTACGGACGCAGCGGTATTGGTGAAGAATACCGCTGTAATCTTGTGCTTTTCAAGGAGATTAGACGTTTTGTGGAATACCGGGAAACGCTTGGGTTTTTCGCGGTATTTACCAATTTATTTGGAAATATCCTGATTTTTGTGCCATATGGATTTTTTATATCCGTTGCCAGCAGAATGAGAGGCTTTTTGATGACATTGTTCTATAGCTTTGGACTGAGCCTCGGAGTGGAAGTATTTCAGCTTTTGACAAGAGTGGGAAGTTTTGACGTAGATGATCTGTTACTGAATACGATCGGCGGAATTTTAGGATATGTATTGTTTTTGATCTGTAATGGGATAAGGAGAAAATATGATGGCAGGAGAAAAAAAGGAAAAAAAGGAAAATAAGGAAAATAAGGAAAAGAAAGAGAAGAAAGAGAAGAAAGAAAAAATCAGACAGGCAAGACAGGGAAAAAGTTCTTGTATGTATGCGATTTTTTCATTGTTTGTTCTTGTATTGTTGATTCTTCATGCGTATACAATGCGTGAGAAAACGGCAGATATTACAGGTGCATTGGGACTGATCGATATGATGTTTACAGTTTTTGGAATCCGGGCAGGTTTTAAGGGACGTCAGGAGCCGGAAAAAAGACATTTTACGTGCTGGCTCGGAATCGTACTTAACGGGCTGGTATTGCTGGTTCTGATCATGATATTTTTAGGAGGACTTTCATAGATGAAATTGGAAACATGGCAGCGGGATAGAAACGAGAGATGTATGGAACGCCACCAGCTCTCAATAGAAAGACTGCAGATGATCGATCAGGAAGAGACTGTGCAGGACAGGTATCGGCCGTATTTCCGGATGCGTGGTCGCCAGTATTACTTCGGCTTCACGTTTGGTCAAACTGGAATCACTTCGCAGAACAATAGAAGACCACAGTTTTGAAACCTTCACTCTGGAAGAGAGGAAGAGATGGAATCAGGAGCTGTATGTAGATATTCTGGGGGAAAACTATAAGAAGAGTTTTGCTGATCCGACATATGCGGTAAAGATGCTTTCAGAAGTCTATGGACAGCTCCTGAGTTTTTTGTATACAGAATTGCGCAGCGGGATTCTTTATGCATTTTCGAACAGACTGGATTATCTGACGATCTTAAATGAGTTGTTTCTGGAGATCTATCAGTGTTTTGAAGCGCAGGAACAGCCGGAATACAGGAATTTAAGAGAGTGTGTGTACTGGTATGCAAGCGATTACTGCGATGTATTTCTGGCAGATCATCTCAGAGAGTCCATAAATCCAGTGTACACAAAATCAGTCATTGACAGGATCAGGGAAATGGATCTTTCAGATAACCGGTATCTGTATTCTTACGGGGAATATGTGGGAGAGAAAGAACTGGAAACGGCAGAATATTTCAGAAATCTTTCCGAGGAGGCTCTTTGGAAAATAGCAGACACGTATACAAGAAGATATCGCAAAGAGGATTGCCAGGCTGAAAAGTCAGTGGTACAGATCTTTTATCGTCCGGGATTTGAGCGGCTTGTTTTGGCTGTGCTGGCAGATTTGGAAAAACAGGGAATCGAACCTGTCATCTGCATTCCGGCATCCGGTGTGATTGCAAGAGACGAACTGCATGGGAATGTAAATCCGCAGTATGAAGCAGATCATAAATGTGATGAGGCGCTGTTTCTGGATAAGAAATATATCGAGCGAAAACTGGATGTGATGAAGTACGGATATGAGCGTGAGAAGGAGTGGACAGCCAGAGTGACAGGAAGAATACGACTAGATCGGGCGGAAGAAGCGTTGTGCGGACAAGCCGGTCCTGATGCAGTTTCCTACATGGAGGAACAAAAGGAATGTCTGCGCATATTTGATGAAAAATCAGTTCAGCTTATGAATCAATACGGTTTAGATATAACCACACCTTATGAAGAGTTAGAAGAAATAAGTGTATTAACAAAAGAAGGAAAAAATATTATACTATTGGAGGACGGAAGATTCGTGACTGAGGGCAAAAAGATGCCGGACGGATCTTTTGAGAAATAGACAGGGAATACACAAAAGTTAAGAAAGGTGGACAAGATATGCCAAAAGTAGGAATTGTAATGGGCAGTGATTCAGACCTTAAGGTGATGAGCAAAGCTGCGGACATGCTGGAAAAACTGGGAATTGATTACGAGATGACGATCATTTCCGCACACCGTATGCCTGATGTGTTTTTTGACTGGGCAAAGGCGGCCGAAGGAAAGGGGATCAAAGTGATCATCGCAGGAGCAGGAATGGCAGCACATCTTCCGGGAATGTGTGCGGCACTTTTCCCGATGCCAGTAGTAGGAGTTCCGATGTCCGGAAAGAATCTGGATGGAATGGATGCACTCTATTCGATCGTTCAGATGCCGCCGGGAATTCCGGTTGCCACTGTTGCGATTGACGGAGGTATGAATGCGGCAATTCTGGCAGCAAAGATTCTTGCGACCTCAGATGAGGAAGTTTTGAAAAAACTCAAAGCATATTCAGAAGAGATGAAAGAGACAGTTCAGAAAAAAGCAGAAAAGCTGGACGAGATCGGATATCAGGCGTATCTGGAAAAATAGAGCACAGACGATGTAAGAAATGGAGAATAGTTATGGATTATAAGAATGCAGGTGTGGATATTGAGGCTGGTTACAAATCAGTGGAACTTATGAAAGAACACGTAAAGAAAACAATGCGTCCGGAAGTACTCGGTGGACTGGGTGGATTTTCCGGTGCGTTTTCTCTTGCAAAGATCAAAGAGATGGAAGAGCCGGTACTGCTTTCCGGAACAGACGGATGCGGTACAAAAGTCAAACTGGCAATGATCATGGACAAGCATGATACGATCGGTATTGATGCCGTTGCAATGTGTGTCAACGATGTAGCCTGTGCCGGTGGTGAACCGTTATTTTTCCTGGATTATATTGCATGTGGAAAAAATTATCCGGAGAAAATTGCAACGATCGTAAGCGGTGTGGCAGAGGGTTGTAAGCAGTCCGGATGTGCACTGATCGGTGGAGAGACTGCAGAGCATCCGGGACTGATGCCGGAGGATGAGTATGATCTGGCCGGATTTACCGTAGGTGTGGTTGACAAGAAGGATATCATTACCGGAGAAGACGTAAAAGCCGGGGATGTGCTGATCGGTATGGCAAGTTCCGGTGTACATTCCAATGGATTTTCTCTCGTGCGCAAGATTTTCCGTATGGACAAAGAAACCTTAAATACATATATTGATGAGCTTGGAACAACGCTTGGCGAGGCTCTTCTTGCTCCGACCCGTATCTATGTAGGCGCATTGAAGTCTATCAAGAACGCTGGAGTACGTGTGAAAGCCTGCAGCCATATTACCGGTGGTGGTTTCTATGAGAATATTCCACGTATGCTTCCGGAAGGAAAGCATGCCGTAGTGGAAAAGAACAGCTACCCGGTTCCTCCAATCTTTACCCTTATGGCAAGAGAGGGAAATGTAGATGAGCATATGATGTACAATACTTACAACATGGGACTTGGAATGGTTCTTGCAGTCGATCCGGCAGACGTGGACAAGACGATGGAAGCAATCAAAGCAGCCGGAGATACTCCATATGTGGTTGGTAAGATCACAGACGGAGAGAAGGGTGTAACATTATGCTAAAAATCGCAGTATGTGTATCCGGCGGCGGAACCAATCTGCAGGCCATTATCGATGGAATTGAACAAAAAACAATCACAAATACAGAGATTGCGGTAGTGATCAGCAATAATCCGGGAGCATACGCTTTGGAACGTGCAAAAAAGCACGGAATTGAGGCAGTATGCATCAGCCCGAAGGAGTATGAGAGCCGTGCGGCATTTAATGAAGATTTTCTGCGCAGACTTGATGCGTATGAGGTGGATCTGGTTGTGCTGGCAGGATTCCTTGTCGTCATTCCGGAACAGATGATTGCAAAGTACAGAAACCGCATCATCAATATTCATCCGTCTTTAATTCCGTCTTTCTGTGGAACCGGATATTATGGGCTGAAAGTGCATGAAGGTGCACTTGCCCGCGGAGTCAAAGTCACAGGTGCCACCGTGCATTTTGTGGATGAGGGAACGGATACCGGTCCGATCATTCTGCAGAAAGCGGTAGAAGTGCAGGAGGGCGATACGCCGGAGATCCTGCAGCGCCGTGTCATGGAGCAGGCAGAGTGGAAGATTATGCCACAGGCGATCGACCTGATCGCAAATGGAAAAGTGACGGTGACGGGCAAAACCGTACATATCAGTAAATAGGAAATGCATCACATATAGGAGGATAATCATGAAAGTTCTTGTAATTGGAAGCGGTGGACGTGAGCATGCAATCGTAACAAGTGTTGCCAGAAGTCCGAGAGTTGACAAAATATATTGTGCACCTGGAAATGCAGGAATTGCAGCTTTGGCAGAGTGTGTGCCGATCGGAGCCATGGAGTTTGACAAGCTCGTTGCATTTGCAAAGGAGAAATCCATTGATTTTACCATTGTTGGTATGGATGATCCGCTGGTTGGCGGAATCGTGGATGTCTTTGAGGCAGAGGGCTTAAAGGTATTCGGACCGCGCAAAAATGCAGCGATTCTGGAAGGATCGAAAGCATTCTCCAAGGATCTGATGAAAAAGTATCATATTCCGACGGCTGCTTACGAGAACTTTACCGATCCGGAAGAAGCTTTAAAATATCTTGAGACGGCAAAGATGCCAATCGTGTTAAAGGCAGACGGTCTGGCACTCGGAAAGGGTGTGCTGATCTGTAATACACTCGAAGAGGCAAAAGAAGGCGTGCGTACGATCATGGAAGATAAGAAATTCGGAAATGCCGGAAATACGATGGTAATCGAAGAATTTATGACCGGACGTGAAGTATCGGTTCTGACCTATGTGGACGGAAAGACCATCCGCATCATGTCTTCCGCACAGGATCACAAACGTGCCAAGGATGGAGATCAGGGACTGAATACCGGCGGTATGGGAAATTTCTCTCCAAGTCCGTTCTATACAAAAGAAGTAGATGAATTCTGTAAGAAGTATATTTATCAGCCAACTGTAGATGCTATGGCTGCGGAGGGAAGACCATTTACCGGAGTTATTTTCTTCGGACTGATGCTGACAGGGGAAGGACCAAAGGTTCTTGAGTACAATGCCCGTTTTGGAGATCCGGAGGCACAGGTCGTTCTTCCACGTATGAAAAATGATATCATTGATGTCATGGAAGCATGTGTCGATGGAAAACTTGACACGATTGATCTGCAGTTTGAGGACAATGCAGCTGTCTGTGTTGTACTTGCATCTGACGGATATCCGGTTTCCTATGAGAAAGGATTCCCAATCAGCGGACTTGAAAAGTTCGAGGGCAAGGATGATTACTTCTGTTTCCATGCAGGAACTGCATTCGATAAGGAAGGACGCATCGTAACAAACGGAGGACGTGTCCTTGGCATTACTGCAACCGGAAAAGATTTAAAAGAAGCAAGAAAGAAAGCCTATGAGGCAACCGAATGGGTGGATTTCGCAAATAAGTATATGCGCCATGATATCGGAAAGGCAATTGACGAGGCATAATGAAAAAAGGAATCATATTTGATATGGACGGAACACTCTGGGATTCCGCTGCGGAAGTGGCAGAGTCCTGGAATGAGACTGTAAAAAGAGCCGGCTACGACAGAAAACCGATTACGGTAAAGGACATCCAGTCAGTAATGGGAAAGACGATGGATGTGATCGCACGGATTCTGTTTCCGGATCTGGAAGAAGGCGAACGCCAGAAACTTCTGGCACAGTGTGGGGAAGAAGAAAATGAATATCTCCGGATACACGGAGCAACTCTCTACCCGGATATCCGCAGGACAATGGAACAGTTGAAGAAAAAATATCATCTGTATATTGTAAGCAACTGCCAGTCCGGATATATAGAGGCTTTTCTGGATTATTACAAACTGCACGATCTGATAGAGGATACTGAGTGCTACGGAAATAATGAAAAATCAAAAGGAGAGAATATCGCGTTACTGTACAGGCGGAATGCATTGGATGATGCGGTATATGTAGGTGATATTCAGGGAGATTACGATGCAAGCATGGATGCGGGGGTTAAATTTATTCATGCGGCATACGGGTTTGGTACAATAGAAGACAAGGTTCCTGAAATTCACAAATTCTGTGAATTGGAGAACGTGGCAGATCAGGTTCTGCTGTAGATAAGAGGTTACTATGCGGGAGCAGAAAGAACAGGAAAAGCAAAATGAACTTCTCAGGGTGGTTGCAGAGCAAAACCATGAGAGATTGATAGAATATGATGTAAAAGAAGACCGGGCAGTGGTTTATGCGATAGAAAATGACCGGTTCGAGGTCCTTTTTGATATCGAAGATTATGTAAAGAAGAACCATTATGGATCTGTTTTTATTGATCCGGAAGATAAAAAGGTATTTCGCAGAGCGATGCATGCCTGCCTGCAAAAAGAAGGGACTGTTACGGTCGATGTCCGTTATTGCGAAAAAGAAAATCAACCGGAATGGTACCGTTTTTATCTGGTGAGTATTGCGGAAGAAGATGGAAAAACAGACCGTATGGTGGGGCGTTTTTGCTGTGTGCAGCAGGAGAAAGCCATCACGGAACGCATGCGGCGCCGGGCAGAGATTGATGTACTGACGAATGTGTATAACCATAAGGCATTTGAGGAATACTGCGCAAAAGAGCTTGCGGAATGTACAACAAATGCCTTATTTGTCATGCTTGATATTGATGATTTTAAAATGATCAATGATACGCAGGGACATGCGGTAGGGGATATGGTCTTAAGCCAGACCGGAAGTATTTTAAGTGAAGTGACCGGTGACCGGGGAATTGTCGGCAGGCTTGGGGGAGATGAATTCGCGGTGTTTGCTTCCGGCTTTCAGAATTCTGTTGAAATGGAAGAATTTTGTGTCTCCCTGCGTGAAAATTTGAAAAAGATTATCTTTGATATGGAATATTCCGTATCTATCGGTGCTGCGAAACTGGATGGACGAAGAATCAGTTTTCCGGATTTTTATTATGAGGCAGACCGGGCAGTTTACGCGGCGAAAAGAGGCGGAAAAAACCGGATTGTTTTTTATGATCAGATCAAAGAAAATCAGGAGCCGGAAACGGCAGATCCGGTGGAACCGATTCTCGCACAAGGCAATGAAAAATCCATGTTAAGACAGCTCCGTACCTGTATGGAAGCGCTTGGAAGAGAGGGAATCGGAGATGCCCTTATGCAGACATTTGAAGCGCTGCGCCAGTATTTTGACGCGGACTGTGTTGTGCTTGCCTATGCAAAAGAGGGCGGTATCCGCTATGTGGAAGAGTGTCACAGGGATACGGCACAGATGATGGCAAGACTTGTGACCGAGGAAATTGAGTCAGGAGATGCAGAAGGAGTTATTCAGGAAATAGGACAACTCGGGGACGTGGTGATTCCGGATATCAAGTCGCTGAGAGAAAGTCATCCGGTGATCTATGAATATCTGGCAGAACTACGTGCATGGTCTGCAGCCGGGATTTCTTTGTATACCGGAGATCATCTGCTTGGAATTTTAATGGTTTTAAACCCACACAGACACCTCGAGGAGACCGATGTTCTTTCCATGCTTGGCACGACACTGGCTGCGCGGATTGAACTTCGCAATCTGCAGGAGCAGCAGGAATATGACCGCACACATGACAAACTGACAGGTCTCTGGAACCGGGAGGGATTGTCCGTTATGGCACGTACTGGTGCGGACAATATGTTCTGTTCACTTGGCGTGATTACAACCGATGTGATCCATCTGTCGGAGATTAATAAACAGTTTGGCTATATCAGCGGCAACCGCAGACTGATGGAAGTTGCGGATTTATTGAAATCCCTGTTTCCCAATTACCGGATTTACCGGTATGATGAGGATGAGATGCTGGTTTTGTGTATCAACATTAAACGGCAGGAAATGGAGCAGCAGGTGGAAAATCTGCAGAAAAGGCTTGCCGGACTTGGCTTTGGCGTGGCGATGGGATACAGCTGGAGTGCACATCCGCAGACACGCAGCCAGATTGCAGAGGCAGAGGTTCTTATGAGCAACGATAAGCTTAAGCTGATGCATGGCACAACCGTGATGAAGCGCATGGAGCAGAGCGTGATAGATGAGATCAACGATCTGATGGAGCGTGGAAGGTATCTGGTATATCTGCAGCCGAAAGTGGATATCCACACAGGGCGCACAGAGGGCGCGGAGGCACTGATCCGGCAGCTGGATGATGAACTGGGCATTGTGGAACCGGGGATGTTTATTCCGGTGCTGGAACATTACAATCTGGTGCATATGATTGACCTGTTTGTTCTGGATGAAGTATTTCGTTATCAGAAGGAACAGATCCGGGAAGGACATCGTACGGTGCCAATATCCGTGAATTTCTCGAAGATGACGATCATGTATCCGGAACTTATTGAAAAAGTAACGCAGATGGTTCAAAAATATGATATTCCGGTGGAACTGATCCATATTGAGGTAACGGAGACCGTGGGAGACATGGATCATGTTCTGATTGAAAATGTTGCAAACAGCCTCAAAGAACTCGGATTCAGACTGTCAATGGATGATTTCGGAAGTCATTATTCCAATCTTGCGGTACTGATCCAGTATGATTTTGATTCTGCAAAGATTGACCGGTCCATGGTAACCGAAATTACCAATAACCGCAAAAGCCGGATTCTCCTCGACTATATGACTTCCATGATCAATGATCTGGGAATTCACTGTATCGTCGAGGGAATCGAGACAAAAGAGCAGGTAGATATTTTAAAGAAAACAAAGGCAGAGATGATCCAGGGATTTTATTTTGGAAAACCTGTGCCAAAAGAAAAATTTTATGAGGCCTTTATCGCAGAATAGGGGAGTGGATCACACAAACGTCAGGCTGTTGCTGACGCAGAGTGCCCCGTACCCGCTCTGCGGATTGGGGTAGGAAACGGAAAATGGAAGCTGTCTGGCACCTCGGATCAGATATGCTTTCATTTTTTCGCCATATAGAAAGGGATCATTGTTCTGTAGAATGCCCCACTGCATGAGCAGTGCGCAGCTGCCGCTTACAAAAGGAGCAGCCATGGAGGTGCCGCTTCGGGATTCGTAACCGCCCCCGACAGCACAGCTGGTGATGTCGACACCGGGAGCGACCAGATCCGGTTTGACCTGTCCGGTATTCCGGAGGATACGAAGGTCAACGTCATCACACGCGAGCAGCGGCATAAGCTCGTGGAGC
>ERZ779660.1792-NODE-1792-length-10105-cov-2.727662_pt1 | contig 10105 bp, 13 predicted proteins | sample MGYA00511906_ERZ779660 | MGnify/ENA primary metagenome ERZ779660 (study PRJEB29588, sample SAMEA2156906) | human gut metagenome | biome: human gut; feature: human-associated habitat; material: faeces | place: Denmark | collected 2008/2010 ... | reverse complement strand
TCAAAGATGACGGAATCTATATTGAAAAAGCCTTAAAATCTAAAAATCTTAGAATTCCATGGGATAAAATAAGTTTAGTTAGTCCAACTAAAGAAATTAAAGATGGAGTAAAAATAGATATGTATGATGGCAAATATGTTGTATTTAATATTTACAATTCATATAAAATCCAGCAAATTACCCAATACATCTTTAATTACATAAATGATAAAAGAATGAATAATCAAGCTATGTACAGCTAATTATTCTTCTAAATATTTTTTTATTTCTTCTTTAATGACTGAACTAATTTCTTCCGGTCTTAAATTCATGTTTCCAACACACCTTCTTTCTGAAAGCCGCCCGTCTAATTTGACAGCCTTACTTTACTCAAATCTCTTGTCATCGCATCCAGTTTTGCACGGATACTGTTGTCAAGAACTTGGTTGCCAATACGAATCACAATGCCGCCAAGCAGACTTTTATCAATTTCGTAGTCCACCGACAAAGTTTCGTACTCGCTCACCTCAAGAAGTTTTTGTTCAATTTTCTTTTTTTGTTTCTCCGATAGTGGCATCGGCGTCTGAATCTGAACTTTTCCTATCTTTTTGTATGCCATGGCACATTCATTAAAATATGCTAACACAGGGATTAGTTCTCCGATTCTTCCTTTTTTTACAAGAACATGCAAAAGTCCCATCATGTCCTGGGACAGTTCCTTTTGAAAAACCTCCTGCAGCACATCCATCTTTTTTTCCATCGTCATTTCAGGATGTTCCAAAATCGCCATGAAATCCGGATTTTCCGAAAGCACCTGCTTCATCGCACGCGTTTCGTCCCAGAGTTCATCCACACGATTTTCTTCTACCGCAAGAGAAAACAAAGCATCGCCGTACACTTTTGAAACTAACTTTGCCATGTCGAATCCCCCATTTCATTGCATGTCTCTTCAATCAACTTGGCCTGTGCCTCTTCACTGATGGATTCTGACACCAGTTTGCCAGCCATCATAGAAGCCACCTGAACCATTTCCTGTTTCATTTCATCACGGACTTTATCCTTTTCAAGTGCCACTTCTTTCTCTGCACGTGCCAGAATACGATGTGCTTCATCGCCGGCCTCATTTACAATTTCACCCGCACGCTCTTTTGCTTTTTGGCGAGCCTGTGAAATCAATTCTGTGGATTCATCATCCACCTTTGCCAGTTTGTCATCATACTCTTTCTTCATGGCAAGTGCCTCATCTTTAGCGGATGCCGCCTCCGAAAGCTGGCTCTCTATATAATCCTTTCTCTTTTGAATCAGCTTGCGCGCCGGATTAAACAAAAGATACGATAAAAGGATAAACAATGCCAGCATGGCAACTAACGTAATGCATGTATCAAATAACGTCTGCGGGTCAAGTCCAAATATTCTTGGATCCAATTACAGTCCCTCCTTTCTTACAATTTTCGGATGGATTGCATTATACTCCAAATGGATTTACAAACAGCAGAATCATGGCTACAACCAGACCATACAAACCGGTTGTCTCGGCTACTGCCTGTCCAAGAAGCATGGTAGATGTGATATCTGACTTAGCTCCCGGATTACGTCCTACCGCTGCTGCTGCGTGGCCTGCTGCGATACCCTGTCCTATACCAGGTCCGACACCGGCTATCATTGCAATACCTGCACCTACTGCTGAACATGCTAATACTAATGCTCTTCCATCAATCATTTTTAATTCCTCCTGAAAATGAAAATATATTGTTTTTAGATTTAACTTATGCATCTGCAATCTTATCGTTGATATATACCATCGTAAGCATACAGAATACATACGTCTGAATTGCTCCTGAGAACACATCAAAATATACATGAAGTGCAGCCGGAAGTCCCAGCTTAAGGAATATCGGCAGCAATCCGTAAATCAGTCCCATCATAACAGTACCTGACATAATGTTACCAAAAAGACGGAGAGATAATGAAAGCGGGACTGCGAACTCTCCTATCAGGTTAATAGGGAAAAGAAGCGGAACCGGCTGGAAAAGGCTCGTAAAATGCTTTCCCTTATTCTTGGCAATGCCACACCCCTGCACAAGTGCAAAGGTAATAAGACCTAGTGGTAATGTAACACCGTAATCTGCCGTCGGCGGTCTTAAGCCTAACAGACCGGACAGGTTGCAGAACAGTATAAACATGAATATCGCACAGATATAATTCACAAAGCGTCTTGCGTTCCTGCCCATAATAGACGCAACCATATTGTCTATGGTCTGAACATACATCTCTATGATATTCTGGAATGTACCCGGAATCTGTTTTGCGTGTTTCATCGTATGATGAGCACATATCATGATAATAAGTATAATTATCGTCACGATAAACATTGCCACATGGGTTGTCGTAATATACAACTCCTGCCCAAACAGCGTGTATCTAAACACACCATGAATCATGAAATCGGCATCTGCCAATATCATACCCGGGAATTGTCCTGACACGTTATCAACCTCCTTGCTTTTTTTTAGTTGCTTTTTCTATAAGCCTGTGTGTTAAAGGCTGGGCATAGGTCGCCACCTTGAGTCCGAAGAAACCGGCAAATGTGGTAATAAGATTCAGCCATCCGAAATAGCCTATCGCACCTAGCACTGCCACCGCCGCAAGCATCCTTCCAACCGAAGAAAATGCAAGAAATGCCGAATGTCCCTTCTGCATGTGCATAGCCTTATATATGGTATGCTTCATTGAAAACAACATCAGAACTCCTGCTACTGTGCCAACGAGCAGTCCTCCCTCGCCCCTTAACTTGTCTTTGGTAAAAATAAGAACAAATATTGATGCTATGACAAAGTATGCTGCCATGCCGATAAGCACCTCACTAATGGTCTTTTTTGTTGTGTCTGTCATTCACGTCTCTCCCTGTTTCCGGATTTGAACCAGGCTTTGAAGCAGCTGAAGCCCCCGAAGCCTTCTTAGCCATGAGATAGCAGTTCCTCATTCCTGCCGCCATTCCGAGAAACAGCAGCGGAATAACCACCCATGTTCCTATGAATTTTCCAATCCATATACCAATAAACAAGCATAAAAATGTCGGAACCATGACATTAATCCCTAACTGGGAAATAAGAGCTAGATTCTTATATACATTATGCTTCTTATCCGCCATATCGTTCCTCCATCTCATAAAAGCTTACTGGAACTATTATACTATTTTTCCAATCGAAAGTCTATTAAATAATTAAAAACTTTGCGAATCGTGACCCCAAAGCTTAATATATTTCTGTAAATTATTGAATTTTTTGTATAAATTTGGTATATTTGTTGTACATATATTTAAAGCAGCTATCCGGACTGCCGGCCGGCAGCGGAATGGAGACTAATTATGAAGAAACCTGTTCTTTTTCGTAAAAGATATATCCCATCAGAAATAGTTGAGCTCAAGGATGATATCATTCTGTACCGTGATGATTCAATGCTCATAACACGCTGGACCACACTCAAGCCAAGGCATGATATAGCCGGCGGAATCTCTTTGTACCTCATCGACAAGGGTTGCAAGATATCCCGGATTCATGATGCCTTCGGCAGATTTCTCCACTACTACTGTGACATAATACACACGGATTATTCTGCCGGGAATGACACCTATATATTCACGGATCTGCTTGCGGACATCATTGTTCACCGCGATAACAGGTATTCCGTTGTAGACCTTGATGAACTTGCAGAAGCGCTTAAGACCTCACTTATAAACGCAGACACTGTATGCGAGGCTCTGTGCTCAACGGACAGACTTATACGCTGTATTGATAATGGGGAATTTCACAGCTATACCAATCTGATAGAGCGCTATGTGTCACTCTGAGATAATCGGAGTGGCATATAGCGCTCTTTCTTTTTTTACATATGTTTCCATAATGCCGGATTCATAACACACCTATTTAATGTACGGGTGTATAACGTACTATATCCTTGCCGGGCATCTGTGAAATCTATTTAGTTCCGAATATTCTGTCGCCTGCATCCCCAAGTCCCGGAATAATATAGCCATGCTCATTTAGCTTCTCATCGCAGGTTCCGATATACATATCCACATCCGGATGATCCTTCTTCATTTTCTCAATTCCTTCCGGTGCTGCGATAATGCACATAAACCTGATATTCTTTATGCCGCGCTGCTTAAGCATTGTAATCGCTGCGGATGATGAGCCGCCGGTTGCAAGCATAGGGTCAACAACAAATACTTCCCTTTCCGCACAGTCCTGAGGGAGCTTACAGTAATACTCAACCGGCTCTAATGTCTCCTCATTGCGGTACAGACCGATATGTCCGACTTTGGCTGCCGGAATCATGGCAAGCATACCATCAACCATTCCAAGGCCTGCCCTTAAGATTGGCACAACAGCAAGCTTCTTTCCCGCCAGTTCCTTGACAGTTGTCTTACAGATAGGAGTCTCAATTTCCACGTCCTTGAGCTTCAAATCTCTTGTTGCCTCATAGCACATAAGCATTGCAATCTCACTTATAAGGGTACGGAAATCCTTAGAACCTGTCTCCTTTCTTCTGAGAATTCCAATCTTGTGCTGAATCAATGGATGATCCATAATTACCACTTTACCCATAATGCTGTCCTCCCGTTTTTTATTAATTCTCAAGCATGTTGATACGTCTGATATGTCTTTCCTCATTGGAAAATTCCGTTGTTAAAAATGTCTCCGTAATCTTAACCGCAAGTCCCGGACCGATTACTCTTCCGCCAAGTGCAAGCACATTGGCATCATTATGAAGCCTTGTCGCCTCTGCCATAAAGCAGTCCGTACAGAGTGCTGCCCTTATTCCCTTAATCTTATTGGCAGCTATCGATATTCCTATTCCTGTTCCGCAGATAAGAATACCCTTGTCGCAGATTCCATCATTGATTGCTGCACATACCTTCCTGGCATACTCAGGATAATCAACACTCGCCTCACTGTAGCTTCCAAAATCCTTGTATTTATATCCTTTCTTGTCAAGATATGCCATAATCTCCTGCTTTAACGCAAATCCCCCCTGGTCACAACCAATTGCTATCATTATTTCCTCTTTTCCTAGGTACAACGGATTCAGACGGCTATCCGCCATTCGGTTCGCGGCATAGCTTATTTTGCATACATCCGCCATACTTATATTATTTTTTAAACTTCCCCATTTTCAATCCGGGTAAGCTTATTATCTACCTTATGGAGCCATTCTATCATAGACTCACAGCATTCCACATAACTGTCCATCTCCTTGCCGTAAGGGTCCGGTATCTCGCCCGCCTCACCGGCAAACTCGGAAACGGTATATAAATCCTTAGGAGCATACGTCTCTATCACCATTTCTTTTTCCTTGTTACCGATGGCGAGTATCAGCGTTCCCTCCGGAATATCCTCCTCCGTAAGTGCGACAGAGGTCCTGTTATCAAGAATGATTCCCTTCTGTCTCATAACCGCTATCGCCTTGGGATTAACCGGCTCCGGAAACAGGACAATAAGTCCTCTTGAAATTATCTCAATATCCTTGTGAACCGTGATATGCTTCATCAGAAGCTCCGCCATCGGTCCCATACAGGTATTATTCATACTGACAAAAACAATTCGATTATATTTTTTCATGCAAAAGGTGAACCCTGATGTTCACTGCTCCTTATTTTATTCCACGTTTTCGATATGGTGCCCTGCCGCCTTAATAAGCCTGTTCATAACTGCCTGTCCGAAGCTGTCCTCCGCAAAGCCCTCCGACAATATTATATCCACATCTATATGGTCAAAATGTCTGAGCACGTCAAAAAGATGAGCTGCAACCTCATGTTCATCGCAGCGGCTTCCGACCACAACAACCTCACCTGAGGTATACCTGTGTTCATTCTCCGTGCTTGAAAGGATTCCGACCTTGAGACCCTTCCTTTCATTCTCTCCGGCAAGCTCATTGATTTTTTTGACAACCCTGTCATTGTCACCTTCAAAAATCGTAAGCTCAGCCTTCGGTGCATAGTGCCTGTACTTCATGCCCGGTGCCTTAGGTCTTCCCTGAACCGTAGAATGGGCAAGCACTGTCGGGTCAAAGCTCACATCGCCAAGCACATCCCTTATCATGTCGGCAGTCACATATCCCGGTCTTAGTATCATCGGAACATCGGAGGTCATATCTACTATAGTAGATTCAATACCTATCTCTATGGCACCTCCATCAATAATCATGTCAATCCTTCCGTCCATGTCCTCAATGACATGCTCAGCCCTCGTCGGACTAGGGCGTCCCGAGAGATTTGCGCTCGGTGCCGCTGTATATACGCCTGAATCCTTGATAAGCTTCGCCGCAACCGGATGGCTCGGCATTCTTACAGCCACCGTGTCAAGCCCTCCCGTTGTGCCGTAAGGAACTATCTCCTTCTTCTTGAATATCATCGTGAGAGGTCCCGGCCAGAAGGTATCCGCAAGCTTGTAAGCACTGTCCGGAATGTCATAGGCAAGCTCATCAAGAGCGGCTATATCCGCTATATGCACAATCAATGGATTATCACTCGGGCGTCCCTTGGCACTGTATATCTTGTGTGCCGCGTCCTCCTTTAGCGCATCTCCGCCGAGTCCGTACACCGTCTCTGTCGGGAATGCCACCAGACCGCCGTTTTTTAGTACTTCACCTGCCTGTGCAATCACTTCATCCGCATTATTTTCGTCTATCTTTAAAATTCTAGTTACCATGAATTACTACCTTATCTATGATTTTAATCCTCATTTCCGGGCAATTTATCGCCATCAAAGCGATTTGTTTTCGCTCAGAAACAAATTGCATGTGTGAAAAATATGCTATCAAGCTTATTTTTCACACTATTTCCCTGTATCAGTTTTCAAGCGGACATTCGCAATCCGCTTTCGCTACTTGCTCATGAACGCAGTCGCTTTGCGAACTGCGTTCAAGTGCCTGCTTTACATCCTCAGCGTGAAGCCTGTCAAGCTTATCCTGCGCCGCGACCACATCAATAACTGATTTCAATAGCTTGTCCATGTCCGAACCGTCCGTGTAATCCGCCGCCGCATAATAACCAATCCTCTTGTCATGTATCATCTTGTATACTTTATTTTTATCTCCTGTCACCGGATTGTATACACCGATCGAATACCCGCCATTGGCATTCACAAGCTTCATGCATGGCACATCCGTGTCGCTGTCACCGATGTAGACCATGTTCTTAAACGGTATCCTTATGTCCTCCGGTGCGAAATAATCATTCACTGCCGGATCATTTATATCAAGCACACCCTTGGATATTCTGAAAAGGTACTGCGTCTTGTTGGTATAATTCACCACCTGCGCCGGCCACTTCACCATTCCGTTCTCATCAAAATAGAAGCTGCTGGCATATATGCGCTCGAACGCTCCCTCCTTGGCAATCTTCGTGCCCTCTATCATCTCCTTAAGTCCTGAGGAGATAATATAATGTTCCACCTTGACGCCATGCTCAAGGCCATACTGTCTCAATCTCTCAAACCAGCCGTCAACACCGTCAAACAGCTTCACCTTCGAGCCGTACTCCTCAAGCGCAGCGTGGCTGAAATCAAGATTTCCCTCCGCCTCCTGCACCATCTTGTACATATATGAAAGGTTACTGTCCATATTATTTTCTCTGGCAAGCTCCCCTGTCTCCTTCCAGAACTCCGCAACATCGTAGCCCACAGACTGTATAAAGCCCTGCGCCTGCATATCATCAGGCGAAAGTGTCTTATCGAAGTCATAACAGATAGCTACTATCGGAAGTCTCTCCTGCTTACCCTCATTAGGCATATATTAAAATCCTCTTTTCCACGTAAAATGCTATAGATATGATACGCTTTACATAATATTTTGTCAAGAATGCACAAAATACCCTCACTTCATCGAAGCAATAATATCCTCATAGCTGACCAACGATACATTTCCAAGCTCCTCTGCTTTTTCCATACAGCCCTTTGTAAATCCTGATTTTGAGAAAATAAAATAATGCTTGTGGAGGTAATGGAATAATTGACTGCGGGAGATCAGGGTTTCAAGAACGTCCAAATCAACCTTCTCTTTTTTCCATTTGCACTCAGCAAAAAGAGCGGTATTGTCATCCTGTTCACCCATAATATCAATCTCTGCCTGACACCTTTGTCTTGGGTCATTTCCCCACCAGCGTCCAAGTGAGGCGAATTCTACAGGTGAATTGCCCTTAATGAGCAGTTTCCAAAGATATTGTGCACAGATATCTTCAAATATTCTTCCCATATAATCACTAAGCTGTCCCACTATTTTCCTGTAAGCCAAATCGGCTGCGCCTCTCACAATAACAGAGGTGTTGTCCATGACGAAGCGGTACCAGAAGCAAAACATATTGTCCTCAATCGCATATATTGATTTTTTTGAGACTGTTTCACCATAAGGCACTTCTTTTTTTACAATTCCAAGGTTAATAAGATTCCTAAGATACCCAGCGCATACATTTGTATCCTCACCAACCTTCGTTGATATCTCCGACATGCGGGAATGTCCGGTCGCAATGGCGGTAATTATCGCAGTGTAGATTGCCGGCTCCCTCACCTCCTGCTTCAAAAGATTTATCGGCTCCTCGTACAAAAATGACATTGGATTTAAAAATGTATTCTTGATATTCTCCTCAATGCTCAGCTTATCACTCATCTGAAGAAGATACTGCGGAGTTCCGCCCACGATTCCATATATTACAGCCTTATCCTCATCCGCCATATTGCTAAGGTATCTGCAGCTCTCTTCAAAATCAAAGGGAAGTATCTTCATCTGGGCGGTCCGTCTGCCATATAACGGTGCCTTATATGCAAGCACATTGTCCTCCATATATGACATGGATGAGCCGCATAAAATAAGCATCAGCTTGGATGTGTCCTTATATTTATCAATCAAAAGCTGCAATGTAGAAGGCAGGCTCTTAGATTCCCGTGCCACGTAAGGGTACTCATCTATCGCTAAGATTACACGTTCCGTTCCGGAAAGTTCAAATACATATTCAAGAGCTGCCTGATATGAGGCGAAGCAGTTATCTGATGAGATACCATTGCCATACTCCAAAATACTTCTGCTCATATTTTCAAGATTCTGTTTTTCATTGCTCTCTACGCCCATAAAATATATTGCATTTTTATCATCAATAAAATAATTGATAAGCGCAGTTTTCCCGACACGGCGGCGTCCATATATTACAACAAGCTCAAATTTATCCGAATTGTACAGCTTATCCAGCTCGGCTAATTCCCTATCCCTTCCAATGAACATATAATCCTCATTTCCGAGCGATTTATCGTGAGGAGACGATGAGAAATTCGCATAGACGATTTCTCATCTGCCATCAAAGCAATTTGTTTTCGCTCAGAAACAAATTGCATGTGTGAAAATATGCTATCAAGCTTATTTTTCACGCTAAATCTCCCTCTTCTTAAACATTTCTATTAATCAAACCGGCATTTGCAATACACAAATTTCTCCCTTTATGTCCGTCAATTTAATTTTACTATAGTATTAATTTCAAAATAAGTCAACTACGATTTAGTCAAGTATAGTTGACTAAATCGCAATTGACTTATTTCAATTGCAGACAGTGCACTCAAGGCTTATCCCTTTAGATTTTTGACCAAACGCTGTAGGTGTATTTTCTGTTCCTTCAAATCCGAGCCAAAATCATGCTTTGGAATATATATCTGCATGCCGCCACACAAAATGGATTTTTACCTGTATTCATGTCAGGCTTCTCCCGCAGGCTTCCACTATAAGCTTCTGCCACACTTCGAGCAGCTTCTCCAATGAAAAAGCCGCGTTCGCAGGGCTTGTCGATGGGAGTACAACAGCTTCAATACCTATATTATTCTGCTGATATTTCTTATAATATTTACCGGATGTGTTTCCGTTGCAAAATATCTTAGTGATCTTCGAGTTATTTATTATCGGCTCAATGTCTGTCGGCACAACATTCTTGATACTGCTGTCGCTCGACCCCACAATATCGCAGCTGTATATCGTATCCCACATTGCAATATTGTGTTTTAACATAAGTGCCTTCTTTTCTTCTATCGTCTGCGGAACTGCCTCTTCAAATACTCCACTAATCATTTTCCAGAATCTGTTCTGCGGA
>ERZ779660.1789-NODE-1789-length-10136-cov-2.058129_pt1 | contig 10136 bp, 7 predicted proteins | sample MGYA00511906_ERZ779660 | MGnify/ENA primary metagenome ERZ779660 (study PRJEB29588, sample SAMEA2156906) | human gut metagenome | biome: human gut; feature: human-associated habitat; material: faeces | place: Denmark | collected 2008/2010 ... | reverse complement strand
TCAGCGTGCTGTCCGGCAAGATCAACACGGTATACGACCTGGACGAGGTATTGGATGTATGATGCTTAAAGACAACAATTTTATTTCGGCAGTCGTCTACCTGCACAACGACGGTGCGCGCGCCGTGGAGTTCTGCCGCACGGTGGCCGCAGAGCTGGACGCCAACTTTAAACAATATGAGCTGGTCGTCGTGGACGACGCCTGCACCGACGACACGGTCAAACAGCTGCGCGCCTGGGGCAGGGAGCAGGACGCCCCGCTGACGATTTTGCATATGAGCCTGTACCACGGCCTGGAAAACGCCATGAACGCGGGCCTGGATGCCGCGATCGGCGATTATGTGTATGAGTTTGACTCCACCCAGACACCGTACCCCATTGAGCTGGTGTTTGAAGCTTACCGTGCCGCCATGGCGGGCAGCGATATTGTATCCGTCTGCCCGCGGTCCACGGCTGGCAGCAGCAAAATGTTCTACCGCGTGTTCAACGGCAACAGCCATTCGGCTTACAAGCTGCGCACCGATGCGTTCCGCCTGGTCAGCCGCCGCGCCATCAACCGCGTGCATGCTTCCAGTGAAACGCTGCCCTACCGCAAAGCGGCCTATGCGGCATCCGGCTTAAAAATGACCGATCTGGAATTTGATGGCCGCCTGACTGATAATTCCGGCGGGCGCTTTGCCCTTGCCATGGACAGTCTGGCGCTGTATACCGATGCCGGGTATAAGCTCAGTGCAGGCATTGCCATCGTGATGATGTTCCTGGCGCTGGCGGAGCTGGCCTACACGCTGATCATTTTCTGCGCCGGGCACCCCATTGAAGGGTGGACCACCATGATGTTTGTGCTGACCCTTGGCTTTGCCGGGCTGTTTGCTGTGCTGACCATCATCATCAAATATCTTTCGCTGCTGGTGGACCTGGTGTTCAAAAAGCAGAACTACCTGATCGAGAGCATCGAGAAAATCCAAAAGTAAACCCTGCACAGGCGGGGAAGGGAGGGAGCCACCGCATTGATGCAGCAATATGACCAGCGCCGCCTGCGGCTGTTTGCGGTGGTGCTCTTTCTGGGAATCATGGCGGCCAACCTGGGGCGCTATCTGATCTTTGACGGCCTGTACCTGTGGGATGCCCGCCTGCGCTGGCAGGAGTGTGCCTATGTGCTGCACGGGCTGAACCCCTTTGATGTGATGCACAGCCGCGTGCCGTCCATCGAATCTATCGGCTGGCTGGATGCTTCCTTGGGGGGCACAGTGCCCTGGGCCTATGTGCTGGGCAATGTAATCAACCCCGGCTTTTTGCCGTACAGCGCGATGTGCGTGTACATTCTGGCGTTGGATTTTATCGCTCCGCTTGTCACGGCGCTGTGCATGGGCCGCTTTTTGCTGCGCCACCGCTATGTGCAGGATAAATACATGGCTGTGCTGGCATCGCTGCTGGTGTTTGCCCCCAGCATGTGGGCCAATGCGGTGCTGTTTGGCAACCAGAGCGGCATTGTGTGCTGCTGTGTTATCCTTTCCATGTGCGTGCTGGAGGACAGTGAGACTTTGGCGGGCCTGCTGCTGGCTGTTGCCATGTGCAAACCGCAGGTGGCGTTTGTGTTTTTGTTCCCGCTGCTCTGCAAAAAGCACTGGAAAGCAATAACCGTTACCTCCGGCACTGTGCTGGGGTCCTGGCTGCTGGCGGCCATTTTAACCGAAAGCAGCCCCATCTCCATGCTGACAGATATCATGGACCAGGGGTTGAGCTATAATACCTCTTATTATGGGCTATTCAACTTTTTGTTGGGCTTTGGCATCTCCACCAAGTTGGTTCTCCTGCTGGATGTCGCTGTGGGCGGTGTGATTCTGCTGGCTGCTGCGGCCTGGATGTTCCGCAAAAAGCTGGATAATGACTGGCTGCTCTGGTACGCCGTTACCGCGGTGGTTTCCGTTATGTGGTTTTATAAGCAGAGCCATGATTATATCATTCTGGCGCTGCCTGCCATCGCTATTTTCTGCCTGCCGCATATCAGCCTGCCCGCATGGGGCAGTATCCTGATTTTGCTGGTGGATGTCATTGCCTTTGCGGTACCCAAAGTCTGCACCCTGCTGTGCGGCCTGCCGAAAGATGTGGTTTCGCCCTGGGCTAAACTGCTGGAAACGGTGGCCATTATGGCAACACTGTACTATGTGTTCCAGTCTGCCAAGCGCCATGCGGCGGCATTGCAGCAGGCGAGCCAGAATGGATAATTCCATAGGGGCACACATTGTGCGCCCACGGTCGTGCGGGGAATGATGTGGTAATATATCCGGTAAAGCCCGTCATTTGGGACGATGCAAGCATCGTTCCCTACAAATTGGTTGCAATGTTCATAGCAGATTTTAAAGTTTCTCCGCGGCGGGATGAGGGCATCCCGCCCTACAGGATGATGGCAGATATTGATAAATATAAAATAACTCCCCCGGCAGCGTTCCACGCGGTAATGCGGGACTGCTTGTCGAGGGAGTTTTCTTGCTTATCGCTTATTGATTTATCAGGTTTCTTCTTCCAGTTCCGGCTGTTCTGCCGGGGCGGGGGCTACCATGCGCAGGAACTCGGCTTCGTCAATCACGGGGATGCCGAGCGTTTGGGCTTTGGTCAGCTTGGAGCCTGCCGCGGCACCGGCCAGAACATAGGCTGTTTTTTTGGAAACAGAGCCGCTGGCCTTGCCGCCGTTCTGCACGATCATGGCCTCGGCTTCCTGGCGGGAAAGGGTGGGCAGTGTGCCGGTCACAACGATCGTCATTCCGGCAAGGGCCGTTCCCTTCTTTTCGCCGTGCCACTGCATATTTACACCCGCATCGGCCAGGCGGTGCAGCAAATCCGCAGTACCGTCTTTGGCAAAGAACTCCACCACGCTCTGCGCCATCACGCCACCGAAGCCATCAATGCTGCTGATGTCCTCCGCTGCGGCGTTTCTCAGGGCATCCATACTGCCAAAATGCTCAGCCAGCAGGGCGGCGGCTTTATCGCCAATATTGCGGATACCAAGACCGAACACCAGTTTATCCAGGTTGTTCTGCTTAGAGGAAGCAATGGCTTTGAGCAGGTTCTCAGCGCTCTTGGCTTTGAATTTATCCAGCGTCAGCAGCTGATTTTTGGTCAGGTCGTACAGGTCTGCTACTGAGTGCACCAGCTGGCGGTCAATCAGCTGCTGGGCGATTGCTTCGCCCAGGCCGTCAATGGCCATGGCAGTGCGGGAGGCAAAATGGATGAGGTTGCGCAGGCTCTGGGCCGGGCATTCCGGATTGACGCACCGCAGGGCGGCTTCATCCTGCAGGTGTACCACCGGTGCCCCGCAGGACGGGCAGACCCGCGGCATATGGTACGGCACTGAGTTTTCGCCGTGGCGCGCCACACCGATGACTTCCGGGATGATATCCCCCGCTTTGCGCACCTGGATGGTATCGCCAATACGGACGTCCATCGCTTCGATGATATCCTCATTGTGCAGGTTGGCGCGGGAAACGCTGGTACCCGCCAGAAAAATGGGGTCAAACACCGCGGTGGGAGTCAGCACGCCGGTGCGGCCAACAGTGACTTCGATATCACGGACGGTGCTTTCCTTGACTTCCGGCGGATACTTGAAGGCAATAGCCCAGCGCGGGAACTTGTTGGTGCTGCCAAGGGCCTGACGCGCAGTAAGATCGTTGACCTTGATAACAGCGCCGTCCATATCAAAATCAAGGGTGCCGCGGGCTTCGCCAATGCGCTGGATCTCGGCAATGGCATCCTCAATGTTGGTATATACGTTATAGCGCGGGGATACCGGGAAGCCGAGGGACTTGATATAATCCAGCGTTTCGCTGTGGGTGGTAAAGGTTTTGCCCTCCACCTGCTGCAGGTTGAACACAAAGATAGAAAGCCCGCGGGCTGCCGTGATCTTGGCATCTTTCTGCCGCAGAGAGCCAGCCGCCGCGTTGCGGGGGTTCTTGAACGGAGTTTTATCCTCCAGCTCCTGCTGCTCCTTCAGGGCAAGAAACGCTTCATGCGGCATATAGACTTCGCCGCGCACTTCCAGAAATTCGGGTGCGGTGGGAATCTCTTTGGGGATAGACTTGATGGTGGCAAGGTTTTCGGTCACGTCCTCCCCCACCAGGCCATCACCGGGTCAGGCGGCCGTTGCGGTATTCCAGGCTGACAGAAAGGCCGTCGATTTTGATTTCTACCACATATTCCGGCGTAACTCCTGCTTCCCGCACGCGCTGGTCAAACTCGCGCAGTTCATCCAGCGAGAAAGCGTCCTGCAGGCTTTCCATTTTAACAGCGTGGGCCACCTTGCTGAACTTGCCGCTGGGGGTGCCGCCCACATGCTGGGTAGGGCTGTCCGGCGTGACAAGCTGCGGGAATTGGGCTTCGATGGTTTTCAGCTCGCGGGTCAGCTGGTCATACTCGTAATCTTCCAGTTCCGGGGCGTCCTGGTCATAATACAGACGGTTATTCTTTTCAATCACAGCGCGCAGTTCTGCTGCACGTTTGCGGGCCTGCTCCAGTTCCATGGTAGTATTTCCTCCGTTTGCGCGGTTATTCGGCTTGCTCTTCCGAGTTTGGTTTACTTTTTCAATGCACTTTAGTATGCCCGGTTGCGGGCAGATATAGAAAAGGCCGCCCTGCCTGTGGGCGGCTTGGACGCGATATAAAACAAAAAGCGCCCGGCAAAATTGCCAAGCGCTTTTGTTCTGGTGGAGATTACCGGGATCGAACCGGTGACCTCTTGCATGCCATGCAAGCGCTCTCCCGAACCATGCGGTTACACACCCCACACAAAGCTGTGGGGATGGATGGCGATTCACGTTAAAACAATGGATTTCAGGAGAAAATGGCAATGATGAAACTTTTGAGCTGTAATTTTAACATGGATACCAACCGGGTAGAGGCAAAATTTGCAGATGGCGTTGTGCTTGCCATCGACTGCCTTGCCATTGAGGACGAATACGGCAATACCCCTGCACAGCGGGCAGAACTGGACTGGCTGCTGTACAACAAACCTCTGGAGTATGCACAGCTTGTGCTGAGTGGCGAGATAGAACACTACCTCTCCCTTGGCTGCGACCATGGCAGGCTGGAAGATTAAGATTCCCATAAAGAACACGATGCCTACCGGTTTGTGGATTTCCGTAAACCAGTGGGCATCGTTCTGGCATCAGAGTAATGGAGCCGTATAGGAGAAAAGACAATTATATTTTTAATTTTTGATTGACAGCAATCTTATTACAGAGTATACTAACAATAGTTTGTTTCTCATAATTTTCATCAAGAAAGCAAACGAATTTTTAGAAGGATGTGAGATTTTCATGTATTGTCCAAATTGCGGCAAGGAAAATTCCTCGGAAGACAGGTACTGTATCTATTGCGGCTCAGAATTGATTGACAACCAGAATTTTCCAGAAACTTCTGAAGTCGATTGGAAATATGTGTGGCAACAGATTCAGAGCGTTACCAAATCCCTCTGCAAAAAGATCCAGCGTTTTTTCAAGCGTCATCCTAAAATCGCGTTCCCTGTTTTGGCAGCCGTTGGTTGCTTTTTGGCTCTGTCCATTGCAAATGCGACCGTTCTTTCCGGAGAAAGTGTTGCCCGGAGATATTTTAAGGCGTTGATGAATAACGACAGCCGTGCTGTATATGCTTGCCTGGATCTTCCGGAAAGCCAGTTTGTAAATGCGTCCGAATTTGATAAGTTCTTCCGGTCTCTGGGATATCAGGCTCATAATATTGGTGATTATGAGATTAAGGAGTATACTACTTCTTCCATAGAATCTGATATCACATCAAATTACTATATCACCTATTATGTGCGAGGGGACTCTTCTACGCACAGCACCTCTGTAGAGGTCGTCAATGTTCCTCTTTTCTTTGGTCTTATCAACCGTTATAAAGTTCTTTCGGACTATATTTCCTCTGATTTCGGAGTGATTGTTCCGGCAGGCTCGACAGTCTCTGTCGATGGCATTATCCTAGACGGTTCGACAGCTTATGAAAATTACGACCGCTATTCTATTCCATCGTTGTTCTGTACGGGGCATGATATCGCAGTGTCAAACTCTCTTGGCTCCGCAGAAGACAGCTTTGTCCCTTCGCCGGGGTACGGAGACAGCTATACGGTCTATGCTGTAAACTACAATGCAGATACAGTGAATGCTGTCTATGCACAGGCGCAGAACCAGCTGAATTCTATTCTTACAGCGGCAATCGCTCGGCAGGATTTCCCTGCTGATATCGTAAAGTCCGGTGACGCTGACAACAATGTGGCAGACCGTTTCTCTGATTTGAAATCCCGTCTTTATGATACGAGCAACAATACTGGCTTTACAAATATTCAGGTCACTGCTACCACTGATCAATCCTCTCAGCAGGTGTTTGATGCATCTACGATCCAGTATAACTGTACTATGAGGTTTGATTATTCTTATGCGCGCCGTTGGCAGAATTACTGGAGCGGTGAGACTGGAATAGATAATGGCACCAGCTATGGTCAGGCAGCGTTTACTTATGTGTATGAAGATGGAGTATGGGCACTGGAAAGCATCAGCTTCCAGATGTAAAAGTTAAAGGAGTGTTGATCATGCCTTATTGTACAAGATGCGGAAAACCCATTCAGGAGGGTGAACGGTGCAGCTGCACGAAAAAAAATGGCCTAAATTTCAAATTCTCTTCTGATTCCACAGCGGGTTCCCTTTCCTTTGGTTCTGCTGGCCGGAATCCGGATGTTCAGTATGAGCGCGGACAGAAAATTGTGCCGGATAATATTGCTCCTAATGAGAGTGAAATTCCGGTGCGCCAGTATAATTTGTGTGTCATGCGTTCTCGAATCAAGGGTGCCCGAGCAGAGGGACGTCTGCAGCTAACGAATAAGCGAATTCTTTTTCGGGCAAAAGGAACAGCTCCAGTAGGAGAAACAACGATCCAGCATGAGTTCTCCATTGATGAAGTTGCCGGTTTCCAGATTGTACGCAATTTTCGCTTCAGCATTCTGGATCTTCTGCTAATTTTTGCGCTCAGTGTTGCAATCGGTTATATCGGAGTTGGTTTTGGCGGTTTTCTGGGCAGAACACTGAAAGCGTTTGGTCAGCTTCTCGTCTATGTTCTGGCTCTTGCTGTGGCTGTGCCTGCGTTTGTATGGATGCCGCGGGAACAGTATGCTGGCAAATGTGTTTTCCTGTCCGCCAGTGTAGGTTTGTTTACTGTGTTAAGAGAAATGATTTATTTCAAGAGCAGCTTTCTGACTGTTCTTAGCCAAATCTTTATCTATGTCCCCTATCTTATTTTTGGTGTCCTGCTGGCCGCCTGTGTCTTTGCGTTTGCGTTCAAACCGAACATGGAGTTTCTTGTCCGCACCAAAACAGGCGAGGCCGTTATTCCCATCCGCTGCGAAAAGACTGGTTTTGCTGCGCTTGGCAATGTCATCGATGCGCAGTATATGGGATATAACGAGGTTCTGCCTACTGACGAGACAGAAAAAGCAATCCGCGAAATTGGTGCCATCATCAATGATATCCAAAAACTTGGTGATTATGGCATTGCCAAATGGAAAACGGAGTGACTTTTGTCTGTCTGTGTAAAAAAAGATTATTATCTGATTTTTAAGGGTCTCTTTGCAAGAAGAGACCCATTTTTGACAGGAGATTTCTATGGTCAAGTTTGAAGAAGGGCTTGCGGTTGCAAAAAATCACTATTCAAAAACCGGCGAAATAGTCACAGGCGCATGGAACCATCCGGAAATGTGGATCTTCTATGGCTGTATTGGGGATGGGCGCAGAAAGGCAGGCGGACACTATATCTGCATCAATAAAATGACCGGTGCGGTCAGCTTTATTTCCCTGCCCAGCAAGGAAGGATTTAGGATTCTTGATGAAGCGGCCTTTATCCATCCGTGACGCTTTTCTTTTTGGAACTGGTAAAGGATGTTGATATCATATGAGAATTGAAGATCTTGGGCGAGTCCGCTTTCCGGAAAGTATGGAAGAGGCTCTTTCTAAAATCAATCCAAACGGGCATGATGAGGTAAACGATGCCAATTTTGCATGGTCTGGAAACTGCACGCACTGTGTGCCCGCCTACGAACTGCGGAAACGTGGCTATGATGTCAGCGCGTTGCCGTACACGGATGACCCGAATGGCCTGTCTTATGACCCGTTTGATGCATGGGAAGACCCTATTATCCACAAAACTCCCGGCAGCGGCCGCGAGGCAATCGAACGGGCAATGGCATCTTACGGCGATGGGGCCCGTGTGGAAATAGATGTCGGCTGGGCCACTTCTGATGGTAGTGGATTTGATGGACATGTTTTCGTGGCAGAGCAGCGCGATGGAAAGACTTACTTTATCGATCCTCAAAATGGAGACGCTGATGTTAGTTGGTATTTTGATCACGTCCAGCCGGGAGCGACCCGTTTTGCTCGAATCGATAACCTGACACCAAGCGACCGAATCGCTGAATGTTGCGCAAATTCTCAGGCAAATGCCATAAACTATGACGCGGCAGGAAATAAGATTGGTAATTGTTCTGCAACGATTCCGGCAGAGGATATCGATATGTCCACGGCTCGAGGGCTTCCTTCCACTCACTTCTGGAACCGGCGTGCCAGCGAAAAACAATTTTGGGAAAATCACGGTGCCAATAAAGATTTTTATCTGGATCAGGCCAGAGGACTTCCAGCGGTACAGTCCATGTTGGCCGAGGGAAAAAGTCCGGCACAGATCCGAGCGGAGCACCCTAATCTAGGAAACACACTGGATGCGTACTATAATCCAAACAATATGATTCAGGTCAATCGGGACGCAAACGGAAATATGTCCTTTTTGGATGACGGTAAACATCGTGTCCTTGCGGCAAAGGAGCTGGGACTGAAAGTGCCTGTCCAGATCGCCAATGATCAGGCACCCAGCAACGTGCAGTCTGCCGCGCCTGTAGGCAAGTCGGCAGCGCAGATTCGGGGAGAACGTTTTCAGGATAGTCTTTTGTCATTCCCTTCTCAGACAGCCTCCAATGCGGCCTCAAATTCCGCCGATTCGGATAGCCGACCGGGTGTTCCTGAGCGGGAAAGAGATATCGTTGCAGAGCGCCAATCCGATGGATGGGAGCGTGGAGCCGCGCTCCAGAAACCTACAGCTTCGGCAAACAGGGAGTTACATGGCAGAACTTCTGAAACGGGAGAAAATTTAAGAGGCAACTATACTGTTGTTGATCCAAACACAGGAACAGTAACGTCCAATGGCAATCTTGAAATTACAAAGGGAAATCACAAAGGAATGCCTTCCCGAACGAGCGCCTACCTTCCTGGCGATGAGCGAGGCCATATTCAGGCATCTTCTCTTGGAGGAAGTAATGACCCTAGCAATATTGTCCCTCAGCACCACGATGTGAACCGCTATGGATGGCGGGGTATGGAGCGCGGCGAAACGGATGCCTTGAAAAATGGAGCGTCTATCGACAGTACGAAAATCGCTTATGTGGATGGAAAGTCCGGAGACCGCCCCTCGGCTTTTATGGTCAATGACAAAATTACATATCCGGATGGTCATACCGAAAATGTTCATCTTTCTTTTTCAAACGAAAGTTACGCCGATCAAGCGGAGGAGGAACGAATCGTTGCCTCTCTGGGAGATGAAATCTATGATGCCCCTAATCCGGATGCTGCCAGAGAATCAATGTCGCCAGAAGAATATAAGGCTCTGATGGAAGAAGCTGATCAAGTGGACTTTGATATCCGAGACGAATATGCACCTGCTGATTATAGTGGATTGCCTCCCTCGGCAAGGGAAGATAATAACGAGGATAAAAAGTCTGACCAGACAGAAGATGACCGTAAGCGAGAGGAGTCCGAGGACACCGAAGAAGCTGATGAGGACGAGGAACCCGAGGACGCCGAAGAGAACGGTGAGAACGAGGAACCCGAGGATGCTGAAGAAACCGGCGAGGACGAGGTACCCGAGGACACTGAAGAGAACGGCGAGGACGAGGAATCCGAGGACACTGAAGAGAACGGCGAGGACGAGGAATCCGAGGACACCGAAGAGAACGGTGAAGACGAGAACCCCGAAGACACCGAAGAGAACGGTGAGGACGAGAATCCTAAGGACACCGAAGAGAACGGTGAGGACGAGAATCCTAAGGACGCCGAA
>ERZ779660.1779-NODE-1779-length-10184-cov-2.817060_pt1 | contig 10184 bp, 7 predicted proteins | sample MGYA00511906_ERZ779660 | MGnify/ENA primary metagenome ERZ779660 (study PRJEB29588, sample SAMEA2156906) | human gut metagenome | biome: human gut; feature: human-associated habitat; material: faeces | place: Denmark | collected 2008/2010 ... | reverse complement strand
ATATGCGACTATCGGGCAGGATTGTGGGAGTGCGCAGCACGGAACAATCCGCAGGTATCAAAACCAAAGGTCCCGGAACGTTAAAACGCCGGAGCTTTTTATGCTCCGGCGTTTTCTCATACCAGTTCCTTCTATATTTCCGTCTTTAAAACCGTAGTCCCGCGCTGCACCAGCCGTACCGGCAGTACAATCTTCTGGGGGACAGACTCATTCTTCAGACTCTTCGCAATATATTCCACGCACAATTCTGTCATTTCTTCCACAGGCTGATGGATCGTCGTGATCTGTGGTGTTGTTACCGTCGATATCATCACGTCATCGAAGCCGATCAGCTGGATATCCTCCGGCACCCGCTTGCCCATCTGTGCACCAACCTGGATCACCTGAGAAGCGATCAGATCACTGCTGGCAAAAATTCCATCCACGTCCGGGAACTCCTGCAGTGCCCTGCGGATAAAGTCTTCATAATGCATGGAGCCGTACTGCAGTCTGTCGCTCACCAATATGCGGTACGGAATTCCTGCCTTTTTACAGACATCGGAAAATCCATCCGCACGCCGGTCCGCAGGCATGTCCTTACCGGCGACGCCGCCGAAATGCAAAAGATTCTTACAGCCGCATTCAATCAGATGCTCTGCTGCCAGCTTGCCGCCCTGATAGTTGTCACACTGTACGGAAATCGTATCATCGTCCCCTCCCCGCTCCAGATTCACGACTGGGATGTTCATTTTGCGAAATTCCCGTGTCTGAACATATTTGCTGCACAGCACAATGCCCGCCACACGGTTTGATATGCACATATCCAGATAATCCTGTTCCTTTTCCGGCTGCTCCTTTGAATTACACAAAAGCAGTTTAAAGCCCTTTTCCGCTGCTGAGGATTCTAAATTACTGATCACCTTTATAAAAAAGGGATGCGAAATATGCGGCACGATCAGTCCGATCGTATTGGTATACTGTTTGGAGAATGCACGTGCCAGCTCATTTGGCTGATAGTGCATTTCTTCCATTGCTGCATATACCTTTTTCCGCGTCCCTTCACTGATATATCCCCTGTTGTTTATAACACGAGATACTGTTGTTGCCGTTACACCCGCCCTCTGGGCGATATCCTTTAAGGTTGCCATTTTCTGTCTCTACACTCCATTTCAAATCAGGAATATTCCTCTCCCACTAGTATTATAAATATTATTTCATAAAATATCAACCGGTAACATATTCCCAGAGTACAGATTCCTTTACAGCGCCCGCGTCGATTCCTGTTCCAGCAATTCTCCCGGAAAAATCTTATGCTGATGGCTGCTTTTGCCATCCAGCAGATCAAACAGATGATGGACAGATTCTTCTGCAATTTCCTGAATCGGCTGACGGATCGTCGTCAGGGTCGGATTGTAATAGCTGCACAGCTCAATTCCGTCAAAGCCCGCAACAGAATAATCCTGTGGGATCCGTTTCCCCGCCTCTGCGATCGCCCGACAGGCTCCCACTGCCATCGTATCTGAAAAAGCAAACACTGCCGTAAACTCTTTTCCTTCATCCAGCAGCTGTCTGGTCAGAACATAACCGTTTTCCATACTGTAGGACGGAAGCTTCGGATTCATATAGCAGATCAGTCCCTCATCCGGCTCGATTCCCTGTTCCCGAAGTGCCCGCAAATATCCCATCAGACGCATCCGACCGATGCTGACATCTTCTTTTCCCGCAGCGAGCACCGCGATTTTGCGGTGTCCCAGTCGGATCAGGTAATCTGTCATCCGATATCCTTCTTTTTCATCGTCAACAGACAAGGTGGAGTAATTATCGTGCTGGATTCCGTCCGGTCCTTCTCCGACTGTTGAGAGAATAAACGGTATCCGCAGCTTACTCAGCTTTTCTTCTGAATGGACAAAATGTCCCCCAAGAAAGATCAGACCTGCCAGACGTTTTTCCTTTACCAGCTCCAATGCCACATCAACCTCATCCTCATCCGATTCAACGTGCCGGATCACCATGGAATACTTTTTCTTTTTGATCTCATCCTCCATGACCTTGATCGCTCCGGCAAAAAACGGGTTTGTTAATCCCTTCACAAGCACAGCGATACACTTTCCGTCCATCCGCTTCAGATACCGAGCACTGTTATTCGGAATATACCCATACTTCTGAATGATATCCATTACCTTCTGCTTCGTTTCAGGATTGATATCCGGATGGTTATTGATCGCCCGGGATACCGTGCTTACTCCAACGCCGCACATCCGTGCAATATCTTTAATTGTGATCTCTTCCAACTCTCTGTTTTCCTGCTCCATTGCTTCTCTGCCCTACCATACTTATTGTTTCGACCGCAATTTTCAAAATTTCGCGTTTCCTCCGACATTTTATAGGAAAACCCCCGTAAAGTCAAAACAATCACAAAATTATCACAAAATTATAAAAAGCCGCCCGGCTGTTTGCAGTAGCCGAACGGCTTTATTCTTTTTTCTAAATATGTATTTTTATTCCGGTACGCAGCTCATCCTTTTACAGCACCAGCTACAACGCCCTCGATGATGTACTTCTGGCATGCCAGATAAAATACAATGATCGGAATGATGGCAAGCACCAGGACGCCCATCATCGCACCCATGTCGACAGAGCCATATCCGCCCTTCAGATACTGAACTGCGATGGGAACTGTTTTATACTTCGTCATATCCAGTACAAGATACGGAAGCAGATAGTCGTTCCAGATCCACATCGTCTGCAGGATTGCAACCGTAATACAGGTTGGCTTCATAATCGGCATAACAATTCCGAAAAAGGTCTGCAGCGGCGTACAGCCATCGATCATCGCAGCCTCTTCAATTTCCAGCGGGATGCTCTTTACAAAACCGCAGAACATAAAGACGGAAAGCCCTGCGCCAAATCCCAGATATACAATGACGATACCAAGCGGATTATTTAATTTCAGCATATCCGCCAGCTTGGACAGGGTAAACATTACCATCTGGAACGGGACGATCATCGAAAACAGACACAGATAATACAGTGCAGTTGTAAAACGATTCTTTACACGGCTGATATACCACGCGCACATGGAGGTACACAGGATGATCACGCCAACAGACAGCACCGTAATAAATAGAGAGGTAAAGAACGCATCAATAAAGCCGGTTCTCTGGATTCCCTTGATATAGTTTTCGATGCCGACAAACATCTTGTCCGTCGGAATAGCAAAGGGTTTCTTACTGATGTAGGCCTTCTTTTTAAAAGAGTTGATCACAACCAGTGCGATCGGAAATACATAGGCAATTGAAATCAGGGTAAAGACCAGCGTAAAGATCCAGCCATGCTTTGCTTTTCTCACATTCATTACTGCTGTACCTCCTTTCTACGTGTCAGCCAGTTCTGCGTCAATGCGATCGCTGCTACCAACAGGAAGAATACGACCGCTTTCGCCTGACCGACGCCCTCCCAGCCGGTACGTCCATAAAATGTACGGAAAATATTCAGCGCCAGCAGCTCGGACATGTTGGAGGGCTCGCCGTTTGTCAGCGCCAGGTTCTGGTCGAACAGCTTAAACGAATTGGTCAGGGTCAGGAATGTACAGATCGTAATGGAGGGCATTACCATCGGAATTGTCACGTTTTTCAAAATCTGTCCGGAGGTCGCACCGTCAATCTTTGCAGCCTCGACAAGCGACATCGGAAGTCCATCCATGAACTGCTTCATAAGAAAGAGTCCCATCGGCGATGAGAATGCCGGAATAATAACTGCCCATTGTGTATCAATCAGGTGAAGCTTGCTAAGTATAAGGTAGTTAGGAATCATTGTTACATATCCGTTGAACATGATTGCCACAACTACGATTCTGAAGAATGTCTTTCCGCCCGGGAAATCATACTTTGCAAGCACAAACGCTCCCATTGAAGCTATGATAAGGTGTCCCGCAGTACCTACAACCGTGATAAACAATGTGTTATAGAAATACCTTGTAAACGGAACCCATGACTTACCCATTGTTACGAAAAGGTCTGCGAAGTTATCCAGTGTTGGATTTCTCGCAAATATCTTAGGAGGGAACATAAACAGCTCCTCCAGCGGTTTAAGTGCACTGCTGACTGCAAATACAAGTGGGAAAACCATTATTATTGCAACCAGGAACAGGAAAAGGTAGAGGAAGAAATCACCTGCCCTAGACCTGTTGGGCTTTCTCTTTTTAAGTTTAAATCTGTGTTTTTTTGGTACACCGTCTATTTTCTTTTTGCTCATATTGATGCTCATACCTTCCTTATAAGTTTATTCAAAAGCTATACCGCCTATCAGGTACCAACTCTGTTGAGAAACTTCTGAATCACCTTATTGCAAAGAATCATTACTATAAACAATAAAGTAGCGATTGCTGACGCATAACCCATATCATATCTCGTCGAACCATAGTCAATAAGATGTGTTACGACTGTTCGTGCTGCGTAATCCGTACTTGGGAAGCCACAGAGTGTCATTGTTACATCAGCTACACCAAATGACTGTGTGATTGCCATAACGGCACCGAACATAAGCATAGGCTTCATGTTCGGAAGTGTGATGTACCACAGCTCCTGCCATCTGTTTCTGATACCATCCACATATCCGGCCTCGAACTGTGAGCGGTCAACGCCCTGAAGTCCGGCAACGAATGAGAGGAATCCTGTACCAAGCGACATCCACAGTATGACTACCATACATATAGGAAGCATATATGTCGGATTTACAAGCCACAGAATAGGTTCATCTATGATTCCAACCTTCATAAGGAACCCGTTTACATATCCGTAAGCATCACCTCTGAAGAACACAGAGAAGATGACGAATATGTTTCCTGCGATTGACGGTGCGTAGAATACGATTACCGCGATTGTTCTTATCCATCTTGGCAGCTCATTGATAAGCCATGCAAAGAAGAATGACATCAGGTATCCCACCGGTCCTGTGATGACCGCAATCAGAAATGTGTTCTTAACACCTGTGAGGAATACATCATCCTCAAGAATCAGGTTAATGTAGTTGTCAAGTCCGATGAACTTCGGCGGCTCAAGCACATTGTAGTATGTAAAGCTGAAAAAGATTGAAGCAAGTACCGGAAGGATATTGAACATGAAAAACAATATCGCATACGGGGCAAGGAATGCATAACACATTTTGCTTTTCCTGGCTTTCTTTAAATTAACCTGAAAATTAAATTTTTTGACTGTAAAATATTTCTGTAAATAATTCAATTCCTCACCCCCTATTCTAACGGAAGACCGAACTCTTTACGTTTCTTTGTGAGCTCTTCGTCAATCTTTATTGAGTAATCAATTATTGTTTCACGCGGGTCTGTCTTTTCATTTATAACCTTACGGCAGGCATTAGAGATATGACGTCCTGTGTAATATCCACCAGGAACTTCCCTGATACCCACTGTATAGCTTAACTGTTTCTCAAGTATCTCAATGTCTGAGGCACTCCATGAAAGCTGCTTGATTGCCTCCATGTTAGCTGTCGCATATCGTGCGGAGGAACCAAGAAGTGCTTCTATCTCACGTCCGAATCTTACCTGTGTATCAGATGAAGCCCACCACTTCATGAACTCCCATGCCGACTGCTTAAGTTTCTCATCCTCTGTCTTTAACATCATTGTCGCACTACCGGATACAAAGGCTGACCTGTCAATATAGGCATTGCCGTTCTCATCGGTCTTTTCCGTTCCCGGTACAAGTGTGAAATCCCAGAGACCTGCAATCTCAGGTGCGGATACCACCAATGTGTTATATGTTGTGAAGTTGGCAATTCCGATTGGCATTTCGCCTGAACGGAAACGTGTTACAAAATCATATATGACCGGAATACCATAATCAGTAAAATACTTAGTGTACTCCTTGAATGCGGCTACACCTGCTTCATTGTTGATTATTGTCTGAGTCCCCTTATCATTGTACAAGTCTCCACCCTGCTGGTACAGAAGTGTGAAATACATTGAAAGGTCTGCCTGTGCCGAGGCAACTGCTGTACTTGCCGCAGCGCTTCCTGAGCTTCCGGCTGCTGTAGGAATACCTACCGAAAGGTTATTACCCTGAATTGTCGGAAGCATCTCTATAAGTTCCTTCCATGTCTGTGGAACCTCAAGCTCAAGATCCTCAAGTACATCCTTTCTGTAGAACATTACGTTGTAGGAAAGTGTCTCAGGAAGAGCATACAGTGAATCATCCAACATATACTGTCTGTATGTACTAGGAACAAATTCCTTCAGTACCTCCTCATAATCGTCAAACTGTGTAAGATCTTCTACCGCATTACGAAGAGCGAAATCCACAGGCTGTCCGGCTCCTACCGAAAGAACCACATTTGGTCCGTTTCCTGCGACAACTGCATTGAGAAGTGCATCTGCACCGACAATCTCAACATTGATCGGGATGCCTGTAGCCGGCGTAAAGGTATCATCAATCATACTCTTAAGTATTGTACCCTGATCCCTGCCTGTAAGTACCCATACCTTGACAGTGTTACTCTCATCGGCATAGACATCACCGACTGCGTCATAGTCGATAAAGAATGAGGCGAAGAAGGACTTGACCTCATGTGCCGCCTTCTTGAAGAAGTTGCTCTTGTCCTTATCCAACTTGGCATTCTCCCCATATACTGCTATGTAGTCGATATCAAGCTTGGTCTCAGACATGCTGAGTATCGCAGAACCAAGTGCTGAAATATTTTCCTTGAAAGTGGTAAACTCAAGGGTTATCTTCTCCGGCTTTTCACAGAAACGCTCAAGCTGCTGTGCAAGTGTCTGTGCACTGGCAATCTTGTCTGCCTTCTGTCCTGTGGTCTCTACAACCTCATCTACTATCTTGTAAAGTCTCTTAGACTCAAGTGACATAGCCTCCATAATCTCAGGATATACCTGATCAACCTTGTAATCTCTGTATTGATCCGGTGTTGCTCCCGTATATACAAGAAGTGTTCTGTATATCTGGTTGAGACGGAAGGTGGAATCACTCAGTTCCTCCAGAATCATTCCCATATCTCCAAGTGTCGCTTCAAGTCTCACTGTATGGGTTCCTTTTGTCAGGTAGAAGGAATACGGCTTGTCACTCTCATCCGAAAGCACTAAGCTCTCCCAGTCATTTCCGAACCTGAATGCCACCTGCTTCATCTCATCAAATGGGACTTCCCCATCTATAGAAAGGCTTCTGTAAGAAATATTACCTCTGTCATAATTCTGTCTTCCCTTTATGCACAGATGGTAGTAGCCATCCTCCGGAACCTCAACATTCCATTCAATCCACTGTCCCGGATTTCTCCATGCCTCACCACCTATATAGTTGAGAATTGTCTTTGTTATGCTGTACGGCTTGGTGATAGCGGAAGCCCTGTCATATTTTGCATAGAGCGATGATTCAGACCTCACTGTCGAATCCTCACCCTGTACAATCTGCACATAGTCAAGTCCACTGCCTGCCGCCTTCGTACCGGTCTGTGCTGCTGTATAATCGGCGTATTTAAACTCATCCTCAACTGCCACGATATCAAGCTTTCTTAACACCATAGGCTCGTTCACGGCTTCAAGTGTTATTGTATTCTTTCCCTTTTCAAAGTAGAACTGATACGGTTCACTCACATATCCCATCTTGTCTTTAAGGTATGTACTCTGCCAGCCGTAAACCTCTGTCTGTGTAGGTCTTATCTCATTGCCGCGGTTGTCGACACGCGGCTCCGATGCATCCGTCCACATTCTTAGGAAAGTCATATCTGAGGCATTCTGAAACGGAAGTTCACCGTTGACATAGAAGGCTCTCTCTATTGCCACGCCTCTTGACTTCACTGTCATGTACTCAAGATACACATTGTAAAAGCCTTCTTCCGGAACATCTACCTCCCAGGTTACCTTGGAATCATTTCCGGTATACAATGCCTTTTCTGCTCCCTCGTACTCATCGGTCACCTTCGCGTCCTCCGCATCAATATAAGAGGTAACATCAACCTCTATATTCTGTTTCGGTCTTGCCGCACCGCTGTGTGCGTTCAGATACAGTGTGTAGGTTCCTTCTCTCTTAGCTCCGGCTGTATCAGCGGACAAATCATAGCCATCGTACTTGTCATGAAAATTCGAGGTCTTTGTCAAATTCAGAACAAGACATATAACTGCAATTCCAAGAATAAGTCCAACCCATACCAATAGTTTCTTTGTAGAATCTTTCATTTTGAATGCCCCATCTCCTAACTTCTTGTGTCATTATAGCCATTATAGCCCCACATATCATTTATTGCTTACTATATGTTGCTATCCTTTTCTCACTTTTTGCTTAAACCTGCATGTATTTACATGCTTTTTTGTGCATTTTAACTATATCGCTTGCAAATTCAGGCAAAATAGGGTATTATTTATAGGCGTTAATGACCAGTTTTTACATTTTTATCTTTTTCATCTTAACAAAAAAAGCAAAATATGACAATATTTTCATATATTTGATACTTCTATATAAAATGAGTTAATTTTATTTATGCATATTTGTTACTTTCAGCCATAAATGAAGGGTAATCATAGGTCAAAAGTATTAACAGAATAATTTGAAACTATCAGTTCCTATTTTCTGTTTAACTATGGAGGTGAACATGGCAAAATCACAATTTAAGAAAAATTATCTGGATTATTATACGGTGAATGAGGATTACAGTGGGGAACGGCATACTAATAATAAAGAAGAAGCTGTCCAGTTCAAGCAGAGCTCTTCTATCAGGATATGGTATAATGAACAGACCGTAAGCTATGATGAGCATTGGCACAATGCCCTGGAGGTAATAATGCCTGTTGAGAACCATTATCAGGTTGTGATTAAAGGAACGACTTATACTATACAACCGGGAGAGCTGTTAATCATACCTCCTAATGAACTGCACAGGCTTATTGCTCCCAAGAGCGGTATAAGATTCATCTTTCTCTTCGACATAAGCCTTATATCAAAAATTAAAGGATATTCATCAATACAGACCATTTACGCACATCCACTTCATATATGCAAGGATAATTTTCCTTATGTATATGAGGATATATACCAGTGCTTTGTCCAGATAAGGAATGAGTACTTTAACAAGACTGAATTTGCCGACTTAACCATCTATTCGCTGCTCATCCAGATTCTTGTAAAGCTTGGATACAATCATGTCAATTCCTTTAATGACGAGAATCCGGGCAGGATGGAAAGCCAGAAAAAATATGTCAAAAAATTCACTGAGCTTATGGATTACATAGATGAGCATTATATGGAAGACCTGACCTTGGAGAATATAGCGGACGAGATAGGCTTCAGCAAATTTCACTTTTCAAGGCTTTTTAAGCAGTATACCAATTTTACATTCTGTGACTATCTCACACACAGACGCATAAAGGCTGCACAGGCACTTCTGTGCAACGAAGAACTTTCAATAACGGAAATCGCCCTTCAATCAGGCTTTTCCAGTATCTCCACTTTTAACAGAATATTCAAGCAGGAGACCGGATATACTCCAAGTGAGTATCGCTCCAAGTCTCCCGCAGCAAGAAGAAAGCTGACATACTGAGACTGCTCCCGGTATGCCAGCTTTCATATTTAAAGAATTATAATTTTTACAGTCCTTTTCCTGCTTTGATTATGCCTTGCCGACCGAAGACAATCTGTATCTGAATCTGTTAAACTCGGCATGTCCTCCTATTTCACGCGTGGCAAAATTGAAAAGTCCGACACGGCAGCCTGTGAAATGATCCACCTTGTAATACAGATTATGCTTTCCTCCGACCTGAACATACTCACCGTCCTTTTCATAAAAGAACTGTGCCGTATCCACCATATCGTCAAAGTCCGCTTTAATTCTCAGCTTCACAACAGTACCTTCAAGAAGCATTCTTTCCTGCATGGTTCCCGGCATGTAATCAGGCAGAACCTCCGCTATTGAATTCTCATCAATGCTCCGCGTAACAACTACAAGATAATACCTGTTAAGCTCCTTAGTGACACCTATATATCCATAGCAGCCCTGAAGGAGACATAGACCTGCACAGTCACCATCCTTCATTGAATCCGCATTAAGCTCCACTGACACGTCCGTGTACGGCTGAATACACCTTTGCGTCAAGGTATTACGCGCCTGGATAAGATTCGTGCTTATCTTTCCCGTCTTTATGCAGAAGCCTCCGATATCATTAATCCACCACAGCTTATCCGCCGGCT
>ERZ779660.1772-NODE-1772-length-10243-cov-1.622399_pt1 | contig 10243 bp, 5 predicted proteins | sample MGYA00511906_ERZ779660 | MGnify/ENA primary metagenome ERZ779660 (study PRJEB29588, sample SAMEA2156906) | human gut metagenome | biome: human gut; feature: human-associated habitat; material: faeces | place: Denmark | collected 2008/2010 ... | reverse complement strand
GGCAGCCGTATCCACCGAAAACCGCCATCCGTACAACAGATTCTGCGTCATTGTCTTCTGACGTGTCTCCTGAATACCTGTCGCAATGCTCTTGGTCACACTGGTCATATTTCCAGCCTGGATAAGACCTATGGAAGCGAAAGAAACGCCGATAAATATACCCATAATGGCAATGACAACCAACAGCTCAATCAATGAAAAGCCTTTATTCATTTCATTATTCAATGTATTGCAGCTGTCATTCCTGCCATTCCTACTTTTCCAACTTTTCATATCGGCATTTTCCCTCCTTTTCATAGCATTTATTAAGAGCATTATTCCGTCTCTGTCTGTGTTGCTGCACTTCTTCTGTAATTTGCTATATTTATGCAATCCGATGCCGCATAGCTGTTAAGATTGCCCTTTTCCTTCTCATCAGGCTGCTTTGCATGTGCCCCATCATTGTAGCCGATATGCTTTCCGAGCTCAGTGACATTCGTTCCGTCGAAATATCCTCTGACACCCGGAAGTGTCTTAAGAATCGTATCAATAAGCTCCGGTGCCGCACTATATGTACCACCTTCAAGCTTGACATCTCCCGTCGCGATGATGCAGCCCTCAAAATTCCGGTCTACAACCACGTCGCCATCCACAATTATAATTCCTCTTTTAGGTGCACGGCTGTCGAAATCATTGCTGAGCTTCACATCCCCATTATGCACGAAAACAACATAGTTTTCCGCATTGCTGCCATCCTCATTCTCAACATAATAATATGCGTTTCCTGTCTCCGCAATCTTTGACCTGCCCAGAAGAATATTGTCCACAGCGCCATGATTCAGCTCTGCCTCCGACTTAATCTTATGTGAAAAACGCATAGAGCCGTAATTGAGCGTCGGATAAGACCTGCTTCCATCCCAGTCGGAGGAATTGTACATCCAGTCATCCTCAAGCTCTATCAGGAGACTTCCTATTATTCTCTGTCTCCATCTCGAGTTGTCGTAAAGAACCCTGACAAGTTCGTCCCCTACACTGTTATATTCGTTCACACCCGAAGCATTGTCCCTCACAATTCCCTTCTCATACACACGGGCATTAGGGTTAATCGTGATAGCCTTAGTTCCTGTACCGTCATAGTCAAGGAAATCGTCATAAGCCTCATCAATCACACTTCTTATTCTCGCTCTTATCACTTGAGCCTCGGCAAGATTCCCGGCTCCGGTTATCCCGGCATCTGAGCAAAGCTCATTGAAGGTATCATCATCGTAAAGTCCGCGATAAAAGCTTGCAGCCGCATCACCGCTCGAGAAATTGTAATAGTACTCATACTCCCCGCCTTCGACCGGATTGGCAATCACGCGCTGTGCCGGGTTGAGCAGCTTCTTTGCAAAGAAGTTATCGTTAATTATTCCGTTCCATGACGCCGGAAGAACATATGCAGTCTGTGTGTAGCGCACGGCAATAGACTCACCCGTTCTATAATAGCTCTCATCGCCCGGGTCTGATGAGCCTTCATTATATACAACCCATCCGTAACCTCCCAATATAAGTGTTCTTATATTGGAAAAATCCAGCTTTGACTTCTTACTGTTTATAATAATAGCACTGCTCTTAGCCGGGGTCGCATCCGCGCTGTTTATTCCATGTCCCTCAATACTGTAGCCATAATAATCGCCGCTTATCGTCACAGAATTGCTCTTAGAACCCTGTGTAAGTGTCAGGTCATCCGCAACATACGCAGAACCATCCGAATTGATTACAAGGTCTGAGTCGATAAGCTCGATATTGTCCGCCCATATTCTTCCGTTTCCAAATGTGACAGCCGCATTCTGCGAAAGCTGTATCAGACCGTTGGTGACAATATTGCCTCCATTTACGATAAGTCTTAAAAGACTTGGTGATTCCGAAGCACCCTGATGGTTTATTCCGAGATTTGCGTATATTCCGCCATTTACATTTATAGAGCCCATCGAGTTGATATACTTGTTTGATACAATCGCATAGTCGCGGAAGGACTGAAGAATATCGCTGTCATCATCCACGATATTGATATCAGCCTTCTCAGGGAATACAATCTCGTAATCCGTTGTGAGCTGTGAAAAATAGTCCGTGTTAAGATTCTGGTATGTTATTGTGACATCCTTTATAATCACGGAATTTATCGCACCGTCAACCATAAGAATCTGCGGAAGCTGTCCGACATTTATATCAATCTCGCTTCCACCTGAAGCATCCTTATAGACATCGGAGATATAGCTTCTAAGCTTATCGGATAATTCTGTGAGGTTCACAGATGATAGTGTGCTTCCTGCTGTGAGCTCATCCGCTATCTTTTTCTTAATGTCCTTCTCATCACTCATTCCATAGCTCTCGCCGAATATTGCGAAGCAGGCATTGCGGAAATATGTATTTCTAAGAAGCTTGTTAGCTGCCGTGTTGTCAATCATTGTGACCGAATCGCCGTCAACCTCAAGAAGATTTCCAATAACATAGTCATAGGACTCAGCAAGCTCACTGTAAGCGTCAGCGGCAAGACCTGAATATATCTCATCCACCGCCATATCCGCATTATAGAAAGCATTTCTGCCCCGCGCCTCCATCGCCTTAATCTTGTATGAGGACAGGGCTAATGTCATGACAGTCATCGCTATGACCGCTATGAAGGATACCACAACCAATGTCATTATAAGTGATGAACCCTTATTCTCCTTAAGCCTGCCTGTGCTTCTTCTGCCCATACCTTTCTCCATTTCACCGTGCCTAAGCATATATGCCTCAGCACGTATATTATTTTTCTTAATCATCGGTAGCTACCGAATACACATGTTCCGAATAACCTCCGTCACGGTCAGCATCATAATCCACGCTCACTATGATCTTATATAATGAAGTAATCTCTTCGCCCTTTTCATACGCAATATGGTTATCTGTATTTGCCGCATCCTTTGTAGAATACACATTAACAACACCTTTTATGGCATTATTGACATTGACGGAAAGTGCCGCCCCCAAGGTGTTGTAAATTTCTGTTGTATATAGGTCAAGTGCCGTTGTGGGACTACTGTTATCGACATTGATTTTAAAGCTCTCCTCCTGTCTTTCGCCTGCCTCCTCAACAAAATAAAGCTTCATGTTCCTTGAGGTTCCATCTTCATTGGTAAGCTGTATGCCGGAAGCTGCATTGACATTATAAGTTACGCTCTTAAAATGCCTTACGTCCGCAGCCTTTTCCAACGTAATTCCATCACTTGAAATTCTGCCTCCCTCTGCCTTTGCGTAGAGAAAATATAAAGGCTTTTCATTGTCTAAGGTAAGCTTAATCTCATCAGCCTTATACACTAACTTCCCCGAACATCTGTAGAATGTCATAGGAGTACCGGCTCCCGGAGTGACGATCACACCCGGAGACGTATCCTCAGCCCTGTACACTACCTTATAATCCGTGAAATCGAATGTATATATCGTATTGATAGTTACCTCATAATCATTGCCGGCCTGTTCTATATTAATATATACTGTTTTATCTATATTTTCCTTTTTAAATTTGGAATTGACATCAGTAAGCTCCGACTCACTGATACCATCCAATGAACCACTGCTCTTTAGATACTCGTCCGCAAAAAGATTGCCATAGGTATCACGGATTGCCTTGTCCTCAGCTGACGGACTGTAGCTGTCCCACCTGCCTTCTGTGACATTCCATTTTTCCATGACCGGTGCACCCGGGACATCATAAGGTATCTTCTGCGACCTCATAAGCGACAGAACCTTGTTGTCATTGAGAATGAGCTCACTATATATGACGCTCGCCTCATTGTATAAATCGGCAAAGTCCGTTGCCTTATAGTCATAATCCGTCTTAGGCATAAGGCTTACATTAACCCGGAACTTCTCACCGTCCGCACCGTCAAGCTTGAAGGTATACAACGGGCTGTCCTCATTCACCTTAGAATCAGCCGGAAAATCATACACACCCGGAAGCGACTTGAGCGCCGCCTCCAGTGCCGCCTTGTCCGTCGTATGCTTCGCAGTCTCCGCAACACTCTGCGCAACCGCGGCAGCATTCTGAAGCCTTCTGCTGTTGCGGTTAATCTTTCCCGACATGATAAAGGAGTTCATAAGAGGCACCGTGAGCATGGCAAGGATAGCTATCGCAATCAACAGCTCTATGAGAGAGAAACCGCTATTCTGTTCATGCTTCACATTGTGGGACATATCACAATAATCTCCTTTTCATGTATATCTACCTATAATATCTCACCGCTCCATTCACACTCTCAACATTGAATCTTGGGTTGGAGCTGTCATCATTTACCACCTTGATGTTAAGTGTCATATCAGACTCATTGTTGATGGTCACGCTTGCTCCGGACTTGTCATTATCCGATTCACGCTCACTGCTGAATACCATGAGGTCAAGGCTTCTGCCCGGATTGAAGGACAAATCAACCAGGGTCTTGTCTGCAGCAGGATACTGCTTATCGCCTACAGAATAGCTTATCGTGTACTCGCCGTTCTCTCCTGCAAGGTTAATCACAACAGGAACATTGTTATTCGTGTTGGCGGAAACCTGTGATGATGAGTAGCCTCTTCTTCCAAGAACCACTGAGCTTAAATCGGAGCTTTCCGAGCTAAGGGAAAGCGCTATATCGTAATTGGTCATAAGGCCGAACTCATCCGCTGCCTCTATCACACGGTTAGGATTGCTCTCTGATACAAAAAGATTCTCCGTGCCAAGGTCAATCGAATCGATATCCGACTCATAGTAGTCTCTGTCCGAACCGGTGATGGCATACTGTGAAATCGTGATATTGCCGCTCATAAGTTCATCGTCCTCATTGTAAGAGCAGCTTACCGTATCAATCGTATATATCGTATCATAGTCAAGTATGTATGCCAGCAGCTCCTTGAAGGTATCGTAATCACATTCATAAGAATATGTGACCGTCTTCTTATATCCCTTCATATCGGTGGAATATACCTTCGCACCATTAGCTGAAGGGTTGGATGAAACAACATTTCCGAAGGTGTACACAAGTGCTGCATCCGGCATGCTCACCGTGCGGACCCACACACCAAGCTGTGCTTCAAGCTCTGTTGTGAACATAAGCGTTGCCTTCTGTGAAAAGCCTGAATCGTATCCGGCAAGACCACCCTCAAAAATACGATTATAGTTTTCCGTATCCTGCTTATACTTCGGTATATTGTCCGACTTATCCTTCAAGTCATTGTACTTAACCTGAAGTGTGGAAATCTCGCTCTCAAGCGCACTCGTCTTATCGCTGAAATTGCGGAATCCGAAATAGTATGATAAAAATACCAGCAATAGACAGCCAACCAGACATAATAGGAATTTGTCACGTTCTGAAATTGCAAGCTTCATAATTACTGTGCCTCCTTCTCATTATTTACTGTACAGCTGTCCGTACCGGCTTCTTCCTGTGTGCTCTCCTCTTCGTCAAGCTTGAGGAACTTGAACGTAAGCGAAAAGTTCTCTGTAATATTGCTCTCCTCGTCCTTCGATTCGCTGACACCCGAAATCTGTATATCATATACATTATCAAGCTTCTCAAGCTCCTCTAAGAACTTCGCAACGCACAGCTTGGATGAGCCTGTTCCGGAAAGGGATACCTGACCATTATTAAATGACAGGCTTGACAGTGAAATATCCGAAGGCATAACCTCCTCAAGCTTATTGTACATATATAATACGGAATCATTGTCACTGTAGGAGCTGCTCACAAAGCCAAGCAGATCCGTCACCTTGTCCTTCGCATTGTAATAATCGTTTACAATCTGCTCAACACTGCTGATTCTGTCTATATCCGCCGCAAGCTTATCACGCTGCTCCTTCACCTGCATGTAATTATATAACGGATAACCGACCAGCACGGCTGATATAATCAAGGAGCCTGCTATAAGCGCTGTATTGTTATGCTTAACCTCCTTCTTCTGTGCCGTTGCTATATGCTTTCTGGACACGAAGTTAATCGGCTCAATGACCGTTCCAAGGTTCTCAAGATAATTCATAAGGTGGTTCTCAGGCATCTCATAGTACTTGCTGCCTGTGACATTCTTAAGCTCATCCATCATGACTATAGGAATATTAAGCTCATTGCTCAACAAATCAAGCAATCCAAGAATCTGCACACCATCCGTTATAAGATATGCCTTGTCAAGAGGGCTGTCCTGATTTCTTGTCGTGTAATAATCGACTACACGGCTCAGGTTGGCTACCATGTATCTGAGAGAATCAGTAACCTGGTCTCCGTCAAACGAGGAGTGGATAAGCTTCTCATGCTTTACAAGCTCCTCCGCTCCCGCCTCAGGTATCTGCTTCTCGTCCATGACCGCATTAATAAGTACATTCTTTCCATACGGAATGGTTCTCTGCATCTGCAGGATACCCTTCTTCATAATGTTGACAACAGTTGTCGCCTGGTTGACCTGAATAACTATGTTCGGCGCTTCCTCAACCTGCTGCTTGATAATCTGAAGGGTTGAGTTACCTGCATAGTCAATGCACTCAAGCTTCATCTCAAGCCGCTCTGCAAGGGTATAATAGCTCTCAATAATCTCCTCCGGTGCGGCTACCACCATGAGACGCATCTGCTTTCTTCCCTCCTGGACGAAATGCTCAAGTATGGAATAGGAAAATACATACTCCTCCGTGTTAATAGGAAAATACTCTGAGCAGTTCGCATCCACGACCGACTTAATCTTATCCGTTTTAACATTCGGAATAATAATCTCCTTGTTGGCAAACTTAGGCCCATGCACCGTGAATATAACGTGCTTTGCATTGATGCGGTTCTTGAAAATCGTCTGCTTGAGAATCCTTGAAATCTTCTCAATATCCACGATTTCTCCCTCATCATAAGAATCAGCCGGAGTAGGAACCGTCTCCGCCCACAGAACTGAAATATTCTTCCTGCTGCTGTCAAGCTCGGAGGTCGTGTCGTTCATGGGTTATCAGTCCCACACGATCAAGGTGGGGACGCAAACCCGGATCGACGTCGTGCTGAAAGAGAACACACAGGCTATCGACGACGTGATCGTCGTAGCGTTCGGTACGGCAAAAAAGGAGGCTTTCACCGGTTCGGCGACCGTCATCAAATCGGACGACATCGCCAAGTCGCAGCAGTCGAACGTAGCGCAGGCTCTGGCCGGAAAGGTCGCGGGCGTGCAGCTGACCAACACCTCGGGACAGCCGGGAGAGAGTCCGAAAATCCGCATCCGCGGCTTCAGCTCGCTCAACGCCGGCAACGATCCGCTCTGGATCGTGGACGGCATGCCCTACTCGGGTGACCTGAACAACCTCAATCCGAGCGACATCGAGTCGATGACCGTGCTGAAGGACGCCGCCTCGAACTCGCTGTACGGCGCCCGCGGCGCCAACGGCGTGGTGATGATCACCACCAAAAAGGCCAAGTCGCAGGAGGCTCACGTGACAATCGACGCCAAGTGGGGCGTCAATTCGCGCGCCGTCCAGGATTATGCGTACATCACCAACCCGGCACAATTCTACGAACTGCATTACAGTGCGCTGAAAAACTACTATGTCAATTCGGGAATGAGTATCGGCGAGGCCCATTTGCGCGCCAATACGAATTTGACGGCCAATGCGAATGACGGAGGTCTGGGCTATATGGTCTATACGGTTCCTTCCGGGCAGGAGTTCATCGGCATCAACGGCAAGGTCAATCCCGCTGCGACTCTCGGCCGCCGTCTCGTCTATGAGGGCAAGGAGTACTACGTCCGTCCCGACGACTGGACCGATGCCGCCTTCCGCTCGTCCCTGCGTCAGGAGTACAACGCTTCGATCTCCGGGCAGACCGGAAACGCCTCGATCTACGGATCGTTCGGCTATTTGAACAACGAAGGTATCGCCTACAACTCGGACATGGATCGTTATACGGCCCGTCTGCGCGTGGACTATCAGGCCAAGAAGTGGCTCAAGTTCGGCGCCAATGCCAACTACACGCATTTCCGCTACAACCAGATCGACGACAGCGGCGCCGGTAACTCGTCGGGCAACGTTTTCGCTTATACGACGGCCGTCGGTCCGATCTATCCGCTCTACATCCGCGACGGCGAGGGTAATGTCATGTACAACGAGGACGGCATCAAGCTCTACGACTACGGCAACGGCGACAATGCCGGTATGGAGCGTTCGCTCTTCCCCAACAGCAACGCCCTCTCGGATTCGCGTCTCAACAAACAGGAAGCCGAAGGCAATGCTTTCAACGGTACGGGATATATCGACGTCACCTTCCTCAAGGATTTCAAGTTCACGTTCAACGCCGGCGTTTCGCTCGACGAAACCCGCTCCACCTCGGTTACGAATCCCTGGTTCGGACAGTTCGCCAGCGAAAAAGGCATGGTCTCGAAAGGGCATCAGCGGAATTTCGACCTCAACCTGCAGCAGATTCTCAACTACACCAAGCAGATCGGCCACCATAACCTCAATGTGATGCTGGGTCACGAGTCCTACCAGAACCGCATTTACTTGTTGTCGGCTTCCAAAAGCAACATGCTGACGCAGGACAACGACGAACTGGCCGGGGCGATCATCGACAAACAGGGAGCCGGCTCCTACCGGAGGGAGTACAACAACGAGGGCTACTTCTTCCGCGGACAGTACGACTACGACAACCGCATCTATTTCTCGGGATCGTACCGCCGCGACGCATCGTCGCGCTTCCACCCCGACCACCGCTGGGGCAACTTCTGGTCGCTCGGCGCAGCCTGGATCATCAACCGCGAGAGCTGGTTCAACGCTTCGTGGGTCAACATGCTGAAGGTCAAAGCATCGTACGGTTCGCAGGGTAACGACAACCTCGGATCGAAAGCGGAATCCTACTACCGCTATACCGACTACCGCGAGATCCTGAGCAGCGGCGACGGCGTTACGAGCGTACTCTACCAGAAAGGCAACCCCGACATCACCTGGGAGACCAACGCCAACCTCAATGTCGGCGTAGAGTTCGGCCTCTGGGACAACCGTCTGTCGGGTAGCATCGATGTCTTCAACCGCAAGACCACCGACATGCTGTTCGAGCTGGCCACTCCGATCGAGTCGGGTTACACGACCATTTTCACCAACATCGGCGACATGGTCAACCGCGGTCTCGAAATCGAACTGAACGCAGACCTGATCCGGACCAAAAACCTCGTGTGGGACTTCTCGCTCAACATGACCCACTACAAGAACAAGGTGACCCACCTGCCGGAGCAGTTCAAAAACAACACGACGGCCGACGGCAAACACGTGGGCCGCTGGCAGAGCACCAAATTCCTCACCGAAGGGGAATCCGTCTTCTCGTTCTACGTTCCGACCTACGCGGGAGTAGACCCCGAGACCGGAAAATCGCTGTGGTACACCTACAAGACCGATGATGCCGGCAACAAGGAGCGCATCAAGACCTCCGATTACTCGGTGGCCTCGCAGGAGGGCCGCGAAATGCACGGAGATGCCCTGCCGGACGTTTACGGCGGTTTCGGCACGTCGCTGCGCTTCTACGGCGTCGATTTCTCGATCGGCTTCACCTACCAGCTCGGCGGACAGGTTCTCGACCAGGGCTACATGTTCTACATGAACTCCCCGGCAGGAACGTCGACCGGAAACAACTACCACCACGACCTGCTCAATTCGTGGACTCCCGAGAACTCCGGTTCGAACATTCCGCGTTTTGCTTACAACGACTCGAATCAGGCAGCCGTCTCGGACCGTTTCCTCACCAGCGCATCGTACCTGAACATCCAGAACATCACGCTCGGATATACGCTGCCCAAGCGTATCACGCGCAAGTTCCTCGTCGAGAATCTGCGTATCTACTTCGCCTGCGACAATGTATGGTACTGGTCCAAGCGTCAGGGTCTCGACCCGCGTCAGGCCATCAACGGAATCACGAACCCGTACTACTACGCCCCGATTCGCACCTTCTCGGGCGGTGTAACCGTAACGTTCTAATTTGTTAAACGACGAATATTATGAAAATGAACAACATACTGAAAACAACGGCGCTGCTTCTCGGTTCATCCGTGCTTCTTTCGGGCTGTATCAAGGAGACCTTCCCCGAAAGCGGATACGCCACCAGCGATCAGACTGCCGAATCTCCGTTCGCAAAGGAGGGTCTTATCACTGCGATGCCGACGGTGCTCATCACAAACTATACAGACCTCGGCGAGCACATCGACTTCGGCTACCCGGGCATCTTCGGCGCCACCGACCGCATGGTCGGCGAGGTGTTCCCCGTCAGCG
>ERZ779660.1768-NODE-1768-length-10263-cov-3.012931_pt1 | contig 10263 bp, 6 predicted proteins | sample MGYA00511906_ERZ779660 | MGnify/ENA primary metagenome ERZ779660 (study PRJEB29588, sample SAMEA2156906) | human gut metagenome | biome: human gut; feature: human-associated habitat; material: faeces | place: Denmark | collected 2008/2010 ... | reverse complement strand
AAAACATGGAAAAAGTCCATTATGTGAAGTGAAAAATGAAGAGGTAAAAAAAAAGGAAAAAATAGAGAGTAATACAGATAAGGATAGTGGCATGTTCTTCAAAAATGAAAAAGAAAAATGCTTCGCATATCTAGCGCATACAGCTTGTGATAACAATAATTTCATATTAGATTTTCATATTACATCTGGTAACATACATGATAGCGTAGCTTTTTCAGATTTATATAAGAAGATAAAAAATAATAGTAAACAACATACAACAGCGATAGCTATAGATGCTGGATATATAACTCCTTATATTTGTAAAACTATTTTAGATGATGGTATAATTCCTGCTATTCCATATAAAAGACCTATGACTAAAAAAGGATTTTTTAAGAAATATGACTATGTATATGATGAGTATTATGACTGTTATATTTGTCCTAATAATAAAATTTTAAAATATTCAACTACCAATAGAGATGGGTATAGAGAGTATAAATCTAATCCAAGTGATTGCAAATCTTGTGAACACTTAAATATTTGCACTAATAGTAAAAATAAACAAAAGTTAGTTACAAGGCATATATGGCAAAATTATTTAGAAGAAGCTGATCATCTTAGACATAAGCCATATGTAAAAAAAGTTTACAGTAAACGTAAAGAAACAATTGAACGAGTTTTTGCAGATGCAAAAGAGAAACATGGTATGAGATATACAAAATTAAGAGGCTTGTCGAAAATTGAGATGGAGGTGAGTCTTATTTTCTCATGCATGAATCTAAAAAAATTAGCTAATTGGATGTGGAAAGATACATCCAATAATCTAAGGCTCACGCCTATTTTTAGTATATTATCACTAAAAATCTTTATAAAAAAGAAAATAGCCATTTTATATAAGTTAAAAATGGCTATTTTGTCTACAATCTGAAAGGAGATATCCATTGTGGATATCTCCTTTTTACTCATATTTTTCCAAGTAGAAGGAATACAGGATCCGCTCCTTCACGGGCATCTGCATCAGCTTCGTCAGCGCTTCCTCATAGTACTGAATCTGGACGTTGTAGCGGTTCCAGAGAGCTTCCAGGGAGTCGATCACATCGGTCTTGTAGTCCAGCAGAACAATCTCACCGTCTTCTATGAAAAAGACGTCGATAATACCCTGAATGAGCACCTTTTCTCCCTCGGGCAGGTCCGGATCCAGGCGTTTTGCATCAATTCCCAGCACGAAAGGCTGCTCTCTGTATAGAAGCCCCTGTTCCTGCGCACGCCACATGCGGTATGCCAGCTCCTGCTCCAGGAAATTGAGGATCTTCGGCAGACTGACTGCTTTGGCATATTCCTCCTTCAGGCGTAAAGATATCGTTTCCCGCTGTAAGAATTCTTCCAGTCGGTTCTGTAACCGATTCTTGTCCAGTCCTCTGCGATATTCCTCATAGTTGTTCGGACATCCGGTGAACAGCCCGGATTCTGTGAATAGATATGTGAAATCCAGAAGCTCCATGGTACGGTGAAACGCATTACCGCGCACTGCACCGCTGACCTTCTCCTGCTCTCTGCGGAATCCCGGGATATAGGGAACCACTTCTTTTTCTTCAAAGGTATGGAATGCCGCCTCGTCCTTTTCCGCCATGGCTGCGATCTTTAACTCTGACACTGTTGTCTTGGTATACAGCTTTTGTAACCCGGGATGTGGATATTGATAAGCAAAACGCTCCCGCAGATACATAAGCTTCCGCTCATTTTCTTCCGGGTCCCCGGTCAAAGTTGTCTCTCCACAGGCTATCAGCCGCAGCTGTTCTCTGCGATCACCCATGCGCAGCTGCTCTCGGAGCTCTTCTACCGCCAGGTCCTCCGTTCTCAGTGTTTTCACCGCAATTCCCGTCTGCGGCAGGATCGGCAGCAGGAAATCCATATAGCTTCCCGCCTCACAGAAATCCAGATAAGTCAGCCTCTCCTGTCCGGTCATCTGCGCCAACTCCCACTTTTCGTCGGCCTTGTCCAATACCGCTGTTAAGATCAGCTTCTCTCTGGCACGGGTCAGTGCCACGTAGAGCACGCGCAATTCCTCCGCCAGATTATCTTCCTTCATTTTTGCAGACAGGACTGTCCGGCGGAGAGTCTTATTTTTAATACGCCGTACGGAATCTACATAATCCACCGCGACACCCAGATCCATGTCCACGATCAGGGATTGGTTCGCATCCTGCATGTTGAAGCGTTTCGACAGTCCGGAGACAAATACCACCGGGAATTCCAGTCCTTTACTTTTGTGGATACTCATGATCCTGACCACATCTGCATTTTCATCCAGAGTATCCGCTTCCCCGTAATCCACGTCATATTTTTCCAGTTGCTCCATATAACGGATAAAATGAAACAGTCCGAAATAACTGGTCTTCTCGAAAGCGGATGCCTTCGTAAGCAGCATCTCCACATTTGCACGCCGCTTGCTGCCGGCGGGAAGTGCCGTCACATAATTCAGATAATCATAATCGTCAAGTATTCGCTGCAACAGGTCACGGATCGAGGTGAAAGGAGTCTGGTCACGGTAGTGGCCAATCCGTTGTAAGAAGGTATCTGCCTTTTGTGAAAGCTCTGCTTCTTCACCGGCGCTTTCGCCCGCTGATATCTCTTCTCCCTCTTCCACCGTCCGGCCGCTCTGTGCCACTTCCTTCAGTGCCTCATACAGTGTCATCCGTTTTCTGGAATGCCCTTCCCCGCCACTGCGGATCTGCGCGATCTCTTCCTGGGTGAATCCACCAAAGACGGACTGCATCACGCCAAACAGCGGGATATCCTGTCTCGGATTGTCCAGCACCCGCAAAAACTGCAACAGCTCCTGCACCTCCAGCGCCCCGAAATATCCGGTCTTAGATGTGATGTAGACAGGGATTCCCTGCTGTTCCAGTATCTTTTTGAATTCTTCGTCCCAGCCGCTGGTGGTGCGAAGCAGGATGACCATATCCGAATACCGCACCGGACGCAGTTCTCCCGTGGATTTCTCCATCACCTGCAGACTGCCCTTCAACTGTTTTATACGGGCGGCAATGGCGAGCGCTTCCAACTGTCGTACATTATCGTAATCCACAAGGACTCCCGCACCCTCGGCATGCTGCTCTCCGATGCCGCTCTCTTCGCGCTCTCCCTTTTCCGGCTTGCGGATCAGTAGCAGTTCGCTGCCGTAGGCGGGATCCTCCTGTGCAGGATACACTGCTCCTGGATACAGTGCCGCCTTGTCATCATAGGCGATCCCGCCGATCTCCCTGCTCATGATCCGGGAAAATACATCGTTTACCGCATCCACCACCTGAATACGGCTTCGGAAGTTCTTCGCCAGATCGATCCGGCACAGATCCCCGGTCTCCTGATAAGTGTCGTATTTTTCCAGAAACAGTTCCGGTCTCGCCAGACGGAATTTATAGATGCTCTGCTTCACATCACCTACCATGAAACGGTTGTAACGACCCTCTTCTTCCCCGGAGATAGCGCTTAACAGATACTCCTGCACCAGATTGCTATCCTGGTACTCATCGATAAGGATCTCCTGAAAATACTGGCGGTACTCCATTGCAACGTCACTTGGCACAATCCGATATTTCGTTTCGGTACGATCCGTCCCTGTGCCATCGGATTCTTCCACTTTTTCCCTCTTTAACAGGATCTGCAGCGCATAATGCTCCATATCGGAAAAGTCGATCAGATGTCTCTCCTGCTTGGCTGCGAGAAGCCTTCTGTCGAATTCCAATACCAGGTCAAGCAGCATCCGAAGCGGCTCTCTGCAGGCTTTTCCCTGCTCCACCGCCAGTTCTAACGGGGTCTTAAAATAGCTCTCTGAAAGGTCACTTAAGGTATCCTTCACACTGTTTCGGATTGCCTTTGCCAGTTCCCGTTTGGCGGGATCCACACTGTCGTCCTTTTTAGAAGGGAGCCGTGCGAAAGTCACCGCAGGAACTTTGGCCGCCTGTTCCTCCAGATCCTTACAGGATGTCAGTCTCTCCAGCTGCTCGATCTCTGCCTCCGTCAGTTCTCCGTACATATACGGGCCGTCCGGTAGTTCACACAGCCGCTTTACTTCCCGCAGTTTTTCCAGGCATCCCTCCACGGTACGGTTCACCCGTTCCGTCAGATATTGTCCGTAATCGCTGTGAACCAGTGCTTCCATATCTCCTGCGGCATAGTCATTTTTGCGCTCCTCCAGCCATTCCTCCGGCCAGGGAAAACTTCCCGCATACCGGGACAGATTCAGAATATGCTGCTCCAGCACGCTCTCCCTGCCTCCCGGGCAGAAATACTCCACACAGGCATGGAACTGTTCCGGGGCTTCCATTTCCGGAACTGTTCCTTCATTACCATAACCTTCCCGGGATGTCAGAGCCTCTTCCGGAACAAAATTCCCTGCATAGGCATCCTCTAACAGCTGCGCCAGTACTTCCTGCTGAAGCAGCTTGATCTCTCCCTCGTCTGCCACGCGGAAATCCGGATCCAGACCGATCTCATTAAAATGGTTCCGGATCAGGAACAGGCTGAAGCTGTCGATAGTAGTGATCTGCGCATTGTGCAGAAGTGCAGACTGCTTCTGGATATGCTCGTTGCCGGGATCCGCCTCCAGTCTGGCAATGATGCCCGCGGCGATCCGTTCTCTCATTTCCGCTGCAGCGGCATTGGTAAATGTCACGATCAGTAATCTGTCAATATCCGCCGGATGTTCTCCGTCACAGATCATGCGGATGATACGTTCCACCAGCACTGCTGTCTTACCGCTTCCCGCGGCCGCCGATACCAGAATGTTGCTGTTATGCAGTTCGATTACCTTTTGCTGTTCCGGGGTAAAATTCATTCCCATACGCTACCTCTGTTCCTGTTTCTTTTCTCCTGTTGCCGTCCTGTTCCTCCGGGCAGCGGGTGCTTTCTCTTCGAGCTTCCTGTCAGGCACACACTCCCGCCGGGCACCCTTTGCCCTAAGCTTCCACGGTCTTCTGCATCCGCTGCATCAGCGCCTGCTTATCCAGATCTTCCAGCTGTCTCTTCTCATAGCCCGGAATACTGCCATCGAAACCGCAGACCTTTTTATAGGCGCAATAAGTACAAGCCTCTTCATTGCCTTTCTCATAGGGATTGGCTGCTATTTTTCCGTCCAGGATCTCCCGCCCGATGCTGCGGATCTTGGCATCTACATAAGAAGATATCAGCTGCATCTCCTCCCGGCTTAAGACACCGGATCTGGCACTGAAGCTTCCATCCTTTTTCTTCTCCACCGGAATGACCACAGACTTATCCTGCATATAGCGGTCCAGACGCTCCACGACCTCAGGATCACTGTTTACTACACCGTTCATACGAAGCTTTGCAAGGATCTGTTCATTGATCTGCTCATCCGTGAGCTCCACCGGTGTCTCTATGGTGGGATCATCGATGTGATAATACAGAAGTGCCGCCGGAACGATCTCCTTGTCCGGATGCTTTCGGCTCTCCATCTCCATGGCTGCATTCATATATACCACCAGCTGCAACTGCAGACCGTAATACAATGCCGCCAGATCAAATTTCCGGTTGCCGGACTTATAATCAATGACCTTGACGTAGACATGCTCTGTATCTTCCGACACATCGATACGATCGATCCGTCCCTGCAAATGCATCTTCTCGTCCTCAGACAGATCCACATGAATGCTGTCCAGATCCTCCGCAAACCGGAAAGAAAGTTCATAATCATCTGGCTGGAAACTGCCCTGTTTCAAATGTTTCTGCAAGGTCAGCACTGTGCGGGTCAGGATCCTGCTCATGCGGGTAATGGCATATTCATTCCGCGCAGAGCTGTATAATACCGTCTCCCCGTAGGTTGCCGCATAGGCTTCCACGGATTCTTTGACGGCTTTGGCTGCAAAATCCTCCGTAAAATCCCACCATGTCAGGTTGGATTCTGCAAGTTTTCCTGCAAAGTTTTCCAGTACTGCATGATATACCGTACCCATATCCGAAGCCTCGAAGCCGAATTCTTCCCGTTCCTGCAGGGAAAGACCATATTGCAAAAAGTGTCTGCAGGCACAGGCAGCATAAGTTTCCAGACGGCTGACACTGTTTTCCAGCTGCTGTCCGTACAATGCTCTGGCCACGATCCTGGATAGACCGCTCTCCCTGTATCTGCGAAATGCCGCCCGGGTCAGCAGGTCTCTGCCAGCCGCATCCGCCTCGTAGGCACGGTACATGAGATAGAAGTCCTGCCTCTCTTCTTCCGGCAGGGTTCCTTCCACATATTCCCGCAGTTCCTCCGCCAGATATCTGGCACCTTCCTGTCTGCCCTCGATCTGTTCCAGTCGGCTGCGGTTCTGGGGATACTCCACGCTCATTGCCGGGAACAGCTTCCGCACCGTATCGATCAGGTAGGAAGGTCTTATGCCCTTTCCTTCACTGTTTACCTTGGCATAGGACAGATACAGCTGTTCTGAGGGCTTGGTCATATTCAGATACAGATATAATCTCTGGATATACATCTGCTGTCTCGGGCTGGGTGCCATCTCTGTCCCGGATTCAATCAGGAATTCCCGATCCATATCCGAAATGATCCCGCCCTTGGAAGCATTTTTCGGAATATTTCCGTCATTGACTCCCAGGAAAAACAATACCTTCACCTGTTTCAGACGGGTTCGCTCCATATCGCCCACCACGATACGATCCACGCTCTGAGGGATCGTACCGACAGTGATCTCGCCGAAACCGGCCTCTAAAATATCCGCAAATTCCTGTCTGGAGATTTCTTCCTCTCCCAACAGTTCATAGACCTGATCCAACAGATCCATGACCAGCCGGTAAATCTGTGCATACTCTCTGGCTCTGGATAAGTCTCCCTCTTTTTCAAACTGCTGCTGATAGTTCAAAAGCTTTTGCTGCACCTGATTCTGTTCCAGGAAATCGTACAAATGGCTGACATAGTCTCCAGCCTTTTCCCGGCTTCCCATGTGCAGAATCTCCACCGCATCCATGAACTGTTGCCGGATACGGTTCAGACGCTCCATGGTCTTCTCTTCCGCCTGTTCGCTCCCCTCCGCATTTCCCTGCAGTTCTTCCGTTCTGCGGGTAAACAGACGGCTATAGGTCCGATAGCCTCTCGCCCCGGTGCGGATCACATAGTTTTCCAGCTCATCAATCTCTTCTCTGGAAATATCCGCCATGCCGCTGCGCAGAAAATGAAACACCGTATCATAGGAAAAATCCTTAATATACAGCTGCAATGCGCTCTTGATATATTCGATCATGGGATTCAGCACGATCCCTCTGGTACGGTCCAGGAAACATGGGATCTCCAGCTGTCCGAATTCTGTTTCTACATAGGAAGCGTATCCTTCCAGATCTCCGATGACCACGGCAATGTCCCGGTAGGTCATCCCCTGCTCTCTGATCAGGTGCCGGATGTACAGCGCTGTCTGGTGGACTTCCTCTCTGGGGGAAAGGGCTTCAAACATATGGATCTCTTGCTGTTCTCCCGCATACGGTTCATACTGATACCGGAACAGATTCTGTTCCAGATAGTGTAATGCCGGTGCCTTGGCGAAGCGATTGGGCCCCCCCTTGACAAAGAGATCCTCTCCCCGCTCTACCTCTGCCTCCGCTGCCAGCTTTTCCAGATCCGCCACCGTCTTCTTGCTCAGATGGAACAGCTTCTGTTCACCATCCATTTTATACGGATCCTCTCCCACTCCAATGGTCACGGTAACGATGGTCTCTGCGCACACACGCATCAGTTCCTGGATCAGCCGGTTCTGTATGGGAGTAAATCCCGTAAAGCCGTCAAACACCACTACACTGCCCTTTAAGATCTTTGATTTGGACAGGGATCTGCGCAATACATCCAGTGTCTCCTCGGTGGTGATAAAATGATCCCTGATATAATTCTGAAAGCCCCGGTACAGAGTCTTTAAGTCTTTCAGTTTCATGGCCAGCGCGCCACGTTTCTGTGCACTGGTGATCAGCTTGTCCATATCCTGTGTGCTGATACCGTATTGCATGAACTCGGAGATCGCACTTTTCACCTCATGGATATAGCCCTGCTTGTGCAGGAGACTTCCCATGGCCGGAAGCTGTTCCTTCAGATCCGCCGCCACTTTTTGCAGCACCAGGCTTTTGCCGGTGTCATCCAGTACCGGCATCTCTTTGGTCCCCACTTCCTCCAGAATGCGGTGGCTGAGTCGGCCGAAGCTCAGGACATCGATATTCAGGATGCCATCCCGGTCACTGCGCATGACCAGATCCTTCTGGGTCTGCATGGTGAACTGATCCGGCACAATGATCAGGAAATTCCTGCCCGGTTCCTCTGCCGCCCGCTGCATGATCTCTTCATAGATTCTGTGGCTTTTGCCCGACCCGGAAGGGCCAAAACAGAAACGTAAGCTCATAAGTCTCCTCCGTTATGCTGTCCGTTTATTTCAGATCCAGTTCAATGGGACAATGATCCGATCCCAAAATTTCCGTGTGGATCTTCGCATCCGCCAGCCGGTCTTTCAGACACTCCGATACCACGAAATAATCAATTCTCCATCCGGCATTTTTTGCTCTCGCCTGGAACATATAAGACCACCAGGAATACACCCCGGTCAGGTCCGGATAAAAATAGCGGAACGTATCGATAAATCCGTTCTCCAGTACCTTCGAAAAGCAGGCTCTCTCTTCATCAGTGAAGCCCGCATTGCCACGGTTGGTCTTCGCATTTTTCAGGTCGATTTCCTGATGCGCCACGTTCAGGTCTCCCGCATAGATCACCGGCTTTTTCTCTTCCAGCTTCTTAAGATACGCCAGGAAATCCGCTTCCCACTGCATGCGGTATTCCAGTCTCGTCAGCTCTCTCTGGGCGTTCGGCACATAGACTGTCACAAAATAGAACTCCGAATACTCTGCAGTGATCACCCGGCCCTCATGGTCGTGTTCCTCCACGCCGATGCCGTAAGTCACCTGTATGGGCTCTTCCTTTGTAAAAATTGCAGTGCCGGAATAGCCCTTTTTCTCTGCGTAATTCCAATACTGATGATATCCGGGCAGATCCAGTGCGATCTGTCCCTCCTGCAATTTTGTCTCCTGCAAGCAGAAAATATCTGCATCCGTTTCCTGAAAGAAATCCAGAAATCCCTTCTGCATGCAGGCTCTCAGCCCGTTCACATTCCATGAGATCAGTTTCATATTTTCCCCTTTCCTGTCAGTCCTTCCTCCTGAGGAAATGCCACGCCATCCTCTACCACCTGATTCCAGATTTCTGCCATTCTTGCTACATCTTTTGCTTCAAATTTTCTGATTGTTATCATTTTGTCTGCCTATTTCCTGATTTGTCTTATGCTATCTTATCCCGGTCATAATTTTTATCCGCTTTTCTGTCATCTATTCGTTCTATCCGCCGTGCTTTTCCATCCATTCACATTCCTTCCGGGCAGCCTTCAAAGACGCTTCGTACCCTTTCAGGATCTCCATAAGTCTCTGTACATCGATGATGCCGCTGGCTTTATTTTCCGGGTGATCCATCCATGGATGCTGTTTTTCCGGCGGATAAATATTTTCTATGGTATTTTCCCCGATCCGATACCATTTCTTCTGATAGCAGATCGTGTTGTCCGCCGGGTTTAAAAAGGTTTCCAGTTCCGTCAGTGGATAGATCTCTGCCGGTGTCCGGGGATTACCTTCCAGGCCTCTCACGGCAGTGACCTTCACAGTTCCACCCTCCGGTACTACACACAGCCACATGGGCTCTGCCGGTTTTTTCCATAATTTATCCAGTATAAAGTTCAACGGTCCCAGCAACAGGATCGTCATGAAAACCGCCAACGCTCCCGTCAGTTCCGGAATCCAGTCACCCCACAACAACATCTGGAACAGCAGATGGTCACTCTCCCGCACACCCCAGACCTTCATCACTACCAGCACGGTTGCTACCATATAGATCAGTATAGTGATCAGGGCAAACGGCATCAGTACTTTTTCTTTTTTCATGCCCCATGCGGCATAAGCCTTGCATTCATCGTCCGTAAAAAGCACGGGCAGTTCATAGCTCTCTGTCATGCTCCGCTTCTCCCTCTTTTGCTATTCTCCGAGAATAATATGCAGGAACCGCTTGTCCAGCATCAACGTCCGGTTCCAGGGATTCAGGATCACACCCTCGATACCATCGGCAGTCAACGTCATGCGGAACAGCTGCTCCATATCCGTGAGAAAAGTGGACATTACGCTGCCGCTTCCCTTTAATTCTTCCTCAAATCCGGTGAAGGCCGACCACCATTTTTTCCCATCGGAGGTCTGCAC
>ERZ779660.1767-NODE-1767-length-10266-cov-2.724317_pt1 | contig 10266 bp, 9 predicted proteins | sample MGYA00511906_ERZ779660 | MGnify/ENA primary metagenome ERZ779660 (study PRJEB29588, sample SAMEA2156906) | human gut metagenome | biome: human gut; feature: human-associated habitat; material: faeces | place: Denmark | collected 2008/2010 ... | reverse complement strand
GTATCGGTTATGCTGCCAAGTGTACTGCCGAGTAGCCGCGTTCGGTCTGGATAAGCGCTGAAAGCATCTAAGCGCGAAGCCATCCCCAAGATAAGTCTTCCCTTGAGGGGCGTAGGAGACTACTACGTTGATAGGCTGCAGGTGTAAAGACAGTAATGTCAAAGCCGAGCAGTACTAATTACCCGAACGACTTTTTTGCAGCAATTCTTTATCTCATTTCCCGAATATGTCAACTCTTACCGAGTGCGACGGATTGTGATGATCTAAAAGCATCACTCGCACGGCTTCGATATATTGAAGCATAGGTTCTTTTAGGTGGTTATAGCAGTGAGGTTCCACCTCTTCCCATTCCGAACAGAGAAGTTAAGCTCACTTACGCCGATGGTACTGCGGTTTTCCCGTGGGAGAGTAGGTAGCCGCCTCTTCAAGGTCAGATCGTAAGGTCTGACCTTTTTTTGTGCCTAAACCCTTCCTGTTAAGGAAGGGTTTTTGTCTTGGAGGGGGGGCAGCGCAACCTACAGGGGGAGCGAAGACGAAATGTTCGACGTCCGACACGGAGTTCGATGCCGGATATTTTCGGGAGGGGGAAGACTGCCTTTTTAAAGCGGCGTTTGGGAGGGCGTTATTTTTCCCGTTCTGCGAGGTATTCGTCGAGCGTGATCGGAGACGGGCGTTTGTGGATTTTCTGCCCGAGTTTTTCCCGAACAAGGTAGTAACTAGCCTGGAGCGTGCGGTTTATCTCGGTCAGCCCCCGGCGCGGCGGGAAGATTTTCATGGTCATCTCCCGGTTCCATTTGCGGGTGAAGAAACTGCTGTAATAGTCGTCCTCGGGATTTACGAGATATTCGATTGTCCCCTCCCATTCGATGCGGTTGAGCAACAGGTTGGGTTCGGATACGTAGAGCATCTTGAACGGCAGCGACTGGTAGGGCAGGTAGTTGAGAAAGACCTCGCCGTAGTTGTTGCGGTAGTTACCCGGCATCTTCTCCTTTTCGTAAAATACGAGTTTGTCTTCGATAAGCAGGATCACCCAGCGGTGCGACTCCTTGGGAAACATCAGTTCGCCGAGCATGCTCGGGGTTTCGACATACCCGCGTTTGCCGACCCGGACCATCTCTTCGATGAACCGGGCGGGATTGTCGGCATGTTCGAGAACCTGGTTGCAGATCACATAATCGAAAGCATCTTTTTCGAACGGGAGTTGCTCGCCGTCGGCTTCGATGAATTGCTGGTGAGGGTAAATCAGGACTTTTCCGCAGCGATGGGTGTCGTCGTGCGGAAACTTGTCGGCTATCACATCGGAACGAAACATCGGATCGTGTCCGGGACCGATTTCGAGTACCTTATCCCTGCGCTTGATGCGGAGATCCTGGCGTCCCAATGGATGACGGGTTATCATAGAGTGAGTTTGATGTGTGTCCCCGCAAATATAGGAAAAAACCTGCGTAAAAAATAAATCGGCTGAATATTTTCGGCCAATTTGTAAACGATTTTGTCCGAATCGTGGGCCTGCTCCCGAAATCGGCGTCTAATGTTCTCTGTTCTTGAGGTTTATGACGCGATTGATCCCCGGAGAATAGTCCGGTGTGCGGCGTTATTTGCCGTTGACGAAATCGAGGATTGCCCGGGCCGTGGTTTCCGGCTCCTCCAGAAATCCCATGTGGCCGCTGTTTTCGAGCCATACGACTCGGGCCTGCGGGTGCTCTTTTACCATCTTTTCGGCCGCTTCGACAGGGATGTAGTTGTCCTTGCGTCCGAGGATGAAGAGCTGGGGAACCTTCGAGGCGCGCAGCATCTCGTTCTGGTCCTTGCGGGCGATCATGCCGTTGAATCGGTCCTGAAACAGCAGAACGGACAGCAGCATCACCTCTACCAGCAGGGAAGTCACCGTCCTGACATCAAGCGCAAAAGGCTCTCCATCGAATGGGATCAGCAGCAACGCGTTGAATAAAAAGACGGTCCATCCGAAGATGGCCCACATAATGCTTCTCTTTCGCCGCAGCACCTTTCGCATCGCGCGGGCAGCTACGGTCATAGATCGATTTGTGATATTGCTGTGAATTTCAAAAGTCATGTGTATTCTCCGTTGTAAGTAATTCTGCACCCGCAGGGCGTTGGGGGCCTTGCAGCTGCCGCCGGGCAGCGCGGCTGGCGCTTGTTCATCGCATCAGCCGCATCTCATTCTCAAACTGCTCCATTGCCTCCTGTCGGCTGGGGACTTGTGCAAGCGTACAGGAAAACGGCTGGCCGAATAGGGGTTGGGACAGTGTCTCCGCCCAATGCGTCAGCACCTCCGGAGTGAGGGGGCGCTCCTCCCGGAGAAAGATCACCCCGTAATAGGGCGGTACAGACGGGGAAAGCAGCTGTGTCAGCGGGACGCCGCTCCGGACGGAGGCGTTGCAGAAATGCATCTCCGGTGAAAAAAGCGGATAGTACAGCGCCCCGACGAACCAGTCCTGTTCACCGCTTCTGAGCCGCCTTGCCTGCTCCAGAAAGTGCGGATGATCCGGGTTATCCGGCTCCACAAACTCACCGTCCCGAATGGTCTGGTGAAGTGCGGAGAGGTTATGGAAATCAAAGTGGAAAAAGGGCGCCTCTCCCGCCTCGTCCTCGGAAAGAGAAAACTCAGCCGCGTCGAAAGGGTCCCAGTCCTTGCCGCAGCGGTAGTACCCCCACCAGTAGTTCCAGTCATAAATATGCAGATATTTTTTTGTTTTGCAGTCCATAGATGTACTCCATTCTGACAATGTGGGCACAAGAGGAGATCACGGGAAACTCTCCGCCCGGCACCAGCAAAGACTCTTTCCAGGCCCGTCCTTTTTGCAAGAGGGACGCTCAAAGGCGGCGCGGTGATCTTCTTATCTGCTCACCGGAATGGAGATCTCGAAAACGGCGCCGGTGTCCCCGTTGTAAGCGTGGATCGTCCCCTTGTGCAGGTGGATGATCTCCCGGGTCAGCGCAAGGCCGATGCCGGATTTGCCGCTTTTCCCCATGTAGAAGCGCTCAAAGATGTGGGGTAGGTCTCCCTCGGCAATGCCATCTCCATCGTCCTGTATCCGGATTATCACATTCCGTTTGTCGGGCCAGCAGGTCAGGCACAGCTGGCTGTGGGCATACCGCAATCCGTTGGTCAGGATATTCGTGACCGCCCTGCGCATCTGCGTGTCATCGCATTTGACCATGACGGGTTCTTCAGGGAAGTCCGGCGCGATGGTAATGCCGCTGGCGGCGGCTGCCGGCTCCACGGCGCGTATGCTGTCGTAGAGCAGTTCTCGAATATCCGTTTCGGAAAGGGTAAGCGGCTGCCGCCCCATATCGATTTTCGAAATGTCCAAGAGCTCCTCCACCAGCTCCGTCATGCGGTCGCTCTCCGTCAGGATCACCTCCGCCGCGCTGCCTGTGTCCATCACGCCCGCCTGTATCCCCTCCGCGTAGCCCTGTATCGCCATAAGCGGCGTTTTCAGCTCGTGGGAGGCATTCTGGAAGAAGGTCTGCTGCCGCTCCGCCTCCTTTTCGATGTCACGGCCGAAGCGGAAGCCCAGCAGGCACATGACGGAGGAAATTGCCAGCAGCACCCCAAAGAACGCCCAGTTCAGCGTCACGATATAGCGGGTGATGGGCCCGATATCTATGTACATGATATAGGAATACGGTTCTTCCGAATTGCCGTAGTTCTCCTGCACGGGCATGAAGATCAGGTGGTGCTTGTCTGCCTTGAAGTCGTGGCATCGATTGGGCGCAACAGACCGTTCACTGCAATACGCCAGCAGCTTTTTCTCCAGCCGATAGGTGTCCTGGCTCCATGTGTTGGGCTGGTAGCCGTTCTCCAGCTCAAGAAACACAATGCTGGGCGTGAAGAAATGCTCCTCCGCCCCGTCGTCCCAATCGTCATCATACACCTCGCCCTCATAGGTGTAAGGAATGGTGCGATTCTCATACTGCGCCTCGTTGCGCAGCGCCTTTTCCGCCTCGCTTACAAAGTGGGCGGGGATCACAACGTTCACCGCCAGCATGAAAAGGGCAAAGAGCAGCAGTGCCGCACCGAGGATCAGATACACGATCCGCAGCTTGATGTTTTTCATGTGCGCTCCGCCTCCTTCAGCTTATACCCAAAGCCCCATATGGTGCTTACGCTGACAGTGCTGCCCGCTTGCAGCAGCTTTTTTCGGATGCGGCGCAGGGTTTCGTCGGTCACGCGGGTCTCCACCTCCGAGTCAAAGCCCCACACCGCGCTGAGCAGCTCCTCGCGGGAATAGGCCTTTTCCGGCTGCTTCATCATATAGCTGAGCAGCCGCAGCTCAGTTTGGGTCAGTGCAACAGGTGTATTCCCGCAAAGGACGGCATTTTCCGTAGCGGAATAGCGGAGATCCCCATAGCGCAATTCATCTACTGCCGCCGCTGTTTTCCCCCTGTCCATCTCCACCCGGCGCAGCAGGGCTCTCACCTTCATGAGCAGTATGGTGGGGCGAAAGGGCTTGGTGAGGTAATCGTCACTGCCCTGACTGATGCCCATGACGTAGTCCAGCTCGCTGTCCTTGGCCGTAAGCAGGATGATGGGAATATCGGAAACAGAGCGAAGCTCCCGGCACACGGTAAGGCCGTCCGTGCCGGGCATCATAATGTCCAGTATGACCAGTTCCGCAGGCTCCTGACGGAATGCCTCCAGCAGTGCGTCACCACTTTCAAAGGAGCGCACGGTATATCCGTCACTTGCCAAAAAGCTATGGAGCAGTTCCCGGATGCTCTTTTCATCGTCCGCCAAATAGATGGAATGTCCCATGGTGACCTCCTAGAAAGTAGCGCCAAATGCTGCGCACAGGCGCAGCATCGGCGTCGTATTTAGTTAATCATATCAGAAAAACTCTTTGCCGTCAAAAGGGGCAGATGCCGCTTTCGCAGCCGGTATTGCCCCAAATGGTGTCGTACAGCTTGCACAGCTGGTTATCAAGCTCTACCAGACGGTTGTAGTCGGCGATCAGCGCGTCCTTTTCCGCGTCGGTCAGGAAGCTCAGGCTGCGGATGAAGGCGGCCTCATCGTAGTTGTCGAAGTCGTAGTCGTCCGGCAGGTTGAAGTAAGCCTCGTCCACCTTGTCCCACAGATCGGCGTTCTTCTCGCAGAGGCGGTCATACTCCTGCTCCAGGGCGTCGATCTCGTCCAGCACCTTGGGATCGGCCTTTTCCAGTGCCTTCTCGTAAAGCGGCATATTGTCGCAGGCGGGCAGCTGCCTATACAGCTTCTCCATCTGGGCGTCCAGCTCGTTCAGCTCCTTGATGTCATTCAAAAGGGTTTCCTTCTCTGCCTCCGTCAGCGCAGTCATGCCGCGGATGAACGCCGCCTCGTCAAAGTTCTCGAAATCGTAGTCATCAGGCAGGGCATTGCAGGCCTCGTCTACCTTGTCCCACAGTGCTTCATTTCTCTGGAATACGGCATCGCTTTTTTCCTCCAGTGCCTCGATCTGATCCCAAATGGCATCCTCGTTTTCGGTAGCGATGAGGGTCTGCGGCTCTGCCTGATTGGGCGCAGCGGCAAATGCCGCAGTCGATGCTCCGATGGCTGTAACCGTCATTGCCAGTGCCAGTAAAAGGCTCCAAACTGTTTTCTTTTTCATGGTATGTTACGCTCCTTCTTTGAAATATTCAGGTCGTGTATCAACCTTGTCTGTATCATATCAGAAGAAGTCTCTGACTTCCCCCGCAAAAGTGCGGAGAAAGTGTCACAAAACTGTCACAAAGTCGGTATGCCGCCACTTTTCAAGGTGACCTTGACATAGAGGAAGCCCGGTTGATACAAGACTGCTTGTGGATGCAAAGAAAATATGCTATACTTTGCCCTGTGTGATTGAATTCAGGAGGGACGCCATGTTTTATACGGATGAGGAAATATCTGTCATCACCGGCTTTCTCAACGGCTATCTTGTGCGTGACTGTGCCAGTGCCAAAGTAAGGGAATCGTATAGTCGGAGTATTCCTTATCAAAGCCGTGCTTTAGATAGAAATTCGGCTCATTCACCGACTGCATCACGCGATAATTGATGTTGGTATCTGCAATACTGATCCAGCCCACCAAATCGCCGTTCTGCTGATAAAGCTCTGCAAGCTCCGGCAGAAGCATCTTTTCCTCGGAGTATGGAATCCGCTCCAGCGGTTCCGTTGCGGCATCTGTCTGAGTCGCAGCGTCTACAAGTTCAGCCAGCTCATCATAAAGCGCAGCTTGCTTATTCGACTCCTTGTGGTGGTCGATAATAAAATAGGTGCTTGTGCCGAGAACGGCTACAAACACCGCAATAAAAATCATACAGATTTTCTTTTTCATTGAATTTCCTTTCGAAAAGCAAAATGCCCGCCTGTTGCCAAGCGAGCATTTCACGATTCTGTCGTTTAATATTCAGAGCTTAACAGGAAGTCCGCTATGTGCATCGTCTTGATGCCCTCGTAGTTTCCTCCTGAGAACTCATCCGTTGTGAGAACATATTTGGGGTAGTTGTCGTGGATCTCCAACAAACGCTCATACTCCCGTTTTTCCGTTTTCGGAGAACGAAGCTCCTGCGTCACTTGCACATAGAGCTTTTCATTTTGCCGTACTGCAACAAAGTCGATCTCGCCGCTGCCGGACTTGCCGACATTGACGGTATAGCCTCTGCGGCAAAGCTCCAAGTACACGACATTCTCTAAACTGGATGCCACGCTGTCAGCGTTATAGCCGAGAACGCTGTACCGCAGGGCGGTATCGGCAAGATAGAATTTCTCCTGTGTTTTCAGGATTTCCTTACCCTGCAAATCAAAGCGGGAGCATCGGTGAAGCAAATAGGCTTTCTCCAGCTTCTCCAAGTAGCTGTAAACCGTTTCGTTGTCCAACGCACGGTGCTCTGCTTTCAGATAATCCGAAATGGATTTTGCCGAGAAGGTGTTGCCCACATTATTGAAGGTGTACTTGACCACTCGTTCCAACTGGTCGATCTTCCTCACCTGATTGCGCTTGACAATATCCGAGAAGATCGTGGAGTTGTAAATATCCCGCACGATGGTGTAGACCTCGTCCTGAGAGAACTCCTGCAAATGCGTTGCCGGGAAACCGCCCAAGCGCACATAGTTAGCAAGCTCTGCCTTCGGCTCTCCCACCTCGGTATATTGACTTTTGAACATCAGGTATTCGCCAAAGGACAATGTGAAGATGCGGAAAGATACATACCGTCCCGTCAGATAGGTCGAGATCTCGGAGGACATCATGCGGGAGTTAGAGCCTGTCACATACAGGTCAACATCAAAGTCCGATGCCAGCGAATTGACGACCTTTTCCCAGCCCTTGATTTCCTGAACCTCATCAAGAAACAGATAGGTTTTTCCATCGGGCGAAAGACGCTCCTTAAGCTGTGCGTACATCTGCTTTGCCGTCATATCCTCATATTCCATTGAGTCATAGCGGCAACTGACAATGCGCTCCTCCGGGATGTTATGCTGCGTTTTCAATCGCTCCATAATCATTTTCAGGATCGTTGACTTTCCGCAGCGGCGCACTCCCGTGAGGATTTTTACAAATGGCGTATCCACATAAGCCATGATCTTCTCTACATACAAAGGTCTGTAAATCATCGTGACCACCTCCGTTTGTAGATAGTATACCGCAACTCTCATCAAAAGTCAATTTGTTTTGCGATTATAAACCGCAAAACTTCTCGACAATTTATTCAACTGCGGATTGCCTGCTATATGGCGAAGGTTAAGCACCCTCGCCCGGTTTGGTGGTCATCAGCTTATAGAGCTTCGTGTTCTTGGGGAATTTATTGGCAAACGGTACAAGGCTGGAGCCGACCTTGATCAGTCCGTGACCGGCATCCACATTGGTGATATAGGAAAGCTGGGTGTCCGAAATGTTCAGCAGCTTCGCAAGCTCCAATCTGTCCGTAGAAGCCTGATTGAGCATAACAATGAACTCGGAGTTTGCCAGCATCGTTCTTGCCGTGTGGGATTGAAGCAGGTCGTCCACATTCTGCGTGATGCCCGTGGCATAAGCGCCGTACTTTCGTACACGCTTCCAAAGGGTGAACAGGAAGTTTGCGCTGTACTCGTGCTGGAACAGAAGGTAGATTTCATCGATGAAGATGAAGGTGTTCTTGCCCTTAGCTCGGTTCTGTGTAATACGGTTCAGGATAGAGTCGAGGACGACCAGCATACCGATGGGCATAAGCTGCTTGCCGAGGTCAAGGATGTCATAGCAGATCAGGCGGTTATCCGTGTCCACATTGGTTTTCTTGGCGAAGGTGTTCAGAGAGCCGTTGGTAAACAGCTCGATGGCAAGAGCAATCTCCTGCGCTTCTGGTTCAGACTGCTTCAAAAGCTCTGCTCTGAAATCCTGCAAGGTCGGCACTTCGCCGGTATAGTTGTTCTGCTGATAGGTGCGGTAGACGCTTGCCGTACAGCGGTCAATGATGGACTTCTGCACTGCACCAAGGTTGTTGCCGCCGATGAGCTGCTCGCACAGGGACATAATAAACTCGGATTTCAGAATAACGGGGTTTGCGCCGTCACCGTATTCCCGGTTCATATCCATCGCATTGATATGGGTGGGAGAAGTGGCAGAGATGTTGATGATCTCGCCGCCAAGTGCTCGAACAAGGGGCGAATATTCTCGCTCCGGGTCAATGATAATAATGTCTGCGTTGCCGGCAAGCACCTGATTGATGACCTCGCCTTTTGCGGTAAAGGACTTACCACCGCCCGAAACACCGAGAATAAACTCGTTGCCGTTGAGGAGCTGTCTGCGGTCTGCGATAATCATATTTTTGGAAATGACATTCTGACCGTAGTAAACGCCGTTGGTGTGGCAAATGTCCTGCACACGGAACGGGATAAAGACCGCAAGGCTCTCCGTGGTCAGCGTGCGGAACGACTCGATCTTGCGGACACCGAAAGGCATCGCCGTATTCAGCCCATCAAGCTGCTGAAACTTGAGAACACCGAACTGACACAGGTGCTTTCTTGCCGTAGTGAGCAGAGCCTCAGTGTCGTTGTCGAGCTGTTCCTTGGTGTCCGCCGTGTGAACCATCGTCAGAACGGCAAACATCATTCGCTGGTCACGGGTCGTCAGGTCGTCAAGGAACTCTTTCATTTCCTTGCGCTGTTGTTCAATGTCGTAGGGAAGCTGGGCAGAAAAGTTGTTGTTGGCATTCTGCCTACGCTGCCAGTTGGTCGCATTGGTTTCAACGCCGAGCAAACGGCTTTCGGCTTCTCGCACGGCTTCATCCGTGGGTACGGGGATAACATCAATGGACATCATCAGATTGCGGTTGAGATCGGTCATTTCGGCAACCATACTGTCCTTGATATAGGAAGCGTACTCCCGCAGGAACAGCACTCTGCCGTAACGCTCACCGATCTTGAAATAGTCGCCCGTGAACTCCATCGAATCGGGGCAGATGAAATCCTTGAAGTCGTGACCCTTTCTGCGGGTTTCCTTGATGTCGAAGCGAAACTCCGTTTCTTCACCGGCTCGGTAAAAGTCGTGGAAAATGCGGAGCCGTTCATCCGGCTCCAGCTCCACGCACTTACTGCCAAGCCGCCCGAAGTGGGCAATCAGATCGGCACCCACACGGGCAAAGTAGTTTCTCGCTTCCTCCACATTCTTCTTGCAGACCGAAATGGTGATGTACTTCTCCTGAATGATAGCGTTTGCACCGGTTGCTTTATCAAGGAGCATCCGATTGTACTCCTCACGGTACTCATCAAGAGCATCGCCATTCAGGGGGAGAAGAATGGTTTTCTCAAAGTTTGCACGGTTCAAACGACGGTTGTTAATGGTGATCTTGGTGGTTGCACCGCTGTCAAGGCTGTTGAGCAGCTCCGAATATTCAAGGAACATAGCTTCCCTATCCTCACGACTGGCGACAGCATAGTTGATGTCGCTGAACTTATAGGTCTTGGAGAACTTATCTCTGCCCACCTGAAAAATACCATCGTCGTAAATCGCCTTGATGGGGATCACATCCTGGACGCCCCTCGGCACAACAAATCGTTCTTTATCCTGTTTGAGCAGATTGCGAAGCGTTTTAATCATTGGCTTTTGATACCTCCTTCTGCTTGTGTTCCATTCCCGGCTTCATCATCTCGTAGTAGGTGTTGGTAGAACGGAAGGTCAGTTTCTTTGGCATCAGAAACTCGGATTTGAACCAAGCCCATACGAACTTCTCCGCCGTCATTCCGTTGTACTTAATGAAGCCGAGAGCCGCAAAGGGTGCGGCTCCCAAAATGCACATCCACGATACGGTTTCC
>ERZ779660.1764-NODE-1764-length-10283-cov-5.649980_pt1 | contig 10283 bp, 10 predicted proteins | sample MGYA00511906_ERZ779660 | MGnify/ENA primary metagenome ERZ779660 (study PRJEB29588, sample SAMEA2156906) | human gut metagenome | biome: human gut; feature: human-associated habitat; material: faeces | place: Denmark | collected 2008/2010 ... | reverse complement strand
TTGTGCCTGGACCAGCGCAGCTGTTTTATTATTTATAAGTTATATGATTATTATACGAAAATACAAAGATTCATCGGAACTCCCGGCAAAAGGCTTGTAAAGATGCGCTGGCAGTGGTAAAACATATTTCATAGGATGAATGCGAAGAAAAACTTCTTGCAAATCAGCAGGTAATTAAGACGCCGATTGTCAGAAATGGTAAGCAGGCCACAGTGGGATATGAACCGACGGTTTGGAAAAGTTGGTCATAAGATTATGAACAGATTAAAAGTATTTTGGCACAGTTTGCTTTTGTTTATTGGAAGATGTGGATAGATTTTGAAATATACAAAATGTAAAATATGATAATCTGATGCGATTAATTAGTGCTATTGCAAGGGATAATCAGAATACTATGGGGGTAGAAGATGAAAATTTACGTAGATGCATCTGCAAGGTGTGATGGAGACGGTTCCGAATTTAGGCCTTTTAAAAGAATTAATGAAGCGGCAAAGATTGCGGTTGCAGGAGATGAAGTCTTAGTAAAGCCGGGTATTTACAGAGAGTATGTAAATCCCGTAAACAGTGGAACAAAAGAAGCGCCTATTGTTTATAGGTCGGTGGAACCCTTAAAAGCAATTATTTCCGGTGCGGAAGAAGTTGACGCTTGGAAACTTTATAAAGGTGATGTGTGGGTGACCAGAATCAATAATGGCGTGTTTAATGATTATAACCCATATACAACACCGGTTTATGGGGATTGGTATTTTGCCAAGGATGAAAAACATACAGGCTGTGTTTATCTGAATGACAAGGCAATGTACGAAGTGGATTCTATAGAAGCTTGTGAAAAAGCGGAAGTATATAAGCCGTCGTGGGAACAAGAGTGGAGCGTTTATAAATGGTATGCCTATGTGGAAGGTGATGAAACCGTTATATACGCTAATTTTAGAGGAAAAGATCCGCGAAAAGAAAAGGTAGAGATTAATGTGCGAAGAGAATGTTTTATGCCAAAGAAAGAGCATGTTGATTTCATTACCTTAAGTGGCTTCTTTGTAGAAAAGGCAGCTACTACATGGGCACCTCCGGCAGCGTTCCAGGATGGTATGATAAGCCCACACTGGTCATATGGCTGGATAATCGAAGACTGTGAAATTACAAACAGTAAATGTTGCGGTATTTCTCTTGGAAAATATTACGATGATGAGAATGACCATTATTTTACAAGAAAGCATATAAAAAGTCCTACACAGATGGAGAGAGATGCTGTGTGCCGCGGACAGTATCATGGTTGGCTGAAGGAAGAGATTGGCTCTCATACTGTAAGAAGATGCAATATTCATGATTGTCAGCAGACCGGAATTGTAGGAAGAATGGGCTGTGTTTTCTCAACTATCGAAGATAATCATATTCATCATATTAACAATATGATGGAGCTGGGGGGTGCGGAAATCTCAGGAATTAAACTTCATGCGGCAATTGATGTGTTGATCAGAAGAAATCATATTCATCATAACACCATGGGTATTTGGCTTGACTGGGAAGCGCAGGGAGCTCGAATTACACAAAACCTGTTACATGATAATGATGTTCCGGAAGGTTCTATTAAGTTAGAAGGCGGTATGGAAAGCCAGGATATCTTTATCGAAGTAGGTCATGGACCGACTTTGATTGATAATAATATTTTGTTGTCTAGATATGGTCTCCGTCTTGCAACAGAAGGTGTGGCGGTTGTACATAATCTTATTCTTGGTTCCACCACAGTGGTTGGAGCCGGAACAGATTGGGAAGTGGATGGAAGAAGTCAGCGTCGTTACACACCATATCACATCAGACATAGGACAGAAGTTGCTGGGATGATGACCATTCTTCATGGTGATAATAGATTCTATAACAATATATTTGTACAGTATTATCCGGTTGATAATAATGAATCAAAGGAATCTCCGTATTATCAGGTTGTAGGCAATCATGTGTGGGATGAATACCCGACATATGATGAATGGATTGCTAGATTTGATATGGATGTAGAGAAACCGGATATGGATAAGCTGGCGGTGCCGCATTTTGATCATCTGCCAATCTGGGCAAATGGTAATGCATACCTTATGGGTGCTAAAGCATGGAAAAAAGAAACAGATAAGTTTGTAGATGCCGATACGGAAGTTACAGTAGAGCTTGTGGAAAAAGATGGATTCTATGAGCTGGAAACAAATATCTACGAAATACTCGGAGATTATTCTAATGGTATTATAACAAGTGACATTTTGGGTAAAGCTTTTGAGCCGGAACAGCGTTTTGAGGAAAGAGACGAATCGGATATTATCTTTAATGTGGATTTTTATGGAAATCACAGAGGAGTATCTACTATTCCAGGACCTTTGGCGAAGTAATGACTATAAAGATTTGAAAAAATTAGAGTCCTATATTGATTATTAAAAATGAAGTACCCTCTTTCATTAGCAAAATAATAGTCTAATGAAAGAGGGTATATTTGTGATTAAAAGAATTTATAAGGATTTTATCATTGCATTTTTAAATTCTCGCGGTGAAATACCTTTTACTTTTTTGAAGGAGCGGTTAAAGGAAGAAACACTGTTAAATCCACATTCAAAAGCAATATCGATATATTTCTTGTTTTCAGTCATAAACATGGATTTTGCCAATCGGATTCTTTCTTTAGAGAATTTCAAAGGGATGATATAAATAAAGTTGCAGATATATGGTTGGATACAAATATAAAGGCACATAATTTTATCCCCGCCGAATACTGGAAAAGCAATTTCAGATCAGTAAAAGAAGCGTTGTTACTAGCAGAGGTTTATGTGTATGAGTATGATACAGAAATACAGGGTTTTATAGGGTTAAATGATGAATATGTTGAGGGCATTTTTGTTTCTGGTGAAATGCAATCGCAGGGTATAGGTAAAATTCTGCTGAATTATGCAAAGGATAAAAGGAATAAGTTGCACTTGAACGTATACCAAAAGAACGCACGGGCAATATCTTTTTATAAGAGAGAAGGATTTGAGATTCAGCATAGTGGCTTAGATGAGGCTACCGGAGAAAAAGATTATGTAATGACATGGCAATACAAATAGAAATTCCAGCTTGTAGAATTAAGAAAATCGAAATTTTACGAAGTATTGTAGTAATATATATTTGTGGAACGGGAGGTGTATTCATGAAGAACATTGATATACATGGTATGACCAATATGGAACTTATTCGTGGAGGAATCGCCGAATGGTACTGGGCAACGGACTATATTCACGGCGATCTCTATGAGGCAGAAGAACTATTCCGACAGGGACACCTTGTGCGGAGCAACCGTTTGTATCTTATCCATTACCCAGACGGCATGATTTATGAGCCTGTGCATTCTGCAGACGGACAATATCTTGGCACACCAGTGTATGATGGCAGTTCTGTTGTGCTACTGGTAGTGAGCTTTACAGAGAGTGTTATCCGCATCATGAGGTTCTTGCATCAACAAGTGGAAGTACAGGAAGTAGCGCGGCTACCGTTATCGCTGACTCGACAGCCAAATGACGGTACATTCGAGATTATCTGGCCAGAACATGTACGATTCGCAATCAATGATAGAGAAGCGCTTAATTTCCGTGATGGAGACAAACTTTACTTCAATGTTTGGTATGAAGACCCAGACTATCGTGAAGAAACGGTGGTGCGTTCTCTGCATGACGGCACGATTCTGGAAAGGTTTCCGGGGGATATTCGTATTATGCCGAACGGGGAAAGATGGCTTATAAAATAGTTTTTGACGAAAAATTATTGTCATGTCTAAAAATTAGTATTTGCAGAATTGATAGAGAAGAAACATATAAAACAATAAATATGGTCAAAAAAACATCGACATCCGACCTACAGCACGTTATAATATAGTTAATCTAATAAGAAAACCAAGTGATCATTGTTACGAAGCTGAATCGTAATGGTGGCCAACTGAGTGAACTCGATGGAAAGGAATGGTTATATCCTCCGGGTGCTCCGAGCACCGAAAGATGATTTACTAAGATGAAAACAGGTTTTCTTATTTTGACAGGGAGTAACAGAATAGTTAGGAAAACCAAGGATTTCCTTGACTTAGGTTGACTAATCATTGTATGTATTTACAGTGGTATCTCGAACTCCTAAGCACTAGTTGAGGGTTCGATTCCCCCTGGGAACGTGCATTTTTTGCAGCAATGATCGTAAAAGCTCATTGCTGCTTTTTCTTTTTTCCGGTGCTCGTGAGCACCGAGAGAACACTTAAACGCAGATATTGAGCACCGAAATTTCTTAACGGGCACCAATGCAATAATTCAATCCTGGCACCGAACGGAGATAACTACAGCGTAGGATAAGGATTGGGGTGTCAATGAATGTAAATATGGTTTTCTTGCCTGAACAAAACAGGCCTGACGGATCTATCCGCTCAGATTAGATTAAGAATCTATTCTGGGCGGATTTTTTTCGTTACAGATATTTTAGAGGAGGATAGCTTATGGATAAAAAAACGGATGTAAGAGATCCGGATGAAAAAGTTGTTGAGATTGAAATGGAACGGTTAAGAGCATTTCCAAATCATCCATTTAAAGTGATCGGAGACAGTCAGATGATTGAGCTGCAGGACAGCATAAAAAAGTATGGTGTACTGAATCCATTGATTGTTCGTCCAAAGATTGAAGGCTACTACGAAATTATTTCTGGCCACAGAAGAAAATATGCGGCTGAGAAGCTGGGATATAAGAAAATCCCAGTAATCATTCGTATGTTGCAAGATGATGAAGCAGTCGTGATCATGGTCGATTCCAATTTGCAGAGAGAGCAGATTACACCAAGTGAAAAGGCCTATGCCTATAAGATGAAATATGATGCAATGAAGCATCAGGGAAGTAAAGGTGAGAAATATACAGCAGATATGGTTGGGGAAGCTGCCGGGGACAGTGGGAGAACCGTACAGAGGTATATCCGTCTGGCGGCATTATCAGATGCTTTGCTGGAATATGTGGACAATAATAAAATTCCTATGATTGTGGGAGAAAAGCTGTCTTATCTGAAGCCAGAGGAACAGGGGTGGCTTCTGGAAGTGATTACCAACAGCAGCATTTTTCCGACAAAACAACAGGCAGAACAGTTAAAAGAATGCAGTGCAAATGGAAAATTAAACCAGAGTTATATCTATGCTGTTTTATTAAAAAAGGAAAGCAGTAAGATCAATGTGACGATTCCGGCAAAAAAAATTGGAAATTATTTTCCGGAGACATATTCTAAAGAACAGATAGAAGAAGTCATTTTTATGCTTTTGGATAAATGGAAAGAAAACAAAGAAGGAGTAGCAGATGCAGAAGATACAGTTTGATTATTTTACAGGGATGGAAGCGGAACAATACAGCTTCTATCGTGTCCCTAAAGTGCTGTTTACAGAATCCTGCTTTAAAACTCTTTCTTGCGAAGCAAAGGTATTATACGGTCTGATGCTGGACCGTATGAGCCTGAGCATTAAAAATAGATGGTTGGATTCAGAGGACAGAGTATACATTATCTTCACTGTGGAAGAAATTGCAGAGTTGATGAACTGCGGAACTCAAAAGGCAGTGAAGCTGGTGAAAGAGCTGGACAGCAGTAATGGGATTGGATTGATAGAGAAGAAACGTCTGGGACTGGGAAAACCGAATGTTATTTATGTGAAAAATTTTATGATCAGAGAGGTTCCAGATCAAAAGCCGACAGGTAATTGTGCAGATCTGCAATCTGAGCAGGAAGATCATAAAAAAATTGCAGATTTGCAATCGAAACAGAAAAGACATAAGGAATGTGCAGATTTGCAACAAGAAGCAGAAAACAAGGGGAAAACAGGCATTTCTCTGAATTGTGAAAATCATCATTCAAGAGTAGTGAAAACCACAATTCAGGATTATGGGGAATCACAATTCCAGAATAGTGAAAATCACAATTCAAGAATGGTGGAAACCACAAATCCAGAATTTCCAGAATCACAATTCAAAAATAGTGAAAATCATCATTCCAGAATAGTGGAAATCACAAATCCAGAATGTCCGAAATCACAATCTAATAATACTGATATTAACAAGACTGATATTAGTGAAACTGAGATAAATCAATCTTATCCAATCATATCAGGTAATTTCCAAAAGAAAAAAGATGTGATGGAGGAGATGAAAGCATATCGTGAGGTGATCCATGAAAACATAGATTATCAATATCATGCCAAGGAAGATGTAGATGAACTGGTGGAGTTGATGCTGGATGTGGTTTGTTCCAAACGGGCTGCTATCCGTATCGCTGGCGAAAATATGCCTGCAGAGGTAGTAAAATCCAGATTTCTCAAGCTGAACGCAGAACATATCCAGTATGTTCTGGATTGCCTCAAGGACAACCCGCCCCGCATCCGAAACATCAAGCAATACTTACTGGCGGCGCTCTACAATGCGCCGATGACGATAGAAAACTACTATGCTGCACAGATCGACCACGACCTGTGCGGCGGAAAGAGGTGACATGATTTGCAGATGAAATTTTATTCTCCGCTGACTGCGGACTTTTTCCCAAATGAACCTGACTATGAGGACGAGTTCTACGACGAGTATGAGGGTTGCCCGCTGGACGGTCATGACCTGCTGCAGTATGCCGATGCTGTTGATGAGGCTGTGAAAAAGGACATTGCAGATTTCAACGGCGACCTGATGCAGTATTACCACGAGGACGATTCTGTCCGCAGCAAGGTGGTAAGTGCAGTACCGTCTGTGGAAATTCACGGTAACAAGCTGTGCGGCTGTCTGAACGTGGAACTGCGGGAGTCCTTGAACGAGGGTGAGCAGGCTGTTCTCTGCGACTACATCTCCGGTCAGTACAGCGACGGCTGGGGTGAGGGCTTTGAACAGAGGGATATTCGTGTGGATGACGGCACGTTGGCTGTTCATTTCTGGCAGGAAGATGGATTCAAGATGACGCCATCTTTTGAGAAAATCCCGAAACCGGAAAAGAATTCTCTGCGCCCCAAGATGCAGCTGATTGGGCAGGACGGCAACATTTTTGCCATCATGGGTCGAGCCTCCCGGCTGCTGAAAAATGCCGGGCAGAGAGATAAGGCCAAGGAAATGTGTAACCGCGTTATGGCCAGTAAGAGTTATAACGCGGCACTGGCCATTGTGTCTGAGTATGTCGAAACCGAACTGACGCCCAAAACCAGAAACAAACCGAACCGAGGTGACGCCCGATGAGGATGAAAAAATACGAAATCACCGACATTGCCCACCCAGACAACCCGAAGCTGCACCGCATCCGGGCGCTGACCGATGTGGGTACAGATGTCCACAAAGGTGATTTGGGCGGTTTTGTCGAAACCGAGAACAACCTCGACCAAGAGGGCTTTGCATGGATTGGCGAAGATGCCATTGCCTGCGAGGATTCGTACATCGGCGGAGATGCAATACTTGCGGATTCCGCCGTGGCAAGGGACTCTGCCTATGTCGGAAACAACGCGGTTATCGCTGACCATGCCGTAGTGCAGGATAATGCCATTGTTTGCGGCGGATATCTTTCCGGCAATAGTTGCATCTGTGGTAATGCCATCTTAAACGCCGATACGCAAACTCTCTGTGCGCCCATGATTGGCGGCAACGCCCGTGTCTATGGGGAACTCACCGGCAATGTGGTATGTCAGGGCAGTGCGATAGTGCTGCCGGGTGTAAAACTTTACAATACCACGGCGGACTGCTTTGCTCTGAAAGATGATACTGTCAGTGTTGTGCCTGCCCAAAGGCCGGAAGTCACCGCACCAAAAGAAACAAAACACCACGAAAACGAACGCTAAGAAAGAAGGATGCCTTTGACGAACACTCCCGAAACGCTCAACATTCTCAACCCTGATTTCCGGATGCCCGAACACTGCGGCGGTGACCGCTGGTCGATCCTGCACGGAGATTCCCTGCAGATTATCCGCCAGTTTGAGCCGAACAGCTTCGATGCCATCATCACCGACCCGCCCTATGCCAGCGGCGGCAGCAGCCAGACCACCAAGAACCGCAGCACCAGCGAAAAGTACAGCAGCATGAGCAAAGAAAAGGCGCTGCCCGACTTCGATTCTGACCAGATGGATCAGCTGAGTTGGATGTTCTGGACGGCGGCATGGCTGCAGGATGCCCGCCGCATTGCCAAGCCCGGCGCGCCCGTCTGCCTGTTCATCGATTGGCGGCAGCTTCCCGCCATGACGCTGGCTTTGCAGTGGGCGGGCTGGACCTGGCGCGGCGTGGCGGTGTGGGATAAGGTCGCCAGCCGCCCGCAGAAAGGACGCTTTCGCCAGCAGTCCGAGTACATTGTGTGGGGGTCCAACGGCAAAATGCCGCTTGAGAGAAATGTTGGGTGTCTGCCGGGCGTGTTCCGTTACCCGAATCCCCAGAACCGCATCCATGTCACCGAAAAGCCCTTGCAGCTTATGCGGGATGTGGTGCAGATCTGCGAACCGGGCGGGCGCATCCTTGACCCCTTTGCCGGGGCAGGCACCACCGTGCTGGCCGCTGTGCAGGAAGGCTATGAGGCTGTCGGCATTGAAATGTCGGACGCCTACTTCCAACGCAGCACTGAACGGCTGAAAACTGCCCTTGAATCCGAAGTGAATCAGAACTGATTCACTTTTGACCGCCAACTTAAAAATAGTGAATCAAATCTGATTCACTCCCGAAATTCAGAAAGGAAACACGAAAATGAAACGACCTTGGGCTTTTATCTGCGCCAGTGAGGGCGCGACATCCAAACACCTGCGCAACTATTGCCGCGAGGTGTACCTGCTGGGCTACCTGCCGGTATGCCCTAAATTGCAGGACAGCCAGTATTTGGTGCTGGAAGATGCCGTGGAACGCAGCGAATACACCGCCATTGTGCGGGATAAGCTGCTGCGCTGCCCGATGCTGGTGGTCTGCAGCCGCAATCAGGATGCGACCACCAACGCGCAGATCGGCTTGGCGCAGAAATACAACCGTATTGTCACAACCTTGGACGGTTTGAAGAAAGCCGTTTCGGAGGGCGACGACCTTGTGTCATGAACCGTTTTGCGGGGTGTCGTGTTTTGCTAGCATAGCGTCTGGTCGACCAGACGCACATTTTGGGGATGCCCCAAACCCCTGCCGTGCGTAAACGCAGATTTGTTGTCTCATTCCATGTCGATGAGAATGAATTATCATTCTTGAATCGGCAGGTTGCGGCCAGTAGTCTGAACCGAGAGAAATACCTGCGCACGCTCATTGCAGGCAAAGCAATCCATCCGCGCCCCTGCACGCACCATGCCGATCTGCTCCGCAAGGTGGCAGGGCTGTGCAACAATGCAAATCAGCTTGCCCACCGTGCCAACAGTACCGGAACAGCAGGGCAGGGGAGTGTAGATGAAATGACCCGGCTGACTCAAGAGGTCTGGCGGGAAGTAAAAGAAAACTGGTAAAGGAGTCGCTATGAAAAATGGCTTACACATCCGTGATCCCTGTGCGCCGCCTTGATCGCACAGTGGACTATGTACAGAACAAAGAAAAAACAACACCGAAATCTCTGGAAGAAGCTGTGGACTATGCGGCAAACCGTGATAAAACCGACTCGGCCTGTTTTGAAACAGGACTGGGCTGCACAACCACCAGCGCCTTTGAAGATATGCGATTGAATACGCTTCGCTGGCACAAAGAAACCGGTGTGCAGGGATACCATCTTGTTCAGAGCTTTGTGGAAGGGGAAGTAACCCCGGAATTGGCGCACCAGATTGGCGTTGAATTTGCTGAGCAGCTACTGCATGGAAAATACCAAGCCATTGTCACGACGCACCTAAACACCAAGCATTACCACAACCACATTGTATGGAGCGCCGTCAGCTTAGAAGATGGGAAAAAGTACCACAGCAACAGCAAAAGCTATTACACTGAGGTACGCGCCCTTTCAGACTCGCTCTGCCAAAAGTATGGGCTTTCCATCATTGAAACACCGGAATCGCTGCGAGGAAAGCGGCAATATGAAAAGTGGAGGGCTGAGGAAAACAACCAACCCACATGGCGCACTGCCATCCGGCAGGATGTGGATGAAGCAATTCAACAAAGCCTTACATGGCGGCAGTTTCTTAGTGCAATGGAACGCAAAGGGTATGAGGTCCGCATGGGGCGCAAGTATCCCGTTTTGCGTCCACCCGGAAAAGAGCGCTTTGTTCGATTCAAAACGCTGGGCAAGCGGTATACGCCAGAAGCAATCCAGACACGCATCCTGTATCCACGAAGCTACCGCCCTTATGTTGAAAATCCACACAC
>ERZ779660.1763-NODE-1763-length-10289-cov-2.236858_pt1 | contig 10289 bp, 10 predicted proteins | sample MGYA00511906_ERZ779660 | MGnify/ENA primary metagenome ERZ779660 (study PRJEB29588, sample SAMEA2156906) | human gut metagenome | biome: human gut; feature: human-associated habitat; material: faeces | place: Denmark | collected 2008/2010 ... | reverse complement strand
GGGGCTACAGGAGGAAAAACTCATAGCGCCCGATGACCTCCTGCCGCCTTATATAGCAGAAGTCAACGTCAAAGTCGGGCATAGTAACACGCTCGGGGTTTAAAAAACGTTCAAACAGCAGATTGAAGCGTATCGGGTCAATATCGGTTATCCCAAGGCAGTATGCACATACGCTTCCTGCTCCCGAACCTCTGCCCGGACCTACTGCGATGCCGTTTCTTTTAGCATAGCCTATAAAGTCGGCTACTATCAGGAAATAGTCGATAAAGCCCATTTTCTTTATTACCGACATTTCGTATTCGGCACGATCAAGAACCTCTTTCGGCACGGGATCTCCGTAGCGTTTTACAAGCCCTTTTCTTACCTGAGCGTTAAAGTATATTTCGTTGTTGTCATAGCCTTCCGCCTTGAAAAACGGCAGGATAGTATGTCCGAATGTGAAGCTGACATTGCACTTTTCCGCAATTTTTACGGTATTGTCATAGGCTGACTGCGGAAAGCCGAGTGCTTTCATCTCGTCCTCGCTTTTGAGGTAAAATTCATCGGTGGCAAACTGCATTGAGTTCTTATCGTCAAGGGTAGTGTTGGTAGCAATGCAGGTCAGCACACGCTGTACATAGCTGTCCTCTTTTTCGACATAATGAGCGTCATTTGTTGCGACAAGCTGTGTGCCTGTATCCTTCGCCACACGCAGAAGATACGGCAGAATACGTTCCTGCTCGCTTATGCCGTGACTTTGAAGCTCTATATAATAGTCCTCGCCGAATATCTCCCTGTACTCTTTTACAAGCGTCACAGCGTCCGCAAGCCTTCCGTCAAGAAGCGTTCTTGCAAGCTCTCCCGAAATGCAGGCGGAAAGGCAGATAAGCCCCTTTGAATAACGTCTTAAAAGCTCCCTGTCCACTCTCGGCTTATTATAAAAGCCCTCTGTATAGCCCAGCGTCACCAGCTTTGAAAGGTTTTTATAGCCCTCGTTATCCTTGCAAAGAAGCACAAGGTGGTGAGGCTTCATATCGGACTTTGTACTTTTGTCGAATCTTGTACGGGGTGCAACATACACCTCGCAGCCGATTATTGCCTTTATGCCGTTTTCGACGCATTCGTTATAGAAGTCGATACTGCCGTACATTACGCCGTGATCGGTCAGTGCTACGGCTGTCTGTCCCATTTCCTTTGCACGACGGACAAGCCCTCTTATACGGCAGGCGCCGTCAAGAAGGCTGTATTCACTATGAACGTGCAGATGTACAAAACCGCTCACTTTTACTCTCCCCGATTATCTTCTCCTCTGAGTGTATCTGCTATAAGGCTTATCTTCCTGAGCCTGTGGTTTACTCCGCTCCTGCTTATAGGCGGCTCAAGCATTTTGCCTATATCGCTCAGCGACAGCTCAAGTGCGGTAAGGCGGATTTTTGCCACCTGCAAAAGCTCGTCGGGCAGATACCCTTCTCCTCTTTTTTCGAATATGTAATTAATATCATCCGCCTGCTTCTGTGCGGCGGCGATAGTCTTGTCAAGGTTAGCCGCCTCGCAGTTGACGCTTCGGTTGACATTATTGCGTACTTCCTTATAGATTTTTACGTTCATTATCTCCATTGCCTGCATCATAGCGCCCATATAGGTCAGCATATCGGAGATCTTTTCGCTCTCTTTGATATAAAGGAAGCTGCTGCCTCTGCGGCTTGACAGCTTTGCCCCCATACCGTGTTCTTCTATCATGGAAAGCAATGTTCTGCATTTGCTCTCATCGTGCAGGAACAGTTCAAGCTGATAGCCTTTTTCGGGATTTGCAACCAGTCCGCAGACAAGGAAAACTCCTCTGAGATACACGCCGAAAGCGTCATCGCCCGAACAGTCGGGCACAGGGTAAGCGTAGCTTTTATCCGCAAGAGTAACCGTGTAAAGCGTTCTTCCTCTGAAGGTACTTTCACCGGTCGAATATTCCTTGCCGACCGAATCGAAGGCATCGGCAATGCTATCGGCTACCCTTTTGTTTTCCGTATTAAAAAAACAGCCTTCGCCGTCTTCCGTCATGGCATACGCCGCTCCTTTTGACAAAAGCTCAAGCTGTTTTCTGCTGTGTTCCGCCTTGCACAGCTCATTTTTCACATCGGCGGCAAATGACATCAGAATCGCTCCTTTATCCTGCCTTTTTGATTAAAGCTTTATTTCCGGCATAGCACTCAGTATCGCATCTTTTTCGCCGGGATTGATATAGTTCTTATTGAGATGCGATTTATCGTATTCAAGATAAGTATCTTTTGTTTTCTCTGTCAGCACAGCTGTGAAAAATCTCTCCCAGCTGAAATACTTGCCGCTTTCTATATAGTCATACGGCTTTTCGAGTATCGTTTTTATTTCTTTATCTTTTACGATACCTGAACGCAGAATAACCCACTCGAAAGATTCGGGCAGAAAAAGTACGATATTTTTCGCTTTCCTGAGCGATAGGACACGCTGTATCTCCGGACCGAATGCTGCTCCGTCTGCAATTACCAGTACCGTTTCGTACTGCCTTGTTATAAGCTCGTTGTATATTTTCGTCTTGCTTGCGGCTGAAACGCAATTTATCCCGTACTCCGAAAAATAATTCTCAAAAAAGCGATAACCGCTTTTTGAATCCTCGGTTATAACCAGATCGGGCTTTAACGAAATGTCGGTATCCACTCTGCAAAGCGGGTAAAACTCTGCATAAAGCCGTTTTGTCCCTTGAAATCTGTTACCCGATACGTTTTTTATGCCGTATATTTCTTTCACGCTGTACGGCAGATTGAAAAGCGGAGTTCTTGTTGCGATTACATAATAATTATCGGTATTTTTTATTGCTTTTGCAAAATCCTCAGACGCAACGAATTTATCGCCCTCGTCAATGAATACAATGCTGTCGTGTATAAGACTGAGATTTTCCTGCCAGCGTATGCCTGTAAGCACCGTGCATTGCTTTTTGCTTATTACCGTAACACCGCTGGCTTCGCCGTTTTCCTGATATGCGGCTATCATATCTATCAGGGTGGTCTTACCTGTTGCACTGTCGCCACGAAGTATCGTGATATTTCTTATAACGGAAAACTTATACTGTACACGGCGGCTTTTCACCACCACCTCATATTTACCTTTCACAACGACACCACCCTATAAATACAAGCCTGCATTCATTACATATTCCTGAATATTGTGAACCGTTTTTCCGTTATTGAGTATCTTTATCTCAAACGGCTTATCTCCGAAATCCATAACGTGCCTTAAATTGATAACAATATCTTTTTTTGATTCCTTAGCTATGCGCAGTATCCATTTTGCACAGTTGTCACCGCAGGTCGAGGCATTGAAAATCTTTGTATCATCGTGCCGCAGAAGCAAAAGCGTTTTCAGCCCTCCGGATATTTTCGTTACGGGAATAACTCCGAGAGCCTTGCTGTCAACCGCATTCGGACTAAGCACCACAGCCTTGTCCACGCTTTTTATCATTTTAACCGAAAGGTCATCGGTAAGCCAGTTATCAAGATAGGTATTGTCAAAATACATACTGGTGTTATAGACGTATTTCTTCTCCATATCTTCGGGTATTTCTCCGAAAATAATACACAGCATACCTTTCCCTCCGTTAAACGATTTTACTTCTTATCCTTATTCACATCTCTGTGAAGCACTCTTGCTTTAAGGTGATTTTTGCTGAGATGCTCGCACATATTTTCCGCAAATGTCGCACTGCGGTGCTTGCCGCCCGTACAGCCGAAAGCTATTACAAGCTGGCTTTTTCCCTCGTGAAGATACTGAGGTATCAGAAAGTCGATAAGGTCAAACAGCTTTGTCTGCAAAGTCTGTGAGCTTTCAAAGCTCATCACATAATCCCTGACTTCCTTATCAAGTCCCGATTTTTCCTTAAGTTCGGGTATGTAATACGGATTCGGCAGGCAACGCACATCGAAAACAAGGTCTGCCTCATTCGGCACACCGTACTTGAAGCCGAAGGATATACAGCTTATAGTCATGCTGTCAGACGGAGTGTCAAGGAAAATATTAAGCACGTTTTCCTTCAGCGTAGAGGTTGACATCAGGCTTGTGTCAATGTAATAATCGGCAATTTCACGCAGAGGCTCGATTATCTCCCTTTCTGCGTCTATCGCCTTGTCTATGTCACCGTTTGTCGCATCAAAAAGCGGATGCTTGCGGCGTGTTTCCTTATATCGCTGTTTTACTACATGATGGTTTGCATCTACAAACAGCAGTTTTACGTCAAGACCACGCTTTTTCAGTTCATCTATGGTAGCGTTGAGGTTCAGAAACATAGTTCCGCCACGAATGTCGGTAACAATAGCGACCTTTGAAATATCATCGTTTTCTTCGCATATCTCGGCAAATTTCGGTATAAGCTGAGGCGGCATATTGTCTATGCAGAAATAGCCTATATCCTCCATAACATTTACCGCACAGGATTTGCCTGCACCCGAAATTCCCGTTACTATAACAAATTCGGTTTTCATTTGTGTTCCTTTCCCTGCGCCCTTTATCTCTTTTAATGAATGATTTTGGTGTGCCGTTTTATTTATATACCCGTCAGCTTCCGATAAAGCATTGTCTTATCTCGCCCGGTCACATATCTAAGGCACTTATCCGAAAATTCACTTCATTATAAGCACTTCGCATTCAAGCGTTACGCCTGTCTGCTCTTTGACCTTTTGTTTTACTATATCCACAACGCCCATTACATCGTCGAACGTTGCGTTGTCTTTATTTATTATAAATCCGCTGTGCTTTGTGCTGACCTCTGCGCCTCCGCAGGCTGTACCTTTAAGTCCGCAGACCTCTATAAGCCTTGCGGCAAAGTCGCCCTCAGGCCGCTTGAATGTACTGCCTGCGCTGGGATATTCGAGCGGTTGTTTGTCCTTACGACGCTCCATCAGCGTATCCATACGGTCTTTTATCTTTTCACGCTCGCCTTTTGCAAGCTTCATTTTTACGGATGTTATGCAAAGATTACGCTCCGAAAAAAAGCTGTGTCTGTAGGAAAGCTCCATTTTTTCAAGCGGAATTTCCTTTATATCGCCTTTCTCAGTGATATAACGGCAGGATACGACCACGTCCTTCATCTCGCCGCCGTAAGCTCCCGCATTCATAAAAATAGCACCGCCGACAGAACCGGGTATGCCGTATGCAAACTCAAGCCCCGTAAGCTCGTTTTCAAGAGCCACAGCACAGACAGCCGCAAGCGACGCACCTGCGTTGCACTCTATATATTCACCGTCTACTCTCACCGAGCCGAAGTCGCTTCCTATAAGCAGTACAACTCCCTGAAGCCCCTCGTCACAGACAAGGATATTGCTTCCCCTGCCGACAACATAGTATTTAATATCGTTCTCACGGCACTGCTTTATAAGCTCGCACAGCAACGCCTCGCAATTTATTTTTATCATAACATCACACGGTCCGCCGATACGGAACGAGGTGTGATTTTTCATAGGTTCATTTTTAAGCACGACTGCGCCGTATTTCCCGGCGGTCTGCTCCAATATGCTGTAATCGTTCAAAGCATACTCCTTGTAAATTTATTTTTTTGCGTTTTACGCCAAATAAACTTCCCCTTATGAGCCTTTAGTCTTTAAGTCTGTAGAGATTTGCCGCTCCGACGATACCGGCGTCATTTCCAAGCTTGCATATGCCGAGAACGGTCGAACGTTCGGGGTTTATGCAGTAGCTCTCACGCTTTATATATTCCTCGAGCGGCTTTGTGAGATAGTCGCCCTCCTTGCAGATTCCTCCGCCGATAAGCAGCATTTCGGGCTGGAATGTGTTTACTACGTTTGTAAGTCCGCATCCGAGATAATTCAGGTACTCGTCAACAACAGCCTTACCGCTCTTGTCGCCTGCTCTCATAGCATCAAACGCAGTCTTGCCGTCAACCTTGTCAATACTGCCTGCTATGTTCCACATTGCACTGTCCTTATCCTCTTCCATAGCCTTCTTTGTGGCTGTGATGAGTGCGGTAGCCGAGCTGTATGCTTCAAAACAGCCCTTTCTTCCACAGTTGCACTGTCTGCCGTTATATTCGATAACAACGTGTCCAAGCTCCGCACCGCAGAAATTGAAGCCCGTGTATATTTTGCCGCCGATTATAATTCCGCCGCCTACACCCGTACCGAGTGTGATCACGACAACATCTTTATATCCCTTTGCCGCTCCGCCGAGAACCTCTCCGTATGCGGCAACGTTAGCATCGTTTTCAACATATATATCAGTGCCGAGGCGGTGCTTTAAAAGTCCGCCGAGATCGGTATTGTTAAATCCCAGATTACAGGAATAAAGCACTACGCCCGTGTTTCTGTCGGCAACTCCGGGTGTTCCGATACCGATGCTGTTGATGTCCTTTACATCAATCCCTGCTTCCTTACAGGCAAGCTCAACACCCTTTGCTATGCTGTCTGCGATTTCTTCGGCAGGACGGGGCAGGTCTGTCTTTATGTTTGATTTTCCTACGATTTTGAAATCGTCATTTACTACTCCTACTTTTATGTTTGTTCCGCCAAGATCAATTCCTATGTTGTACATTATGTTATATTTCCTTCCGATATTTAATATATTCCTTACTTTTTATGCTTATTCGCCGTCAGTCTTCATCCGGCTCTATTTCGGCATTTGTCTTTATTCCCCTCAGCCTGAGGAAGTTTTCAAAGCGTTCAAGATCGGCATTTACTATCAGCTCTTCGGGAAAATCAATATCCTTAAGAAGAGCCTCAGCTTTTTTGAACGCACCTATCTTGTCGCAGAAATGCGCATCCGAATCAACGATAACATAACAGCCGTTTTTTGCACAGGTCGGCAATATAATATCGTGCAGACGCTGTATAGAGGTCTGACTTCTGAAACGGCTGACGTTGAACTCCATTGCAACGTTCTTTTCTTTGCACGCTTTTGTCACCGCATCATAATCATACGGATAATCCGCCGATTCGGTATGTCCGAGAACGCACACCTTCGGGTTATCCATAACCTTTATATATGCGTTTGTGTGCTGCTCAGCCGTACCCGGTATTATGCAGGGGTTGTGCATCGACGCATTTATCCACTCAACGTTGTAATAAATATCATCGTTTATATCAAGCTCGCCGTTATATCCTGTAAGGTCTGCTTCAACGCCCTTTATAATACGCACTCCCGACAGGAAATGAGGTATAACGCCCATATTGCAGAAATGCCATATATGCGGCGAATCCTCCATATTTATGCAGTGGTCGGTCATGCCGAGATAGCTCAGTCCCGCCTTTGCGGCTGAAGCGGCATTCTCGCTTATAGTTGAGTATGCGTGATCCGATGCCAACGTATGAGTGTGCATATCAGCAACGAATTTCATTTTAGGGTCATATCCTTTCTTTTATCTGTTCTTACACATTTTTATTTTTCTGTCTGTATTTATATCTGTTTATCAGCCCATGCTCTTGACTGTATCACTGCTCTCCATATCAAGTCCGAGATTGTCAAGCAGTTCCTGTGCGGCATTGTAGCCCATTTTCTTCTGTCTGTTGTTCATTGCCGCAACTTCAAGTATAACCGCAAGGTTACGTCCGGGCTTTACGGGGATAGTCAGCGAGGGAACCTTTACGCCGAGTATGGAAACATAGTGGTTGTCAACACCCATTCTGTCGTATACCTTTTCGGGATTCCACAGCTCAAGCTCAACTACCATATCTATCTTTTCGCTTACCTTTACAGCACCCATACCGAAAAGCTGTCTTGCATTGATAATGCCGATGCCTCTCAGCTCCATAAAGTGACGGATATTATCGGGCGAACTGCCTACAAGAGTAATATTTGACGCTTTTCTTATTTCAACGGCATCGTCCGCTACCAGACGGTGACCACGCTTTACAAGCTCTATGGCGGTTTCGCTCTTACCTACTCCGCTCTCGCCGAGAATAAGCATACCTTCGCCGTATACCTCGATAAGAACACCGTGACGTGTGATTCTGGGCGCAAGCTGAAGGCTTAAATAAGCAACAAGCTTTGACGTGAATGTCGAGGTGCTTTCCTCACTGCGTAAAAGCGGAACGTTCAGTTCCTTTGAAAGATCACGCATCTCGGGCATAATATCCATACCTCTCGACACTACCACAGCCGCCGGCTGTTCGCTGAAGAATTTCTTTATTCTCTGCGCTCTTATCTCTGCTCCGCACTGTTCAAGATATGCGGTTTCCGCCTTGCCTATTATCTGAATTCTGCCCTTGTCGAAATATTCGTAAAATCCCGCAAGCTGAAGTCCGGGTCGATTTACATCAATATTTGAAATGAATATCTTTGCAGGGTCCTGCGGTGTGTGGATAACCTCAAGCTTGCACTCGTCGATTATTGCCTGTAACGATACGGTAAATTCCTGTGCCATACTGTTCCTCTTTCTGCTTATAGCTGTACTGCGGACATATCTGCCCTATCATAATAATTATACTACATCGCCGTGAGTAATGCAAGAGAGAATTGCGTATAACCGTCAATATGTGTAAATTCCGTAAATCCGGATAAAATACAAGGAGCGACAGTTACATAGCGTATACTGCCGCTCCTTTGCTTTTTCGCAGGCTAAGACAGAATGCTGTCGTCCTTTCGCTGAAAATATCCCTGCGGTTTTCTGCAGACAGGACAGTATTCCGGAGGGGTACTTCCGCAATGTATATGACCGCAGTTCCTGCACAGCCACACCGTTTCGCCGCAGGAAGTAAACAGGCTTCCGTCGGTCAGCTTATTCACGAACAGCTTGAATCTGCTTTCATGCTCCTTTTCAATATCGCCCACCTTTTCAAACAGATCGGCTATATTGTCAAGCCCTTCCTGTCTTGCGGTTTCGGCATACTCCTTATACATCTGCGTCCACTCGTAGTTTTCGCCGTGCATTGCCTTTTCAAGCGCATCAGCGGCTTCGGGTATACCTCCGTAGATAAGTCCGAGCCATATTTGTGCGTGAGCCTTTTCATTTCTTGCTGTGGTGCGGAAAACCTGCGATATTTCCTCATCGCCGTTCTGTTTTGCCTTTTCGGCAAATATCTCATAACGCACCATCGCCGCAGACTCGTTCGCAAATGCGGTTTTCAGGTTCTCAAGGGTCTTTGATTCGGATAATTGCATAAAAACATCTCCTTTTCTTAAGTTACAGATATTGTAACCGCAGGAAAGGAGATTATGCAGTGCTTTTGGCGGAACAGATTTCGCAAGCTCTCGGAAAGCTGTGCTGTAAAGGAATTTACGAGGGAATATCGGGCATTGTCGGAGAAGTATAAAACGCTTGACTTTTGCTGACTCTTGTGCTATAATACCGATAACTTAAGGGAGTAGACGGCGGAATACCGTGACAAGTCAACACACTGACGGTGATAATGCTCTTAAATCACGTCTGGTTTGTCTTAAATGTTGAGACTTGAGTACAGGAAAACTGTACTCAGGTCTTTTTTATTGCACATTTCGCATCAGGCTCCCGCATAAGATTAAGATAAAACACCGGAGGACAAATTATGGGACTGTTGGAATTATTTCTTATCGCTGTGGGACTTTCGATGGATGCGTTTGCGGTGAGCGTCTGTAAGGGGCTGTCCGAGCGACAGCTTAAAGCTAAGCATTATCTGATAATAGGCGCTTGGTTCGGCGGTTTTCAGGCATTGATGCCTGCTGTGGGTTATCTTCTCGGCTCGACCTTTGAACAATATATCACAGCCGTTGACCACTGGATAGCGTTCGTGCTGCTGTGCTTTATCGGAGGAAATATGATAAGAGAAGCGCTTTCAAAGGACGAGGAAAAGCTTGACGCATCATTCAGCTTCAAGACAATGCTGCTGCTTGCGATAGCGACAAGCATAGACGCACTTGCGGTCGGAATAACCTTTGCGCTTCTTCCCGATGTAAATATAGTTGCGGCTGTCCTGTTCATCGGAGCAACAACTTTTATCCTGTCAGCGATAGGTCTGAAGGTCGGAAATGTATTCGGCACAAAGTACAAGTCGAAGGCGGAGCTTGCAGGGGGTGTCATACTGATACTTATCGGTACTAAAATCCTGCTGGAGCATTTAGGGGTTATTAATTTCTAAGCGAGCATCACATAGCAAAAAAGAGCAATCGTGTGACAGCGACTGCTCTTTTATATTATTGCGTATTATCAATCAAGGAAATATGTAGCCTCCATATCGGCGGTGCTGAGAGCAAACGCAAGAGGGAACATTCCGAATGCCTTTCCTACGTTGTTTGCGTTTTCTTCGCCCGAAAATCCCATATGATAGCGTATAGCGAAGGCTTCCTCACGGGTAAGACGCATA
>ERZ779660.1756-NODE-1756-length-10332-cov-2.838961_pt1 | contig 10332 bp, 8 predicted proteins | sample MGYA00511906_ERZ779660 | MGnify/ENA primary metagenome ERZ779660 (study PRJEB29588, sample SAMEA2156906) | human gut metagenome | biome: human gut; feature: human-associated habitat; material: faeces | place: Denmark | collected 2008/2010 ... | reverse complement strand
CTCTTCCGTTTAATGCAGCATTCATTTCCTTTGTATACTGCCGTAAATCCCCGTCAATCTCGCCCATAGCATACTTATAGCTTCCATCTTCATTTCTGGAAAATACTGCACAGCAACCCTCACAGGTATTCATCACTGCATCCGCAAGTTTACGTACAGAATCTGCTTCCAGACCTTCTTTGAAGATCAGGACACTTCCTGCACCTTCCCATTTCTTAGCCTCTGCCCTAAACATCTCTTCTTCCATACGGGCAACCTGGCCTTTCATACGGAAATTCTCATCCTGAAGACGCTGTACTGCATCTGCTGTTCTGTCCATCTTTGCAGAAAGCTTCATGGAAAAATATCCCAACGTAACCGTAACTGCTGAGTTTACCGGTTCTTCCGCAGGTATCGAAAGTGTCCTGGCAGGCAGCGTTGACATCGGTAACTCTTCCAGAAACTTAAAGGACGATGAAAAGAGCGCAGGCGCCGCAGAAAACATCGTTGCAATTGACGGTATCGCAGTAGTTGCAGATCCTGCAAACAAGGTAGAAGATCTCACAAAGGATCAGCTGGTTTCCATCTACACCGGTGAAACAAAGAACTGGAGTGAGGTTGGCGGAGACGATCAGGCGATCGTTGTTGTTGGTCGTGAGGCAGGCTCCGGTACAAGAGGTGCGTTTGAAGAGCTGCTGGACATCGCAGATGCCTGCGTTTACGCAAACGAACTGGATTCCACCGGTGCCGTTATGGCAAAGGTTGCTTCCACCCCCGGTGCGATCGGTTATGTTTCTCTCGATGTTGTAGATGATTCCGTAAAAGCTTTGAAGCTCGATGGCGTAGACGCAACGGAAGAAAATATTAAGGCCGGTAACTACGCACTGTCCAGACCCTTCGTAATGGCAACGAAAGGTGAAATCTCCGAGCAGAAGACCGAAGTACAGGCACTGTTTGATTACCTCAGCTCCGATGAGGGCAAGGCTCTGATCAAATCCGTTGGCCTGATCACAGTTGACTGACAACATTTCTTTTCCAAAACACTCCCTGCTGGATGCAGGCCCGGCAATGTCGGACCTGCATTTTCCAGTATTCTGTGCACAACCGCATAGGGGATAACCTTTGATTAAAGGCAGCCTTCTGCAGGCTGCCTGGAAACGAGGATTTTTATGAATTCTATTATCGGCAATAAAAAAGCAAGATCCGTGGTAGAGCAAACTGCTGAGATCATTTTTACCATCTGCGCGTTTTTCGCTGTTCTTGCAGTCATTTCCATTACAGTTTATATGTTTTTAAATGGTACTCCCGCCCTTACAAAGGTGGGACTTACAGAGATCCTGTTCAGCACAGTATGGAAGCCAACCGCTGCAGATCCCAGTTACGGCATTTTATACGTCATTTTGACCTCCATCGTTGGCACAACCCTTGCGATCCTGCTGGGCGTTCCCATCGGCGTCCTGACTGCTGTTTTTCTTGCAGAAACAGCTCCGGCGCCCCTCTCTAAAATCGTCCGCCCCGCAATTGAGCTGCTCGCCGGTATCCCTTCCGTTATCTACGGTCTGCTCGGTATCCTGTTGCTGTGTCCTGCAATGTATAAGCTCGAACAGAAAATTTTTGCAGGCTCTGCGACCCATCAGTTTACCGGCGGTGCAAACCTCATTTCTGCCGTGCTTGTCCTTGCAATCATGATCCTGCCTACCGTGATTAACATCAGCGAATCCGCCCTCCGTAGCGTTCCTGCCAGTTTAAAGGCAGCCTCCCTGGGTCTGGGTGCTTCCAGGATTCAGACAATTTTCCGTGTAACGATCCCGGCAGCCAAATCCGGTATCGCAACCGCCATCGTCCTCGGTGTCGGCCGTGCGATCGGTGAAGCAATGGCAATCAGCCTTGTATCCGGAAGCAGCGTCAACGCCCCTCTGCCCTTTCACTCTGTCCGCTTCCTGACAACCGCCATCGTTGCTGAAATGGGCTATGCAGCAGATTTACACCGTCAGGTACTATTCACCATCGGCCTTGTCCTCTTCGTATTCATTATGATCATTAACATGACCCTGAACAAAATTCTGAAAGGAGAAAAAGAGTAATGAGCACAGAGCTTACGGCTCCCGGTTCCTCCAGTATTTTAATTAAAAAAATCCGGCCTTCCGATCTCATTCTCACCGTTCTGATCGATCTGGCTGCGGCATTTTCCATCCTTTTACTGATCGCGATTATGGGCTATGTCTTTTTCAGAGGTCTGCCCCAGATCAGCCTTTCCTTCCTGACTTCCGTTCCCAGCACCATCAAGGGAACCTTTGGTATCGCCGGAAATATCGTCAATACGCTTTACATCATTATCCTTACCCTGCTGATCGCAACTCCCATCGGTGTCGGCAGCGCGATCTACTTAAACGAATACGCAAAGCCCGGAAAAATCGTCCGGCTGATCGAATTTACGACAGAAACCCTTTCCGGTATTCCTTCTATCATTTTCGGTCTGTTTGGTATGGTATTTTTCGGAACCACCCTGGGACTTGGCTATTCCATCCTGACCGGCGCCCTGACCCTGACCCTTATGGTTCTTCCCCTGATCACGCGAAACACACAGGAAGCCTTAAAAACAGTTCCTGCGACCTACCGCAGCGGCGCACTCGGCATCGGCGCAACCAAATGGTACATGATCCGCACAATCCTGCTCCCCTCCGCAATGCCCGGCATTATCACCGGTATCATTCTTGCGATCGGACGTATCGTCGGAGAATCCGCCGCCCTTTTATTCACCGCCGGAAGCGGCTATCTTCTGCCAAAGACCTTTGCAGGATTTTTCAAAAAAATCTTCGAATCCGGCGGAACCCTTACGATCCAGCTGTACTTGAGCATGTCCAAGGCACAATATGACGCAGCCTTCGGAATTGCCGCTGTCCTGCTGATCATCGTCCTTTTTATCAACCTTCTGACCAAAATACTCGCAAAGAAATTCGATGTTTCCAAACTCGATTAACCGGAGGATAACGCAGACGCAGCAGCGCCTGCAGAATGGAGAATTCATGAGCAATATCAAAATCAGCACGAAGAACCTCGATCTGTATTACGGCGAAAATCACGCCCTTAAAAACATCAATATGAATATCAAGGCCGGAGCGATCACCGCCTTTATCGGTCCCTCCGGCTGCGGTAAATCCACCTTTTTAAAAACCTTAAATCGTATGAATGACCTCGTGGACAATGTAAAGATCACCGGTGAGGTCAAAATTGACGGCGAGGACATCTACGATCCCCACGTAGATGTCACTCTGCTGCGTAAAAAAGCCGGTATGGTATTCCAGCAGCCCAATCCTTTTCCCATGAGCATTTACGACAATATCGCTTACGGTCCCAGGATCCACGGTATCAAAAACAAGGCTCAGCTGGACGAAATCGTTGAAACCAGTCTGAAAAACGCTGCGATCTTCGATGAAGTCAAGGATCGCCTGAAAAAATCTGCCCTCGGTCTTTCCGGCGGTCAGCAGCAGCGTCTCTGCATTGCCCGTGCCCTTGCTGTTTCACCGGAAATCCTGTTGATGGATGAACCCACCTCCGCCCTTGATCCGATCTCTACAATGAAAATCGAGGACCTGATGGCAGACCTGCGGGAAAAATACACGGTTGTCATTGTCACTCACAATATGCAGCAGGCTGCCCGTATTTCTGACGATCTCGCTTTTTTCCTTGTAGGAGAAATGGTGGAATTCGGCGATACGAAGCAGATCTTTTCCCATCCGCAGGATAAACGCACAGAGGATTATATCAGCGGACGGTTCGGCTGATCCTGACAGACCCTACCCGTTTTTCTCTTTCCCAGCATAGTAAACAGGCATTACATTGCGATTTTTCATTTTAAATGGAGGTATCTATGACAACAAGAAAATTATACAGTGAAGAGCTGGTACAGCTTTCCGAAAGCCTGGAGGAAATGGGAAACCTCGTTGAAGCTTCCCTGAAAAATTTATTTTTTTCCATCGAAAACAAGGATATGCAGCTGGCAGAGCGGATCGTGGCCGATGACCGCAATGTCAACAACCTGGAGCGCAGCATCGAAGCTCAGTGCCTGATGCTCATTACAACCCAGCAGCCCATCGCACAGGATCTGCGCACGGTTTCTTCTATTCTGAAGGTCGTTACGGATATCGAACGCATTGGAGACCACGCCTCTGAAATCGCAGAGCTGATTCAGCAGATGGATCACAAGCAGCTGGAACGCTATTCCGGACATCTGCAGCCAATGATCGCAGCTTCCCGGGAGATGGTACACGAGGCAGTCAGCGCCTTTGTCGCCCGGGATCAGAAAAAAGCGAATGATGTCATCGCTTCCGATGATATCATCGACAAGCTTTTTGATAAGGTAAAGAATGATATCGTTATCCACATAAAAGAAGATCGTTCCGATGCGATAGAGAGCCTCGATGCCCTGATGCTGGCCAAATACCTCGAACGCATCGGAGATCATGCGGTCAATATCTGCGAATGGGAAATTTTCCGGGAAACCGGAACCATTCAGAATACAAAAGTATTCTGAAGCTCCATCCGGCTGTCAACAGCTATTTTCACAATTCCTTCGCAATTTTTCCTCATAATCCTCACACTTTTCCAACACATTCCTCACAAATCCTTTTTATACTGTTTCTCAGATAAAGAGAAAGACCAATGGTTCAGCATAAATCTTTGCGCTGAACCGTTTTTCCCGGCAGACTGATACCGATCAGGCAGCTCGCCGGCAGAATAAGAAAAGGAGTGACAGTTATGTACGAAAATGAAAACCAGAGCTTCGACAACAGAGAGCAGGATTATCATTATACCAATACCCCGGAACAGCAGGCACCGACTCGTCCCCGCAAAAAAAATACGAATGCGGCACGCATTGCAAAAAAAGCCGGTGCAATTGCACTGAGCGCTGTTTTGTTTGGCGGCGTTGCATCCGGTACCTTTCTGGGTGTCAACTACGCGGCAGGCTATCGGAACAATGCTTCAACAGCTGCATCCTCGGAAAGTGCTTCCGCTTCTTCCCAGACAACAAGCTCTTCCAGCAGCCTGTTAAAGGCTACCACACCGGTCAGCACAAGCAGCACAGCATCCTCCGGAAGTCTGGACGTCTCCAGCGTTGCGGAATCTGTTATGCCTTCTATCGTATCCATCACAAATAAATCTGTACAGGAGGTACAGAACTATTTCAGCATGTTCGGCTACGGCGGTCAGGCTCAGGAGGTAGAAAGCACCAGCGTTGGTTCCGGTATTATCATTGGGAAAAACGATACGGAGCTGCTGATTGTCACCAATAATCACGTTGTAGAAGGCGCGGATACCCTTTCTGCAAGCTTCATTGACAACTCCGTTTATGAAGCAACTATCAAGGGTACAGATTCCGACAACGACCTGGCAGTCATCGCCGTTCCGCTTTCCAGCATTTCCGATGATACAATGTCCCAGATCGCAGTGGCTGCAGTGGGCGATTCCGATTCCTTAAAGGTCGGTGAACAGGTTGTTGCCATCGGCAACGCACTCGGCTATGGTCAGTCCGTTACAACCGGCATTGTCAGCGCCACAGACCGTACCCTTTCCTCTTCGGATTCCGATGACAGCAATGCCCTCATTTCCAGCACTGTTACCACAAAAGAGACACCTACCTACATCCAGACAGATGCGGCCATCAACCCCGGCAACAGCGGCGGCGCACTGGTCAATATGAACGGTGAGGTTATTGGTATCAACTCTGCAAAGCTTGCCAGCACAGAGGTGGAAGGCATGGGCTATGCAATCCCCATCACCAGAGTATCCAGCATCATCGAAGAGCTGATGAATGAGACGACCAGAACCAAGGTTGCTGACAGCCAGAAATCCAGCATCGGTATCGCAGGCATCACCGTGGATTCCAACATCAACGCAGCCTATGGCATCCCCGCAGGTGTTTATGTAGCAAGCGTTACTCCGGGCAGCGGTGCAGAAGCGGCCGGCATCCGCAAGGGTGATGTCATCACAAAATTCGATGGTAAGACCGTCAGCACCATTCAGGAGCTGAAAGAAAAGCTGCAGTACTACGCAGCCGGAGAAGCGGTTTCTATTACGGTACAGTCTCCCGGCGAGGGCGGCATTTATACAGAAAAGGAGCTGACCATCACCCTTTCCTCCGCACAGAGCTCTGAAGAAAGCCAGTCTACTGACAACACACAGGCCGCTCCTGAAAAAGGAAACGGAACGCACAAAGCGATGGGATATCAGAACTGAAGCTGACAATAGCTTATCTGAAAAAGAAGCTGTCGGCAGCGAAAACGCCGGTCGGCATGGAAGAAAATTCTTCTGTGCCGACCGGCGTTTTATGTTCGTTACAGCTCACTCTTCCTCTTCTTTCTCCGGCAGGATCTTGCTGACCAGTGCAGATTCCACTCTCTGATCCTCCATTTTTTCCACATGAATATTCAGTCCGTTGACCTGCACATCAAACTGGCTGCCGTCCGCAGGAATGATCCGCAAGCAGCTGAAGATCATGCCGCCCAGCGTGTCATAATCGATATCCTCCGGAAGATCCAGATCCAGTGCTTCCGCAATGTCCTCAACATATGCGCCGCCTGAGATCCTCCACAAATTGTCCTCCAGCTGAACGATTTCCGGCGGCTCCTCGGAATCGAACTCATCGTAAATATTTCCGACGATCTCCTCCAGAAGATCCTCCATTGTAATAACCCCCGCCGTCTGTCCGTATTCGTCGATAACGATGGCCATATGGATTTTTCCTTTTTGCATATCCCGGAACAGGTCATCTGCATGAATCGTATCCGGTACAAAATAAGGCTCTCGCAAAAGCTCCTTTAACCCTGACGGGCTGTCATTTTTACGATCCAGGAGATAATCCCTGGCATTCAGAATGCCTATAATATCGTTAATATCTTCATCGTAAACCGGATATCTGGATAAACCGCTTTCCCGGATCGTCGAAATGATGTCCTCGTCCGCCTCATCCAGCGAAAAACAGACCATATCTGCTTCTCTCGTCATCGCATCCCGCACCGAAATGTCGTCAAACCGGAACACGTTTTGAATCCACTCCTGCTCATCGTGGTCTATCGTTCCTTTTTCCCCGCCAAGGTCAACCAGCCGCCGGATCTCTTCCTCCGTAACGCTGCGTTCTACGGATTCCGTTTTAAAGTGAAGCAGCTTTAAGATCAGCTTTGCAGACCTCGACAACAGCCATACCGCCGGATGCAGTACCACCGTCAGCACACCGACTACACTACAGGTCATTCTTTCTGCAGCTTCAGGCCGCTGCATCGCGATCCGACGCGGCACCAGCTCGCCAAACAGCAATGCAAAATAGGAAAGCACGACTGTCACCAGCACAACTGCCAGCACATGACAGACAGAAAGGCTTATGCCGCTTGTTCCCAACCGTTCATACAACCATGCCATCAATTTGCCTGCAAATCCGTCCGCTGCAGCTGCACTGGCCAGAAATCCTGCCAGTGTAATCCCGACCTGAATCGTAGATAGAAAAATATTCGGCTCCTCTGCAAACTTCAGCAGCCGCTGTGCTTTCCGATCGCCGTCCTCTGCCAGCTCCCGCAGCCTGTTTTTATTCAGCGATACAACGGAAACCTCGGACGCCGCCAAAAAGGCATTGACCAGAATCAGAATGATCAGTAACAAAAGTAGTTTTACCATGAATTTAAAATCTCTCCTTTTTCTACGACAAAGAGACATAACCCATTGGGAACTCCCAACAGGCTATGCCTCCTATAGCTTTCTCCAACAGAGCACAGACTCTGTCCATTTTGTATTGTGATTGGAATTCAGAAAATTCGTTTCCCCGTCAGGGTCCGCGTTATCCATGAAATTCGGTTCCTTCCCTGTCTGAAATAAATCCTGTGCGAAGCGAACTTTATACAAAGCCGTTTTCTCTGCTTTATTTCAGGCAATCCGCTTTTGACATGTTTACTTTACCCATTATACAGAATCAGGAAAGGAGCTGTCAAGATTTTATTCTATCCCCTTCACTTCGTAGCCGGCATCTACGATTGCTGCAGTCAACGCTTCATCGGTTGCTGTGCCTTCTACAACTGCCTGCTTATCCTCCAGGCTTACGGTTACAGCGGTCACGCCCGCTACGCCCTCCAGCGCTTTTGTTGCTGCCTTTACGCAGTGTTGGCACATCATGCCTTCGATTTTGATTGTTTTTTTCATGGTAGTCTCTCCTTTTGATTCATCATTTTGGGCTATTCTATCCGCAATTTCCGCGGCTGCCGTGCTTTGCTCCATCATACCGCCATTTCCGGTTGTCTGCAAATCTGCAGTACCGCTCTCATGCTTCCATTTCGGCGTAAAGAACCGGAGGCGGAGCGCATTCGATACGACGGATACAGAAGAGAAGCTCATCGCCGCCGCACCGATCATCGGGTTTAATAAAATATGGAACGCCGGATACAGCACGCCTGCTGCCACCGGAATGCCGATCGCATTGTAGAAAAATGCCCAGAACAGGTTCTGCTTGATGTTGCGCATCACCGCACGGCTTAAGCTTACCGCAGATGCTGCGTCCATCAGATCGCTCTTCATCAGTACGATATCCGCTGATTCGATCGCCACATCTGTTCCTGCGCCGATCGCAATTCCGACATCCGCCCTCGCCAGTGCCGGCGCGTCGTTGATACCGTCTCCCACCATTGCAACCTTGTGCCCCTGCTCCTGCAGCCGACGAACTTTTTCCTCTTTATCCTGCGGAAGCACGTCCGCAATAACCGTCTTGATGCCAACCTGTTTTTTGATTGCCTCTGCCGTTCTTGCATTGTCGCCGGTCAGCATAATGACATCCATTCCCATCTCCTGCAGTCTGGCAATTGCCTCCCTGCTGGTGGGTTTTACAACGTCCGCAGCAGCAATCACGCCGAGGAACTTTCCTCCCTGTGCAAAATACAACGGCGTCTTGCCTTCATCCGCCAGTTTCTCCTGCAATCCTGCCGCTACGGAAATGTCGATCCGGTTGGTTTCCATCAGTTTTCGGTTTCCCGCAAGGCATCGTGCCTTGTCGATCGTTCCCGCGATGCCCTGTCCCGGGATCATCTCATAATCCGAAACCTCCTGGAACGCTGCTGAACATGCTTCCGCTTTTTTGACAATCGCCTCTGCAAGCGGATGACTGGACATTTTTTCCAGAGAAAAGGCCAGCTGCAAAAGCTCTGTATACGCCTGCGTGTTTTCACCTGCTGTTTTTCCGTCTGCTTCCAGCGCGATCACGTCTGTCACAACCGGCTTGCCCTGGGTCACCGTGCCGGTTTTATCCAGAACAACCGTATCGATGCTATGTGTAATCTCCAACGCTTCCGCAGATTTGATTAAAATACCCTTCGCCGCCCCCCGTCCGGTTCCCACCATAATCGCCGTAGGCGTTGCCAGTCCGAGGGCACACGGACAGGAAATTACCAGCACAGAAATCGCAACAGAAAGTGCAAACTCAAAGCTCTGACCGGCAAGCAGCCAGAGGATTGCCGCCAACAGCGCTATTGTAATGACAACCGGCACAAACACACTGCTGACCCTGTCCGCCAGCTTTGCAATCGGCGCTTTGGAGGATGTCGCATCATCTACCAGCTGAATGATCTTTGACAGTGTCGTATGTTCTCCAACCGCAGTTGCTTCCATCTGAAAATATCCGGTTCGGTTGATCGTACCTCCGGTCACAGGATCTCCGGTTTGCTTGTCCACCGGAAGGCTTTCGCCGGTGATCGCAGATTCATCCACAGAAGCAAAGCCTTCTGTAATTTTTCCATCCACCGGAACCGTATCACCATCCCGGACAACCAGAATATCTCCATTCTGTACATCGTCTACGGAAATTTCTTCTTCCTGTCCATTCCTTAATACCTTCGCGGTCTTCGGTGCCAGATCCATCAGCTTCGTGATCGCCTCGGACGTCTTGGATTTTGCCCGGGCCTCCATGAATTTTCCCAGAGTGATCAGTGTCAGGATCATCGCCGAGGATTCAAAATACAAATTCATGCCAAAGGTCTCGACCATATCCATATCTTCGATGGAAAAGCCCCAGGCGATTTTGTAAATCGCATAGATGCCATACACAAACGCCGCGCCGGAGCCCAATGCGATCAGCGAGTCCATATTCGGAGAGCGATGCCACAGATTTTTCAATCCGTTTTTAAAATAATGTCCGCCTGCAATCAAAACCGGCAGCACCAGCAAAAACTGGGTAAATGCAAAAATCATATGATTTCTTACTCCCAGCAGCCACGACGGCAGCGGCCAGCCAGCCATATGTCCCATCGAAATGTAAAACAGCGGGATACTCTAGCTTGATACTGGGATTCGATATTGCATGTACAGGATAGGTGGGAGACT
>ERZ779660.1737-NODE-1737-length-10455-cov-22.150577_pt1 | contig 10455 bp, 10 predicted proteins | sample MGYA00511906_ERZ779660 | MGnify/ENA primary metagenome ERZ779660 (study PRJEB29588, sample SAMEA2156906) | human gut metagenome | biome: human gut; feature: human-associated habitat; material: faeces | place: Denmark | collected 2008/2010 ... | reverse complement strand
TTGATTTTTTAACATTTATGCGACTGCGTCGCATTCCTTCTGCAAACTTAGAGTGTGATCCGTGAGATCCGTGTGCAATAAAATATTCGTTTAATTCGTGCGATTCGTGTTCAAAAACCAGTGAGCGCAACGCCGCGAACAAGATCCGTGTGATCCGTGAGATCCGTGTGCAATAAATTATTCGTTTAATTCGTGCGATTCGTGTTCAAAAACCAGTGAGCGCAACGCCGCGAACAAGATCCGTGTGATCCGTGAGATCCGTGTGCAATAAAATATTCGTGTAATTCGTGCGATTCGTGTTCAGAAATCTCGTTGTAAAAGATCCGTGTGATATTCAAGCCCATTATCGTAGACAGAGTTATCTTCAAGGTGCTAAACAAGCATGCTTTAGGCAGCAACCACTTTGACAGGAAGCTCAACAGATGCCTTTTAAACGAGAAAGGCAAAAAGATATTTGTAAAAGCTATGGAGGAACGCTATGACGAAACATTCCGCCACCGTTCTTTAGGACGCAATGTAAGCTATAAGCATCTCATAAAGTTGGAATGCTACAAGCTGCTGAAAGATATCTTGGGGATAGAAGAATACAAACCTTTTAAAATGTATTGGTGATATGTATGTTATCGTTGTTTATGATGTGGGCGAGAAACGTGTCGGTAAAATGCTGAAACTATGCCGTCAATATCTGTGTTGGATACAAAACTCCGTATTTGAAGGCGAACTATCTGAAGCAAAACTCAGGGAACTGAAACTGAAAATAAAAGGAATTATCGACCAGTCTGAGGACAGTATTATCATTTTCACAAATAAGATAGGCTATAATATGGACAAACAAATACTTGGGAAAGAGAGGATGTCAACTGACAATTTCTTGTAACAAGAAGTTGTCGATGTGACTTATCACAACAAAAATCCACTCATTCCCAAGCATCATTTAGATCTTTGACTTGTTGTAATACCAATAAATATAACGGTTGTCGCAGAACGCATAAAAATATATAATCACCCATCGACATTTTTTCAATAAGATTTATTAACTTTGCAGTCGTAAATCCTATTGAAAATAAGGATATTATATATCTAAAAACAATGGGTTCTAATCGTACCTTTATGGAATTGAAATATGGTTGGAGTCGAGATACTCGACCTTGTTGGGGTGTTCTAATCGTACCTTTATGGAATTGAAATTCGTGCATCGTTGAACATGCTACGACGCTGCGGTAAGTTCTAATCGTACCTTTATGGAATTGAAATCGCACATGGCTGCCATAGCAGCCACCACAAATGTGTTCTAATCGTACCTTTATGGAATTGAAATGCAGGAGGGACAGACGCTCCTCACGGCCCAGGAAGTTCTAATCGTACCTTTATGGAATTGAAATTGTACCGAATGGTGTATGGCAGGGCTGTTCATCTGTTCTAATCGTACCTTTATGGAATTGAAATATGGATGCGTCTGTCCTGAAAGAGCTGGCATCATGTTCTAATCGTACCTTTATGGAATTGAAATAATTTTTCTTTGAACAACGCATCGCGTTATTTCGGTTCTAATCGTACCTTTATGGAATTGAAATCAAACGCCAACACCACGACTCCCGTTGCCACAGCCAGTTCTAATCGTACCTTTATGGAATTGAAATACGACGTGGCCCTGTTCCTTCAGTTGTGTTTTGAACGTTCTAATCGTACCTTTATGGAATTGAAATTCAGACACGGTGCGCATAGCCATGTCTGACTCGACGTTCTAATCGTACCTTTATGGAATTGAAATAAGCGAGGCAGCGCACATAAAATTTCTTGCGGTTGTTTTAATCATACCTTTATGGAATTGAAATTACCTACAGTTCACGAACGCGGCAGGTGTAGTGTGTTTTAATCGTACCTTTATGAAATTGAAATAGAGCATATCTGCTAAGGTGGCGCAGGAGACGGTGGTTTTAATCGTACCTTTATGGAATTGAAATCATTCGGGATGTGCTATCAGATACCCGAAAGGCTGTTTTAATCGTACCTTTATGGAATTGAAATTATCCTCAACAGCTTTAATTTGTTCCTCGTTCAAAGTTTTAATCGTACCTTTATGGAATTGAAATATGTTTAGGTTAAATATAAACATGTCAAAGGAATCCACTTTTGCGTGATTTTTCTTGCCGAAAAGTTCGTATTATCAATGATTATTCGTATCTTTGCGCTGTAAGTCCCCCCCAAGCCTCTCAACGATGCTCAAATGCGTGGGGCGTTTTTGTATATATACGTTCACTCTCAAAATACGCTAATGGAAAGATTACCACACTTCACGAAACATTATCATTTAAAAATTAAAACAAAATGGTAAACAAGAACTCTATAAAACTATTTGGCGACGATAAAATTCGCGCCATTTGGGACGATGAACAAGAGAAATGGTATTTTTCTGTTGTTGATGTTGTGGCTGTTTTGACGAATAGCCCAAATCCTCAAACATATTGGAGAGTCCTTAAAAAACGACTTAAAGATGAGGGAAATGAAACCGTTACAAATTGTAACGGTTTGAAAATGCGCGCTGCTGATGGCAAAATGCGTTTAACGGATGTTGCTGACACAGAACAACTTCTGCGCATCATTCAGTCTGTACCATCGCCAAAAGCGGAGCCCTTTAAAACATGGCTTGCCAAAGTTGGAGCAGAGCGTCTTGACCAAATGCAAGACCCCGAGCTCAGCATACAACAGGCTATGATAGACTACAAACGGTTGGGGTATTCTGATAATTGGATAAATCAACGACTGAAAAGTATCGAGATACGCAAGGATTTGACAGACCAATGGAAAATCCACAATGTAGAAGAAGGTGTGCAATACGCATCCTTAACAGATATCATATATCAGACATGGGCTGGAAAAACCGCAAAAGAATACAAACAGCTCAAAGGCTTGAAGAAAGAAAGCCTTCGCGACAACATGACCAACGAGGAACTTGTGCTGAATATGCTTGCCGAACTATCTGCAACAAGCATAACAAAAGCCAAAAATCCACAAACACTGGATGAAAACAAGACCTGTGCAAAAGAGGGAGGAAATGTGGCGCGTGTTGCAAGAGAAGAGTTGGAAGCAAAAACCGGACGACAAGTTGTTTCTCCACTTTCAGCAAAACGGTTCTTTGAAGCTCAAAAAACTGAAGAAAATTTAGAGGATAAACTGAATAACGATAACAAGTAAGTTAAATAATGGGATATACAAAAACAAAAACGACCCGCACATTTGAGCATCGTTGAGAGGCTTGGCGGGTTCTCGTGCTGCAAAAATACGAACAATCATTGATAATACAAACTTTTTAGCAGGAAAAAGAATATTCTTTTCTAATTTCACCACAATGCCACTTTGCCTGCTTCTCCCAAACGGTAAGCGTACAATGGTTTCACACAACATTATGTACGCAGAAACACTCCGTAAAGCGGCATATTGGAGATATTCTCTTGTTGACGATAAGGCAACATAGAATAACGTATGGCCGATATGTCTGGGTGCTCCTTAAGATAGTTATGCAATGAGGTGGCTTTGATGCTTGTACCGCCTTTTACTTCTATAGGCAATAATGCCCCTTCACGCTGTACGAGGAAATCCATCTCCATACGAGAGGTGTCAGAACTGTAATAATAGATGTGGGTAATACCCGATGCAAGCAACTGCTGAAGAACATACTGTTCAGTGAACGCTCCTTTATACTCCGTGAATATGTTATCGCCAAGCAACACATCCTTTGCAGCGGTATCAGCCATAGCCCCCATCAGTCCACAATCGCACAGATACAACTTGAAAGCCGACAAGTCTTCATAAAATTTCAACGGCAACTCAGGCTTTGCCACCTTAGTTATTTTATAAACCAAACCGGCATCCACTAACCACTGTATGGCTAACTCAAATTCCTTGGCTCTGCCACCCTTCTTCAAAACCCCATAGACAAACTTCTTATTCTCTTTTGAAAGCTGACCGAGTATGGACTGCCATACCATATCTATGCGCGGTACCTCCTGTGCTGGAGCATGCTTAGAGAAGTCGCCAGCATAATTGGAAAGAATTTCGTTCTGAATAGTGCGCACTTGACCGAGCAATTTGTTTTCCACATACATCTTCACCACTTCAGGCATTCCACCCACATAATAGTATTGGCGCAAATAGTCTTTTAGTTTTTCGTGGAACGCATTCATCAATGCATAATCCTTGCTGTGCATCAGCTTGAGCAGCTGGTCCTCCCCCATAGCCATAAGAAATTCTTCAAAATCCATAGGGAACAGACGCATTGTCTGAACCTTGCCTACAGGAAAAGACACACCTGCATGCAGGGCAACCCCCAACAGCGAACCCGCCACCACAATATGATATTCTGGAGCATCTTCGCAGAAATACTTCAAAGCTTCCAACGCCTGTGGGAATGCTTGCACCTCATCCAAGAATATAAGTGTTTTACCAGGAATTATATCCACGCCAGTCAAAGCACTTAAGCCTCGAATGATTCTCGCCGTATCGAAGTCGCCTTCATAGATGGCTTGCAGGTTTTCATTCCTATCACAACTTACATAAGCAAGATTATCAAACTCTGCCCGACCGAATTCTTTAAGAATATAGGTCTTGCCACATTGTCTTACTCCGTTTAGTATCAACGGCTTATGATGCTCTTGATTTTTCCATTCTACAAGCTTAGCATATATCTTTCTCTTCATATCTTTACACTTTCATACACATGAAACAGTCAAATCATTACACTTTTCGACACATGATAGCATCGAAAGCTAACACTTTCTGACACATAAATTCAATGCAAAGCTACACTTTTCGACACATACAACCAAATAAACATTGAGCATAAAGCGGAATATTAAGATATTTTAAAACAATAAGAACTATAGCGAATGTTGACGATGAACAGAAGTAGCTGAAAGATGAGGAATAAAAGTGCTGATTTTATTCATTCTGTTCTTCGTATTGAATAAAATCAGCACTTTTTTATTCAATACGAAGAACAAAATAGATATTTTTTGTATCTTTGCCACGGTCTAATCAATTCATCTGAAGAGAAATGAGAGCAATTATCAGTAACCAGAAAAAGGAACGGGATATCCTGCTTTCCCGTCCTTACCTTACACGTCATACCCAATATGATGTGGATAACCTGCTGGCAAGCAAGCAAATCAAGTTGATAACGGGCCCTAGAAGAACAGGCAAATCGACAGAGGCTTTGCTGATGCTGAAAGGCAGGAACTTTGCCTATCTGAATTTTGATGACGGCAAACTCCTGAGTGCATGGGACGATGATTTGGTTTGGGAAACGCTACATGCCGTTTATCCCGACTTCGAGTATCTTCTGCTCGATGAGGTTCAAAATCTGGATGGTTGGGATTTGTGGGTCTCCAAGCTTTACCGCATGGGAATCAACATGGTCATTACGGGAAGCAATGCCAAACTGCTGAGCAGCGAAATGGCAACATTGCTCACAGGCAGATATATCCAGATAGAGATGCTGCCTTTCAGTCTTTCTGAATTCTTTATCTGGAACCACAGAAATCTTTCGGAAGTATCAGAAATGAAAGATAGCGCATCCGACCTCTCGCTTATAGCAGACTATCTGCACCATGGTGGCTATCCAGAGACAGTAGCAGCAAGAAGCCTGACCCAAAACTATCTCTCCACACTCTTTGATTCCATCATTTGGAAAGACATTGCCAAGCGCCATAAAGTACGCAATGTGGAGGATTTGAACAACCTGGCCATGTATCTGGTTTCTAACTTCTGCAATCCTTTCAGTGCCAACGAACTGGCAGAAGCGTTGGGATTTTCGAGTGTAGCAACCACCAAGAAGTTTATGGGATATTTAAGAGAACCCTATCTCTTGTATTATCTGCCACGTTACAACAACAAGTTGAAAGTGATGAAGAAAGCTCCACAGAAAGTATATGTGGTTGACAATGGTTTTGTAGAAGCCAAGGCTTTTAGTATGAGTGAGAACTTAGGCAGATTATTGGAGAATCAGGTTTTTATCGAGCTGGTTCGCAGGGGATATCATTCAGAGACATCGCTTTTCTATTATCGCTCCCGCAATGATAAGGAGACTGATTTTGTTACAAGGCAGGGTGCTCATGTAGAAAGTCTTATACAAGTATGTTATGACCTCTCTTCCGAACGAACGCTCAAGCGGGAGGTAGATAGCATCATTGAATGTGCGGGAGAACTCAAATGCTCCAATCTGATTATTGTCACGATGAATGAGGAAAGGGTAATTGAGAAAAACGGATATAAGGTCAAGGTTTTGCCTATATATAAGTTTTAATGAGCTGCAACACTGCGGATACCGATTTGCCAACAAGGGTCTATACGCCACCTTTTCATCGTGGCATATAGACCCTTGAACTCACCGATCACACGGATCTTTTACACGAGATTTTTTGAACACGAATTAAACGAATATTTTATTGCACACGGATCTCACGGATCTTTTAGATGGGATTTTTGAACACGAGATTCGCCGTAGGCCCACTGACCGAAGGGAAGTAATTAAACGAATTAAACGAATATTTTTGCACACGGATCTCACGGATCTCACGGATCTTTTACATGGGATTTTTGAACACGAATAGAACGAATTAAACGAATATTTTTTATCCGTGAGCCATGCGAAGCATAGGCAGATCCGTGAGATCCGTGAGATCCGTGTGCTTCATAAATCGTCAAGGAGCTACAAAGGAATAATCCGTGAGCCATGCGAAGCATAGGCAGATCCGTGAGATCCGTGAGATCCGTGTGCAATAAAATATTCGTGTTCAAAAAAAATTAGAGTGTTATCCGTGTTAATATCCGTGTGCAATAAAATATTCGTGTTATTCGGATTATTACTTCCCTTCGGTCAGTGGGCCTACGGCGAATCTCGTGTTCAAAAAACAGAGAGCGCAACGCTGCGAACAAGATCCGTGAAAACAATCTGTTCCTTTCTTCGGTGGTTTTAACATTTCAGATTGATTGTCTGTGTTTTCCCCGTGATGTTTGTTACCATGGCGATACCGTTGTCATGAATCTCCACCTTCTCATATCTGGCATCAACGACCACTTTTCCTTTTAATGTCATAACCCCCCAATGTCTGGGAATCTCTTCAAAGGCACAATAGGCACCGACAGGTTGTGATATGCTGTGGTAGCGAGGTGGCACGATCACTTTACCGTCAACCTTCACCCCCCATTTCTTTCCTGCTTGATACAATTCCACATGCCCAGCCTCCGACTTCTCATGCAAAAGAAGCATCTCGTTTGCATCCATCTCCTTCTTTTGCAACATCGCCTCATGATAGAATTTTTGGCCAAGGCGAGGCATCACAACCGCCAAATCTTCATTCTCGTTTTTGGGGTTATTGCACCCTATATAGGTCTTCTTCAAATTAGGATCCACCAGGTAATAGTGCTGCTTGCTGTCCATGACAACAATATTCTCTCCATAAAGGTTAGCACATAGCCAATACACATGCTCGTAATCATTACGGAGAAAACACACATTATAGCTCTCCTCACTGCTCATGCGTATCATCCCTTCATCACCCGCAGAATGGTACCATACTTGACAACCGGAAGCAGAATGTCCGAATCTGAGTGTCATATAAAATCCACAATTCAGAAAATCATATTGTGAAGGACGATATGGCAGAGAAAATTCTTCTTTGGTTCGAGACATGAAGATGCCGTTATATTCTATAAACTCCCATTCTTTTATGGTGACAACCTTGGGAACATCTGACACATTGGGTCCGTCGTCAATGACAGTTCTCGCCAACAGGTCTATATAGCACACTTCCTTTCTCTTCGGTCTATAGAACAGGATGTCTCCTTTCAGCAGTTTCATGTCATGGTAGTCGCCTGGCTCCAGAACCTGTTCGCCTTGTCTGTCTACCACCGTCATCTTTCCGTCAGGCAGCTTGACGATGGCAAAATCATCGTTGCAATCAACAAACTCCCGATACTGCAACGACTGCATCAGTTCCTCATGGCTCATCACCATCACCATTTCCGAGCCTTGACCAACAGGCATCGTTTCTTGCTTTCCATACATCAAGAAGAAATCTCTTTCTTTCGTAGTCTCCTTCTTTCTGCTGTATTTCAGTCTCCCTTCAAACGTAGCCTTCCAGTCCCATATCTGTGACGGCAATCCGAACACCCGATACAGTCCCACGTTATCAATAATCACACAACACTTTTTCCCCTTGGCAACACGCAGTCCACGTCCCACCATCTGCAGATACTTGGCAAGCGAGAGCGTAGGACGAGCCAACTGCACAAACTCCACATCAGGGCAGTCGAAACCCTCAGAGAAAATGTCAACATTCACCAACACTTGGATATCGCCTTTCTTGAAAGTCTCGATATCAGCTTGTCTTTCCGCTGCATGAGTCTTCGAGTCAATGGCAACCGCCTTGATGCCATGCTCCTGATACAGCTCCACAATCTTCTTTGCATGAGAAATGTTGATAGCATACACGATGCCCTTTCTATCCTTGCCATACTCCTCAAAGCTCCTATAAAGCCTTTCGATGGAAGGTCTCTTGTTCAGCAGCATATCCATCTCCTTGTTTTGATAGTCGCCGTCAGCCCCTCGCTTCTGCAAGGAGTCGATGAGCCGTTGCGTCACGCCATTCGATTTGATGCTCACGAAATCGTATGTCGCCAATCGTCCCTTACTGATAAACTCAGGAACGCTCCACGACTGCACCAACACGTCAAACAAGTCAATAAATCCCTTACCGTTCAACCGGCAAGGCGTAGCCGTCAACCCCAAGAACTTGGCCTTAGGAAACCTATCCCACATCTCCTTATAGGTCTTGGCGAGCGCATGGTGTGCCTCGTCAATAACAATCATCCCAGGCTCTTCCCCGATCTCATCATAATGCCGGGCCAGCCATTGTATAGACATGGCTTTTATAAGTGAAGAACGAAGAGTGAAGAGAGAAGAATCCAACGGCTTTTCTATCAAGTTGTCAGAAGAACCATCCTCTTTTTCTGCAAGGCGGTTAGGAAAGACCCTTTCAATAGTTTCTTGAATTTGAGAAACCAATTCCCTACGATGGGCTACAATCCAAACAGACTTTAAGGGATGTCCCCCCAAAAACGATTCTACAACCGAAGCAAGTACAACCGTCTTACCTGTACCTGTCGGCATTTGCGCCATCACGGACCGATAAAGGCGAAAAGCCTTCTCTATCCGCATCGCCATATCCTTCTGATAATCAAAAAGTTTCATTTCCGTCATTGCTTGCTCAGTACTTGCTTAATTAACGCATACGGATCTCACGGATCTTTTGACCAAAAACCGCGAACATCTTTTTTGAACACGAATAATCCGAATAACACGAATATTTTTTGGCACACGGATCTCACGGATCTCACGGATCTTTTAGCCTACGGCTTATTGCTTCTATGGGATTCTTGGATTTGTAATATAACTCAAAAAATGACATCCGTGAGCCATGCGAAGCATAGGCAAATCCGTGAGATCTGTGAGATCCGTGTGCGTTAAAAAAGTGAGATCCGTGTGCAATAAATTATTCGTTTAATTCGTGCGATTCGTGTTCAAAAAAATCTAGTGTTCAAAAATATAGTGTAAAAAAATTCGTGTTCATTCATCTATTAATCTTTATTAATTTTACATAGAGATATACCATATATATGGGATATATTATATATCTTTGCACCAAAGTAGAACCATTTAAATAAATACACTTATGAGTACAGTTTCAGCAACACCTTCCAAAAGAAAGATCATCGACTTAAAAGATGATACTTTTAAGACCCTATCCATTATGGCTATTCAGAAGGGAACCAACCTCAAAAACTATATTGAGGATATACTCAATGGCATAGCCGAGGATTACGAAGATGCAAAGCTCTATGCCAAATTAAGAAAAGAGCAGCCAGAGGGTCTCATCCGTGCCAACAAAGAAGAACAAGAAGATTTTGAAAAGTGGTTAGGCGTATGAAAATCGAATTTTCCAAAGCCTTTATCAAAGCTTCCAAGCGTCTTTCTGGCAAGATGCTCGATTCTTTAAGACATACGATAGCAGAAGTTAAAGCAGCCAAAGACATTCAAGATATCACTGACTGCAAGAAACTTGTTGGGTATCGTAACATATATAGAATTCGTTTAAGAGACTATAGAGCACTATTTACTCTAGAAATTGAGATTTATGGTGACACTATATTCTTTCAATATCTTGCTCCACGAGGCGAAGCCTATGGAAAAAAGATGAAAACAGAACTTAAGCGAATAGACAAAGAACATTAAAATTCTTCCAGTCTCCAATGTGTCCCCACCCTCCCATATAAACCACATATCTAAGTTTTTTTGAACACGAATCGCACGAATAACACGAATATTTTGTTCACACGAATCTCACTCTAAGTTTGCAGAAGGAATGCGACGCAGTCGCATAAATGTTAAAAAATCAA
>ERZ779660.1735-NODE-1735-length-10459-cov-2.299885_pt1 | contig 10459 bp, 8 predicted proteins | sample MGYA00511906_ERZ779660 | MGnify/ENA primary metagenome ERZ779660 (study PRJEB29588, sample SAMEA2156906) | human gut metagenome | biome: human gut; feature: human-associated habitat; material: faeces | place: Denmark | collected 2008/2010 ... | reverse complement strand
ACCTACAGAAGCTACTCCAACCCGAAGGGCATCGAGGAAGGTCTGAAGGGCGACCTCAACTACAACACCAACTCCGTTGGCGCGCTCGAGAGCGACATCGTTCTCCAGCCCGGCGAGACCAAGGAGCTTACATACGTCCTCGGCGGCCAGAAGACCGAGGCTGAGATCACCGAGATCATCAGCAGATACGAGAAGTCCGGCGCAGTAGAGGCTGAGCTTGCACAGCTCAAGAACTACTGGCACAGCAAGCTGGACAACCTCCAGGTAAACACCCCCGACAAGAACTTCAACAACATGGTCAACACCTGGAACGCATACAACTGCTTCATCACCTTCATCTGGTCCAGAGCGGCTTCCTTCCAGTACTGCGGCCTGAGAAACGGCTTCCGCGACACCGTTCAGGATATCCAGGGTATCATTCACCTTGCACCTGAGATGGCAAAGAAGCAGATCGTGTTCATGCTGTCCGCACAGGTAACTAACGGCGCAGGTCTGCCGCTGGTTAAGTACGACCACAAGGCAGGTCAGGAGAACCACCCCGACGAGAACGACGAGAACTCCGTATACGCGAAGCAGACTGGTCACCCCAGCTACCGTGCAGACGACGCTCTGTGGCTGTTCCCGACAGTTTACAAGTACATCTCCGAAAGCGGCGACCACGCATTCCTTGACGAAGTTATCTCGTATGCAAACGACGGCGAATCCGGCACAGTATACGATCACTTAAAGAGAGCTATCGACTTCTCGATGAACCACCTCGGCAACCACGGCATGCCCGCAGGTCTTCACGCTGACTGGAACGACTGCTTACGTCTTGGCAAGAAGGGCGAATCTACATTCGTAGCATTCCAGCTTGTTTACGCAGTAAAGATCTTAAAGACATACGCTCTTGAGAAGAACGATGCAGAGTACGCAAAGTACCTTGATGAAGTGAAGGCTAAGCTCGACGAGATACTTTCAGCTTGCTGGAACGAGGACAGATGGATAAGAGGCTACAAGGAAGACGGCACTGTTATCGGTCAGAGAACAGATCCCGAGGCTTCAATGTGGCTCAATCCTCAGTCCTGGTCGGTCATCTCCGGCTTTGCAAGCAAGGAACAGGCTGAAAAGGCTATGGACAGCGTAGAAAGAGAGCTTAACACTCCTTACGGCGCTATGGTTATGTATCCTCCTTATGTTAAGCACGGCTTTGACGGCGCTCTTATGCAGTGCTTCAACAAATGCACAAAGGAAAATGCAGGTATCTTCTCACAGCCTCAGGGTTGGCTGATACTCGCAGAGTCAAAGCTCGGTCACGGCAACCGTGCATATAAGTACTGGAAGGAAGCAGCTCCCGCAACCTACAACGAGAACGCAGAGCACAGAGTTCTTGAGCCCTATGTTTACGGTCAGTTCGTTGAAGGTAAGGACAGCCCCTTCGCAGGTCGTGCTCATGTACACTGGCTGACAGGTACGGCTTCTACCGTTATGGTAGGTACTACAGAGGGTATCCTCGGTCTTAACCCCGAAACAAAGGGTATCGTGATCGATCCTTCTATCCCTTCAGAGTGGAAGGAATACACAATGAAGAAGACATTCAGAGGCAAGAAGCTGAATGTTACCGTTAAGAACCCCAACGGCAGTGAACACGGCGTTAAGAGTGTAACGGTAAACGGCGAAAAGATTGAAGGCAAGCTCATTCTTGACAGCATCTTAAAGGCTGAGAATGATATTGTTATCGAGCTTTAATCGGCAGAATAAATAATAACAGCACCCCCGTTCAGTTGAACGGGGGTGCTTATTCTTATACTGCCTTATTTTAGCTTATTTCAGCGGTATGACCACATCGGAGCAGAACACCTTGTTCTTATGATAGAAGGTTGCCGTACCGCCGTGTTTTTCGGCTGTGAACAGCACCGATTCAAGCCCTATGCCGTTGCCGCCCTTGGTGGTGGAATAATAGTGTCCGCCCTCACAACGCACTTTGCCGTTAAAATTATTTTCAGCTACTATGTAAAGGTTGCCTGACGCATCGTCAGCCTTTACCGAAAATGAGATTCTGCGATCGTTGTTTTCAGGAAGCATAAGGCTTACGTTTACCGCATTTTCAAGTATGTTACCGACTATACAGCAAAGCTCGTCGTCGGTCAGCGCAGTCTCCTTGTTATCGCCATCAATCCGCAATCTGAGAGTAATGCTGTGTTGCTGTGCCTGCTCTTCAAAGTGACACAGCAGAGCGTTGAGCGCATAGTTTCCGCAGTAACGCACGGGCGATCTGCTCGGGAACGTATCTATATAGTTATCAAGATAGCTTTTCAGTTCCTCTATATCGCCGTCATCGGCAAGCGTCTTTATAGCAATGATTGAGTGCTTGAAATCGTGACGTATGCGTGAGGTGTCCTCAAGATATTTCTGCTGGGCGTCATACTGCTTCTTCTGCATTTCAAGCACACTTATATGCTCCTTGTCCTTGCCGGCTTTCAGCAAAGCGGACGCTATGAAATAAAACACGGTATACATAAGCACGAGCATAATAAACATAAGCGTTGTTATCAGGATATAAACCAGAAAAACACGGTTAAGATAAAGCGTCTGATAATGCACGGGCTGTACCGTAAAATTGAATCCGATAAACATAAGCGACATTACTATCGAAATCAGCCATACCCTTCTGTACAGAAGCCCGTTTATAAGATGAGAGCCGTATTTTGCTACCGGATAAGCAATAGCGGCGGTCACTGCGCAGGATATTCCAAGCTGTATCAATGCGCCGTCAGTGCTGAAGGTCGGCGCTCCAAGCTCAGGGTGTATAACTGCATCACACATTATAGCATAGTTCTTACAGAAGCTCATTATAGTAAACGACAGCAGAAACGTTGCAAAGCATTTGACAATATCCGCATCGACAATGACCCTGTACGCAAGGAACAAAGGCACCAGCAGAATATAGAAGACTACCTTCGGCTCTACAGGGAGCAATGCTGTTGCGCCCGAAACTATCACCGTCACCATAACAAGCACGCCTAAAAACAACGGGAGGACATTTTTGATGGAATATCTCATCTTGTCCTTCATAGGCAGTAAGCAAAGCACCGTCGCAGGTACGATTATAAGGCAGGATAATGCCTCGTTTACAAATCTACTCAGCATCTCATTCATCTGACCGTCACCTGATCTTTCTCAAATTCGCTGTGAATACGATTCAGAACGAAACGTGTATAGTCGTTTTTGATCTGCGTCATCTTACGGCGGCTTATCGGAACGGTATCGCCGTTTATCATCAGAAAATTTTCACCGTCAATACGGGCTACATTTGCAAGCGACACAAGCATGCCCTTGTTGCAGGAAATCACTCCTTCGTATTTTGAAAGCGATTCTTCCATTATCTTATGCGTGGTACGGATCTTCAGCGGCTCGTTTCCGACCAGAAACACGTTTACATAATTTCCGGAACACGAGGTATAGACAAGCGATGACAGCGGTATCACCGTACCGTCGGGGAGCGCCGCCGCACATCCCGTATTCTTAAGCTGTTGCGCTACGGTTTCGGCAAGCTGTCTTATGCTTTCCGCCCTTACGGGCTTCAGCAGATAGAAGTTTGCCTTTACCGCATAGCTTTCGCTTGCGAACTCGTTGCTTGTGGTGACAAACACCAGCATAACATTCTTATCCAGCGTCCTGATACGTTTGGCGGTTTCTACGCCGCTCATTCCGCCCATATATATGTCAAGAAAAATCAGATCGTATCTGCCGGCGGAAAACTGCCTGAGCAATTCCTCGCCGCTTGTATATTCGTCTATATTGCCTACGTTCAGCCCCACTTTTGAAAACGGAGCGATTATTGCCGATGACAGCTTTTCACGCTCTGAGTTAAGGTCGTCCGTAATTGCTATTCTTAGATCCATTGGTTATGCACCTTCCGCTTTGCTTGGTTTACATTACTGTAATTATGTCCTATTATGATTATACTATATTTCCGCTTTTTGTGCAATAAAAATTCTGCCTCGCAATGCCTTTTCAAGCCCGATTTGCGCCGATTAAAGCCAATTTGTTGTTACAGCTGAACGTTATTGTTATAATATTTATCGCAAAACATCAAACAGGAGGTTCCTATGGAAAACGAGAACGAAAAAAAGACAGCCGACACTGCTGTCAGAAAAAAGCCGGATATGGACAAGCTCACCGAGCTTATAATAGTAATAATGCTGGGCGTTACCGCCCTGCTCACAGCGTGGGCAAGCTGGATAGGCTCGCTTCACGGCGGAAATCAGGCTACCAACTACGCCACCAGCAACAATCTTGCTTCCGAGGGCAACTCGGAATATAATGCAGGCGTTCAGCAGATGAATCAGGATATGATACTCTGGAACGATATAAGCTCATTGCAGATTGAAATCGTCTTTGCGCAGAACAATAATAACGAGGCTGAGCTTGCAAAGCTGTGCAACCAGCTGTTCTACAAGATGGCGGAGAACGTTAGTGAAACAATGGCGGCAAAGATCGACTGGAACACTGCCGACAACAGCAGCAGCGATCCTCAGGCAACTATACTTGCATGGCTCGAAAAGGAAAACAGTATGAGCTCGCCCTTCTTTGACGAGAATTATGTCAACAGCTATTTCACAAAAGCAAACGAGCTTCTTGCACAGTCTCAGGATGTACTTGAACAGGGTCAGAAGGATAATTCAAACAGTGACGCATTCGGTCTTGTGACGGTCATCTACAGCGTTGTACTGTTCTTACTCGGTATTGCCGGCTCATTCAATCATAAGGCGAACAAATATGCTGTGGTAATTATCGCTCTTGTCGCATTTGTTATCGCAACAATCTATATGTTCACCCTGCCTATGCCCACAGGCTTCAGCATCACAAGTTTCTTCAAAGGTTGAACCGATTGATGCCAAAATGCAACCGATTTACGCCAGTCAATTGAATTAAATCATATCGGTGAGTATAATTTGTTAAGGTTGGAAAAACAACCGATATTACATAATCAGAGGCGGACATACCGCAAAGAAAGGAATAATTATGAAGAAAGTAATCAAGTCGGTCATTGCGCTTGCAATGGCAGCAGTAATGGTAATGGCACTCGCAGCTTGCTCAGGCTCGGCAAAGGATAAGATGAAGGGCGACTGGATCTACGAAACTATCGCAGGCGATTCTGTAGCAGACTATGCAGCTAAGCTCGGCGTTGACGAATCAGCATTCGCATCCGTATGGACATTCACAGATGATAAGGTTATAATAAAGTCAGTTGCCGCTACGGAAGAACACAACGTTCAGTACAAGAGCAACGGTGCAGAAGTAATGGAAGTAGGCAGCACAGACAAGATTCAGATGAGCGTAAAGCTTGAAAACGACAAGCTCTCTTTCAAGCTCAAGGGCACTGACGGCAAAGAGTATGACTACGTTATGAAGAAGGGTACTATGGAAATAGGCTCATCTACAGCAGTAAAAGAATAATTTTATAAACAACAGCTCCTTACAGTTGTTTTTCTTAATGTCACTTTAATGTGACGAAGATCTTTTCCTTCAGACAGCGGCATCGGTTTTCCGGTACCGCTGTTCTTCATATAAAAGCAAAACCGCCGTTATGAGAAACGGCGGTTATTCTTATAGGAAACAGAAAATATCGGTAATATCAGGCGCTTATCGGAGCGTAACGCTCAGACATAAGCGTATCGAGCATAGCTTTGTAAGGGTTAAGCTCACCGCTTGCCACCATCGAGAAAAGTCTGGGCGAACAGCCCGAAACCAGCGCAACACCGTTCTCGTTCATTGTGACAGGCTGCTGAGCTTTTCTGCTCTCAACATTCCAGAAAACTATCTCGGGGAGCGTATATCCTTTTTCGGCATACTTTCTCCTTGCACATTCGAAGTTCGTTTTGCCTGAGTTATCCGCACACTCGTCAAACTCCATATCCGAGATTATATATAACCGTTTCGGAAGCTCTTCCTGCGGAAGATTATACTTTACGGCGGTTTTCAGCAAAAGATTGAACACAGCCGATATATTCGTGTTTGCGACTTCGCTGTACCGACGGCAGTACTCCACCTTTCCTGCAATATCACTGCCCTTTATTTCGACAAGCTGAGGTCTTTCAGAAAAGGTTATAAAATGATTATGGAACCTGCCCTTGTTTCTTTCGGCGAAATATATTCCGAGCGACAGCGCAACAGCGATTGCTCTGGGATACATCGAACCCGAACCGTCAATCACGGCAAGAGCGTTTTCATCGTTGCCGAAATCTTCGAGGGCGTTCCACGTCACGTCCATTGCGTTGCGTTCCTCTGCGGACAGCCCGTCTGAACGCCAGTTGAAGCACGGAGCGATAACATCATACGGGGTCAGTACGCCCGTGTGCATTTTCGCTTTGCCGTTTTTCACATTGTCGATATACTCGCAGTAGCGGTCATAGTCGTTTTCATAGAACGCACCACAATATTTCAGCATTGCGAGAGCGGGCAGCTTTGAATAGTCAAAGGTATAGTCCTGCACACGCAGGCGGTTTTCAACTATATCAATCTTTTTTCTCAGTGCGACAACTGTTTTACGGTACTGCATTTCGCTCATTCCGAGCAGACGTGCAAGACGGCGTGCCGTGCGTACCGTTTCCTTGTTTGATGCGTTGACGGAAGGGAGCCATTTTGCAAGAAGCGACACGCCCGTGTCAGACGCTATATCCTTTTTGAGCTGACCTTCTATGATCCGCAAAGCGTCCTTTTCGCAGGGCGTACCGATAAGGCACAGCAGATCGTCATATCTGCCGTACTCAGCGATGTATTCTATGTTTCTGCGTACGCTCTCAGGCTCATATTTTGCAAGATAGTTCAGTATTATACGGAACACTCTTCGTTCCCCAAGACCCTCACGGACATCACGGGCGAAGAAAAGCGTTTTTACGGCAAGATTCTTATCCTCCGAATACGCTTTTACAAAGCGGTCGATAATATCTTTTTCGGCACTGCTGCGGATCGCTCCTATCGTACCGAACAGATCAAGGCAGTGCGATTTTGTGCTTATGTAGGTCGCTGCGCCGTTTTCGGTCAGGGTCATGTTTGATTCTTCTTTTAAATAGTCAAGCATTGTGATTTCCTCCTCTGCGGCGCAGAGCAGGTTACTCACACGCCTTGAAATTATATATCGGTTTCAGCACTTCGATAACATCTACCGACTCTCTGATAACGTCAATAATATCCGACAGCGACTTATACGCCATAGGCGCTTCGTCAAGCGTTGAATTATTGACCGAGGTCGTGTATATGCCCTCCATGCTCTTCTTATACTGCTCAATGTCGAGCGTTTCCTTAGCCTTTGTTCTCGACATAATCCTGCCTGCGCCGTGCGGCGCGGAATAATTCCAGTCGGGATTTCCCTTTCCTCTTGCAAGCACGCTTCCGTCCCTCATATTTATCGGAATAAGCACAAGCTCGCCGCTCTTTGCGGAAATTGCGCCCTTGCGGAGTATGCGCTCCTTGGTATCAATGTAATTGTGTATCGTATGGAACGCAGACACGGCAGTAAGACCGCACCTGTCAAGGATTATCTCAGCCATACGCTCACGGTTACGCTTTGCAAAGCGCTGACATATCTCGACATCATAAAGATAATCCTCAAGGTAATTATCATAAAGATAGCAGAGATCTGCGGGCGTATCAGGGACTTTCGCCTGCCACTCTTTTTCCATCGCCTTTAACGCAGACTGAATTTCGGTGCGTCTGCCCTGCTCCTTATACGTCTTTATAAGCTCTGCTTTCTTTTCAAAAAGCTCGCCCTTACCGGACGCAAGCTCAATTGCAAGGTTCTGATAATACTCAGCTACCTGCTTGCCTAAGTTACGGCTGCCCGAATGGATAACAAGGTACTTGTTGCCGTCTGAGGAAACGTCTATCTCGATAAAATGATTACCGCCGCCAAGCGTACCGAGGCTTCTTTCAAGCCGTTTTGCCTGTTCAAGATGTCTGTAGCAACGAAGTCCCGTAAGGTCAAAACGTTCATAACGTCCGTCCCATACATTTCTTCCGCTCGGTATGTAGTGTGCGGCTTCATCTATCTTACGAAGGTCGATATCCGCCTTTCCAAGCTCCGCTGTGTACATTCCGCAACCGATATCCACACCTACGACATTAGGTACTGCCTTGTCGGTTATCGTCATTGTCGTACCGATAGTGCAACCCTTACCTGCGTGTACATCGGGCATTATTCTGATTTTTGAGCCTGCGGTGAACTCATAGTCGCACATTCTGCGTATCTGTTCTATAGCTTCGTCCTCGACTACTTTTGCGTAACATATTGCTGTGTTGATTTTCCCTTTGATTTCAAGCATATCTCTGCTCTCCTTTCTCAAAAAATAAGAACAACGTCCCTTATAAAAACTATGATGGGAATAGGCAGGGACGCTGTCTGTTAACAAGACGCAATTAAAAATGGGTGTACGGACTTTAACCGCACTGTAACAAGCCATAAGGCTGTGTCGCCGTCAGGTCGGCAAAAATGGTGTTTAAAAAACACGGGTGTAAAATGCTGCTGTATGCGTCTTTACAAGGCACTGTTATTTTCCATATATAAATAATATGAACTGCTGTCTGTGCCTTAAACACTCTGCAAGGCACTGTTTTTAACCTCATATAAAAACTGCTGTCAGTGCCTTTTGTCTGCGGTGAAGCTTTCCTTCATCGCATGAGTTTATTATACAGGATGGAATTTGGGTTTTCACGGAAAAAAAGCTGCGAACTTTATTTGTTCGCAGCTTTAATATGATTTATTAAAGGCAAATTGCTATATTACCCAAAATTGCAATTTTGCCGTTATCATCGAAGCTACAGCATATCGCCAACACCCTTGCCTTTTAATGAACGCTCTGTTGGTTTTGCGTCCTGCAAAACTCTGGGCGTTCAATATCGGGCATCCTTGCCCGTCCCTTGCCAAAGGTGAGCTAAATGTGGTAGTGCTTCGCTCAAACTTTCAACTAATCTCAAATCAATCCTGTACCATCGTCCAATCCCAACCGTTCCCGTATCCGACAAAAATCCGCAACGTTATTATAGGTCGGAATTTGCTACGGCTCACAGCCGCAAGGTCGGAGCAGTCAGCGGCGACTCGCCACAAAACCTGCATAGCACCATCGTTAAACCCCGACCGTTCCGCTATCCCTCAAAAATCCGCAACGTTATCAAAGGTCGGAATTTGCTGCGGCTCACAGCCGCAAGGTCGATTTTGCTACGGCTTACAGCCGCCTGACAACCTGCATAGCACCATCGTCCATTCCCGACCGTTTCACTATCCTACGAAAATCCGCAACGTTATCAAAGGTCGGAATTTACTGTAGCTTTCAGCTACAGTTGTTCGGCTAAGCTGTAGATGAGCTTTTCTGTCTTTTCCCAGCCAAGACAGGGATCTGTTATTGACTTGCCGTAAACCGCATCGTCTGTACTCTGGCTTCCGTCCTCGATGTAGCTTTCAATCATAAGACCCTTTACAAAGCCCTCAAGATCCTTGCTGTGACGACGGCTGTGGAGAATCTCGTTTGCTATTCTTACCTGTTCAAGATACTTCTTGCCGGAGTTTGAGTGGTTGGTGTCAACTATAACCGCCTTGTTCTGAAGATCCTGCTTGCAGTAAAGCTCATAGAGCAGTGACAGATCCTCGTAGTGATAATTCGGTATGGTTTCACCGTGCTTGTTTACAGCACCACGCAGGATAGCGTGTGCAAGCGGATTTCCGCTTGTGTGCGTTTCCCAGCCTCTGTATATGAAAGTATGGCTCGCCTGCGCCGCACGGATAGAATTGAGCATTACCGACATAGTTCCGCTTGTGGGATTCTTCATTCCTACAGGAATATCAAGTCCGCTTGCGGTAAGTCTGTGTTGCTGATCCTCTACAGAGCGTGCGCCGACCGCAACATAAGACAGAAGATCGGACAGATAGCGGTCATTTTCCGGGTACAGCATTTCATCCGCACAGGTAAAGCCGGTCTGCTCTATGGCGTGAAGATGAAGCTGTCTTACCTTGATAAGTCCTTCGAGCATATCCTCGTGCTTTGTGGGGTCGGGCTGATGTATCATGCCCTTATATCCTTCTCCTGTGGTACGGGGCTTGTTCGTGTAAATTCTCGGTATAATCAGTATCTTGTCCTTTACCTGCTCCTGAACGGGTACAAGCCTTGAAATATAATCAATGACCGGCTCTTCCTTGTCGGCGGAGCAAGGTCCTATTATCAGCAGAAACTTATTGCTCTTTCCCGTGAATACATCGGCTATTTCCTTATCCCTCTGCGCCTTTATTCCCTTTACCTTTTCGCTTGCAGGATACTTTTTCTTGATCTCTTCAGGATCGGGCAGACGTACCAGTAGATCCATGCTCATTGTCTTTCGACCTCCAAAAAATAAATTTTGGTCTTAATCTTACGGGTGGAAAATAAAAAAGCCCTCCGTGCAAAAATGCACAGAGGGCGAATTATCGCGGTACCACCTCAGTTTA
>ERZ779660.1726-NODE-1726-length-10484-cov-3.805830_pt1 | contig 10484 bp, 10 predicted proteins | sample MGYA00511906_ERZ779660 | MGnify/ENA primary metagenome ERZ779660 (study PRJEB29588, sample SAMEA2156906) | human gut metagenome | biome: human gut; feature: human-associated habitat; material: faeces | place: Denmark | collected 2008/2010 ... | reverse complement strand
GCAGCTGTCTCTGACCCTGGCTTAAGTTCGCACCGTCACCGGTGAGGACTGTGTTATAACCATCCGGAAGCTGACGGATAAAGGTATCCGCGTTAGCCAGTTTTGCTGCGGCAATGACTTCCTCGTCTGTAGCATCCAGCTTACCGAAACGAATATTGTCCATAACGGTAGCGGTGAACAAATGGGTATCCTGCAATACGATACCCAGAGACTTCCGCAGATCCGCTTTTTTGATCTTGTTGATATTGATGCCGTCATAACGTATCTTACCATCCTGAATATCATAGAAACGGTTGATCAGGTTCGTGATCGTGGTCTTGCCGGCACCGGTGGAGCCTACGAATGCGATCTTCTGACCGGGCTTTGCATACATCTCGATGTTATGCAGCACGATCTTGTCATCATTGTAACCGAAGTCCACATCGTCGAATACCACTTCACCCTGTAATTCAATATAATCTACAGATCCATCCGCCTGATGTACATGCTTCCATGCCCACATACCGGTTCTCTCGGTACACTCCACGATCTTGCCGTTTACCTTCTTGGCACGGACGATGGTCACATATCCCTCGTCGGTCTCTACCGGCTCATCCAGCAGATCGAAGACTCTCTTGGCACCAGCCTGTGCCATAACGATACTGTTCAGCTGCTGGCTGACCTGGCTGATAGGCATGTTGAAGCTCTTGTTAAAAGTTAAGAAGCTGGCAAGCTTACCCAGCGTCAGTCCTGCGAAACCACCCAGCGCCATGGCACCACCGACGATGGCACATACCACATAGCTTAAGTTACCCAGCTGGGCATTGATGGGTCCCATCAGGTTTGCGAACTTATTCGCATTGTATGCGCTGTCGCACAGTTCATCATTCAGAGCCTTGAACTCCTCCAGACTCTTATCTTCATGGCAGAATACCTTGACTACCTTCTGGCCTTCCACCATTTCCTCAATGTAACCGTTGACTTTACCGATATTCTTCTGCTGCTTTACGAAATATTTTCCGCTTAAGCCCGCTACCTTACCAGTGACGAACATCATCAGTGCCACCATGATCAGACTGACTGCTGTCAGAGGCACACTTAATACCAGCATACTTCCCAGGGTACCGACTACGGTGATGAAGCTGGAAAATACCTGCGGGATACTCTGGCTGATCATCTGACGTAAAGTATCAATATCATTGGTGTAAATGGACATGATATCGCCGTGGGAATGGGTATCAAAATACTTGATCGGCAGCTTTTCCATGTGTTCGAACAGATCATCACGGAGATTCTTCAGTGTTCCCTGAGTTATGGTTACCATGATACGGTTGTAAGCATACGTAGCCGCTACACCCACCAGGTAAAAGCCTGCCACGCGGACAATTTCCCGGAACAGATTGCCAAAGTCCGGAGTCTCCTGTCCGATCATGGGCATGATATAGTCGTCGATCAGTCTCTGCATGAACAGAGTACCCTGAATGCTTGCCACAACGCTCAGTACAATACAGACCAACACAAAGATAAAGTGAATGCCGTAATTTTTAAAGATATACGCCATCAGTCGTTTAAATACTTTTCCCGGATTCTCAATACGTGTACCGCCCTGCATTCTTCTGCCGGGTCCACGCATTCCGCCGCCCATAGGTCCTGGCATTATGACTCACCTCCATTCTCATCAAAGTCGCCGCCACCCGTCTGGGTCTGGGCTTCATATACTTCCTTATAGATCTCATTAGTACGAAGCAGTTCTTCGTGAGGTGCAAATGCATCGATCTTACCGTTATCCATAACGATGATACGATCTGCATCCTGAATACTGGAGATACGCTGTGCAATGATGATTTTCGTCGTACCGGGGATCTCCGTAGCAAATGCCTTACGGATCTTCGCATCGGTAGCGGTATCCACGGCACTGGTAGAGTCATCCAGAATCAGTACCTTCGGCTTTTTCAGCAGTGCTCTGGCAATACACAGTCTCTGCTTCTGTCCGCCGGATACGTTACTTCCGCCCTGTTCAATATAGGTATTGTATTTCTCTGGCATCTTCTCAATGAATTCATCGGCGCAGGCCAGACGACAGGCACGGATGCATTCCTCTTCAGTAGCATTCTCGTCGCCCCAACGGAGATTCTCTAAGATGGTACCGGAGAACAGCACGTTCTTCTGTAATACTACGGATACTTCGTTACGCAGAGTCTCCAGATCATAGCTTCTGACATCCTTACCGCCGACATAGACCGTACCCTCATTTACATCATACAGACGGCTGATGAGGTTCACCAGACTGGTCTTGGAACTACCGGTACCACCCAGAATACCGATGGTCTCTCCGGCTTTGATCTCAAAGTTCAAATCATCCAGTACCGGCTTCTCACTCTGTTTGTTATAGCGGAAGGTCACATGATCAAAACGGATACTACCGTCTGTCACATCGTAGTCAGGTTGTTCGGGGTTGGTGATGTCCGCCTTTTCATTTAATACTTCCGCGATACGCTTTCCGCTGGCAGCGCTCATGGTCATCATAACGAAGATCATGGCTAACATCATCAGGTTCATCAGAATCGTCATACAATAGGTCAGCAGGCTCATCAGTTCACCGGTAGTCAACTGGCTGGCAACGATCATGTGAGCGCCAAGCCAGCTGATTCCAAGGATACAGCCGTATACGGTAAACTGCATTACCGGCCATACATAAGTCATGGTACATTCTGCTTTTTTGAACATCTTGTAGATGTTGTAGCTGGCCTTATGGAACTTGTCGATCTCATAGTCCTCACGCACATAAGCCTTTACCACACGCTGTGCGGCTACGTTCTCCTGTACGCTGGCATTTAAATCATCGTATTTCTTGAATACTTCACTGAAATACTTGGACACTGCTCTCATAATAAAAATGATAACGATTCCAAGGAACACTACCGCCACCAGATAAATACTTGCCACTCTTGCATTAATCAGGAACGCCATCAGCATAGCACAGATCAGGCTGACCGGTGCGCGGAAGCACATACGTAAGAGCATCTGGTAAGCGTTCTGGATATTGGTAACATCCGTGGTCATACGGGTGACCAGTCCTGCCGTGGAGAACTTATCAATGTTGGAGAAAGAGAAGGTCTGAATGTTCTCATACATGGCCTCTCTTAAATTTCTGGCAAAACCGGTGGATGCTTTCGCACCGTATTTACCACCCATGACACCGGCGAACAATCCGACAATAGCTGCCAGGATCATGTAACAACCGATGGCAAAAATATGTTTCATATCTCCCGCCTGCACACCGTCATCAATGATGGATGCCATCAGGAGCGGAATCACCATTTCCATGGCTACTTCCAGGATCATGAAAATAGGAGTTACAAGAGATGCACTCTTATATTCCTTGATCTGTTTTGCTAATGTTTTGATCATAGCTGGTTTCCTTTCTTGTATTTTTCTATCCTATAATAAATGTTTTGTAACCTCTCTGTTATGCATGACTGCCAGCATCACTCGTTCCGGCATGGCCCGTTACAACGTCCGGTCCGCCTGCTGTCCTGCCCCAGATTCTGCATCATCTTATCTAAAATAGTTAAGAATGTCTGCTTCTCTTCTTCGGTAATACCGTTCTCCAGCTCTCGATTGAAATCCCGGATCTGCTCTTCGATCAGATTGTGATGCTCGATCGCTTTCTCCGTCAACAGGATCCTTTTCAGTCGGGCATCCTCCGTGGATGCCACCCGGACGATATAGCCCTTCTGTTCCAGATTTTGGAGCATTACCGTTGCCGTGGATCTGCGGATTCGGAATTCCTTCTCCACATCCTTCTGATATACATCGCCGTTCCGGCTCTTGTGATACAGATATCCCAACAGCGGCCCCTGCATTCCGTTGATTTCATTTCCTTCCATCTGAGCAAAGATCGCATCGATCTTCCGGCGGATCATGTTGTTGGCGGCCTTGATCTCAAATCCAAGCTGACGGTTCGTCAGTACACTTGTCTCCTCGTTCATCCTGCCTCCTTATCTCCTATGCCTCTAATGCGGTGTTCGTCAAATCCTCATGCCAGCATGGGATTTTCCTCTCTACTCGCGCAAACTATGAGAAACACGCTTCGCGAGTTTCTCAAGTTATCGCGGCAGTCGCCAAGGTCTCGTGCAAGCACGGACTTTGGCTCGTTGCTCGCGTAAATAAAAATGTTAGATAGCTAACCATTTTTGTTAGCCATCTAACATTATAACGCAATCTTTTATGTTTGCAAGAAAAAAAGTATAAACTCTTTATAAACTCCGTCAATCCTCCAGTACCCGGTTCAGAACTTCATCTTCCAGCACCAGTTTCTTTGCTGCTTCGCGGTATTTTTCCTCGTGGAGATAGGTATGGCGGTGGGGTTTGATGGTGGGAGCCATGTCGATGGCTTTGAGGAAATCGGCCTTCTTCATATGTAAGGTTGCCACGTAATCCCAGAATCCGGTATCTTTAAGTACCGTGCTGACACGGATGTAACGGTGATCCTGTACCTTTGCCATGATATAGGTGGCAATACCTACCTGGATGCCATGAAGCTGCGGCACTTCCAGGATCTTATCCAATGCATGGGAAATCAGGTGCTCACTTCCGCTGGTAGGGGCACTGCTGCCGGCAATCTCGTTGGCAATACCGCTCATGGCCAAAGAATCCAGCAGTTCTTTTAGGAACAGCTCGTCCTTGATGCTCTCATAAGGGGTACGAACGAAGCTGTTCACCGCTTTCTTTGCGATCATCACTGCAAAATCATTCACCTCACCGCAGCCGGCCTTTTCTTCGAAAATCCAGTCATAGAGTGCCGTGATCTTGGAAATCATATCTCCGATGCCGGAGTAAATGAACTTCTCCGGAGCGGTACGGATCACCTGGGTATCCACGATAATGCCATAAGCCAGTCTGGCAGGGACAGAAGTTCGCTTTCCCTGCACCAGAAGGGATGCGCTGGCACTGGAAAAGCCGTCGCTTGAACTGGAAGTCGGCACACTGATAAAAGGAAGGTTCCGCAGAAATGCCGCATATTTTCCGGCATCGATGACCTTGCCTCCACCGATAGAGATCACCGCCTTTGCCTTGTTGGGAATAGCGAAAGCCAGCGTAATGATATCGTCAATATCCACCGTATCCAATTCATTGTATTCCAGAACATTCACGTCCGCTTCCTTCAGTGAATTCATGACCAGCTCTCCGAACATATCGATCAGTCCGTTACCGAAAAATAACACTACCTGATCCAGACCTTCCGTTTTTAAATAACTACCGATCTTACCTAATGCCCCGTTTCCGATCTTCAGGATGGACGGGATCGCCATCTCTTTTCCTATCTGCATGGTAATCTCTCCTTTAACATTTCATAAAAAAACTTTGCCCGAAACCGCGTCCGGACAAAGTCATTTTACACTGTTTTCTATTTCAGTTCAACTTACAATTGGATCCCGAACATCTGCAGCACCCAGCAGATCAGTCCCAATGCCCAGCTGGCGAAAATTCCGTACAGGATCACAGGTCCTGCAATGGTGAATATCTTGCAGCCGATACCGAATACCTGTCCTTCTTTCTGGTATTCCACCGCCGGGGCTGTCACGGAATTGGCAAAGCCGGTGATGGGTACTAAGGCTCCTGCACCTCCCCATTTGACGATCTTGGGATAAATATGCAGTGCCGTGAGTACCACCGATGCAAACACCAGGATCAGGGAACACCAGCTGCCTGCCGTCTGGGGATCCATTCCCAGCACATTGCCGGTATAGTTCAGGATTCCCTGCCCGATACAGCAGATGATCCCACCGGTCAGAAACGCTTTTCCCATCTGTGCCCACAGATTGTGGGTGGGGGTCACCGATTTGACATACTGTTCGTATTCCTGCTTCTGCTGATTGCCCTGTTTTGTGTCTTCCTGTTTCATAGATGTACCATGCCTTTCCGCCGCCCGGCCGCTTGCACGGCAGGCAGACTCTGTGACTGCTCTCTCTGATAACAGAATGTCCTTTTTCACTCTTTTTATGTATGCTTCTATTTACAAATTTTCTTTTAACACAGTTTTCTTCCATAAAAACAGACTTCTCAACAGCTCCGCGACCTCTGCCACGGCGGTATCCATATCATTTCCGGTATCCGTGATCTGTTCCGCATCCATAAGATTATGATCTTCTGCCAGTGTCTTGTGCACCATATCCGGTGTCGCCACCATCTGCTGCAATTTCACCGCGTCATAATAATACCCCGGTGTCACATCCACCGGAAGCCATCCAATACCGTCGAAATAGACCTCCGCCCAGCAGGATCCTGCGGCCGCGGAACGCGTTATCCGCATTCTGTTCCCGATTCTCTGTTGTCGTTTTCTCTTCGATACTGCCTTCCTCTGCCAGAGGCAGCTGCAAAAACACGGTGAAATCCGAGCCCTTATCTTTCAGACTCTCTACGACGATTTCTCCGCCCATGAGCTGTACCAGCTGATCCGTGATGGCCATACCGATTCCGGTGTCATGTACCCGGATCATGAGGTCCACACCGTTTTCCTGTAAAAAAGTCTTTTCTTCTTTCCTGTGGTTCTGACTGTCCACCGAATTCCGGCTCCCCATCTTTTTCCGAAAAAAGAAAGAACCAGAATTTTGTTTTTTCTTTGGTATTTTTTCAGATTGTAAGCAGTTACACTGTTTGACGCTCTCTTTTTTTCATGCGATAATGGGCAATGAGTATAAATTTTATTTCATGAGGGAAATTATTATGAAAAAAAGAACAAAGAAAAAGTTACGGGCCCTTTTGGGTCTGCTGCTGGTCCCCGTGGTTCTGACCGGGTGCCGCATCCGCACCACGCCTGTGGGCGTATTTGCACAGATCATGGAGTATGCCGGACAAAACAATTCGCAGGCATCCTCGTCTCACGGTCATGGTACTTACCATACCGAGTCCCAACCGTCTTCCACTCCTATGCCCCAGATGGATTACGACTCGCTGGATACCATCGGTGAAGTCCAGACCATCATGGTCTATCTGGTAGGCTCCGATCTGGAATCCGATTACGGTAATGCCAGTCTGGATCTGGACGAGATGGAAGCGGCCGGAGTGGACACAGCGCACAATAATATTCTGGTCTATGCCGGTGGTGCATCCGAATGGCAGGACCGTGGCCTGTCCGGTGACGAGTGCACCGTCCTGCTGTTGACCGATACCGGTTTCGTCCCCGTGGATACCTATCCGGCGGAAAACATGGGGGATCCCCTGACTTTGAGTAGCTTTTTAAATTACGGTTTTGATTTCTTCCCGGCAGATTCCTACAGTCTGATCCTCTGGGATCACGGTGGCGGACCGGTGCTGGGCTACGGCGTGGATGAGAACTTCCGCGACCTTCTGACGCTGGATGAACTGTCCGAGGCGCTGGGAGATTCCGTGGGCGCCCACATGACAAAACTGGAATGGATCGGCTTTGATGCCTGCCTGATGAGTTCCCTGGAAGTGGTTTCCGTGCTGGCTCCCTATGCCAATTATATGATTGCCTCCCAGGAGACCGAACCCGGCTGGGGCTGGAATTACGATTTCCTGTCAGAGCTGTCCGATGAGGTGATCCCGGGCGATGTCATGGGGGAATATATCGTGGATTCCTACATGGATTACGGTGAATATGTCTTCGACTACTATCCGAATCTGTACTCCGACCTGACCCTGTCCTGCATCGACCTGAATGCCTATGCCGAAGCCGAAGAAGCTCTGAACGATTATTTTGCGGAACTGGACACTTCTCTGGATGTGCAGAATTACCCCAGGCTGGTGCGTAACCGTGCCCGGGTAAGAGACTTCGGTACTTACTCCTCCGATATGGATTATGGCATGGTGGATGTCCTGCATCTGTTAGAGCTGGTGGGAAATGATTCCGAAGCCGCACAGGCTGCCGCAGAGGCCGTGGAAAACTGTATCGTCTATTCTGGCACCAACATGGACAATGCCGGAGGAATCTCTATCTGCTATCCTTATCAGACGGATGCGGATTATCGGGATGCCTGCATCGAAATGTTATATTATCTGGGCTTTGCTCCCAATTACACCCGTTTTCTGGAAGACTTTTACGCCATTGAAAACGGTGACACCCTGCTGGCAGATCGAGAGATCTCCAATGCGGAGACTTCCGTCACCACCCAGAACGACGGTGCTTACGATGAATCCGACATTACCTTGCAGCTGACCCCCCGAACAGCAGGCGAACTTTGCCTCCGGCGGCTACTACATCCTCTGCAAAGCCAGGGACGAAGGCTATATTACCGCGGAGGAAGACGAACGTGCCGATGATATGTATCTCTTCATTCAGGGAAGTACCCGTGTGACTCTGGATGAAAATGGTTTCTTACATGCTGCTTACAAAAATAACGCTGTCTACATGCAGGATCAGGACGGTCTCTCCGATATTCCCATGATCCTGACAGAGACCGATATCAGCGACACAGAGAATCGTTATCTGGCACATGCGGTGCTGATGAATTATACTGACAACTGGGAATCCCAGACGGCGAAAGTACAGATCGTCGTCAGCGACGAATATCCCGATGGTATCATCCGTAGTGCGATTCCTCTGGATCATGACGATGCGGAATTGCAGAGTGCCAGCAAGCAGTTGATCCATCTGGATGACTATGAGACTATGTCCTTAATGGCAAGATGCAGCTACGTGACCCGGGATGATAACGGTAATCTGTTGAACTTCTTCGACTGGGAAAAATCCGGCTGGATGATGGGCTTCGATGTGGATCTGACCGGCGATTATCATACCGTGGTACAGCCGCTGGATCATCCGGAAAATTACGTATGCATCTTCTTCATGAAGGATTCCCAGGGGAATACCTCTTATTCCGAAATGATTCCGCTAAAATAAGGGAAGGTCAGCTTTCCAGCTCTTTTCCTTCTCTTCCTGCTTGTTCGATCAGGGTCTTATCCACGTCGGTCTCGTAGTTTTTGATGGAGACTTCGACGGGGGTAGGATCCTTGGTCAGGCGCCTGCCACCGACATGATTGAAGAAGACGATAATGCCAGCTGCCAGCCCAAGAGAATAGAATACTTCCAACGTATTCAAGCCTCCGGGTTCAGCACCCATGGCCATCCGGTACACTTCCGTGAAAACCTCATTGATCCCCACATCATTATGGTAAGCCATGATCGTATAGGCTGTACCGAAAAAGCTGATCAGGCACACAAAAGCAGCCTTGATCCACTGCTGCCAGCCTTTGTGTCTGTTCACACAGATCCATTCCACCAGCACATCTGTCTCTCCAACCACCTGCACATCGATCTCCGGACAGATTTCTTCCATAAGACTTACCAGTTTCAGACAACTGATCACACATCGTTTTTCGCCGTCCTTGGGAAAATGATAAATTTTGATGGCTTTTAGTTTTGCCTGCAATACCGGATCCTGACAGCGAATCTCTGCCACATCTTTCAGGAAAACATCCTGTGCCTGCACCTCCGCACTTCTGTCACATTTCAGATAAACCGTCTGCAGCTTCATATACCCTGTCCCTTCCTGCCGTTTCTGCTCTGCATAGACATATTTTCCCAGATTGTCCATATCATTTGTGTGCTTGCTCCTCCGGAAGAATTCCCCTGCTTATTGCACGGTCCGATGCAGTTCTGTGGCAAAATAAAACAGTGACCCGCAGATCTTTCCCGCTGCCATCCCCAGAATGGCCCCGCCCAGCCCGTGGCGGAAAGAGATTCTTCTGGCAAAAATAGGAATACTGTCCAGCATCTCAGCAATGGCCAGCGCCAGACAACCGATGAACATTCCGGCAAACAGCCCGAAAACCGCCTGTGCTCCAATGCCCGCTGCCGTCCACAGCCTCATCTGTTCCGGGAAGTGTTCCCGCAGATAATTTCCCCACTGACTGTACTCTGGGAAAATCGTAACAAAACATCCCGCCAGCGTCCCGAAAATGACCATTTCCTCATAGAGAAGTACATAACGTGCGGTATGGGTCTTGCCTGCGAACCGGGGGATCAGCCCCACCGCCACCAGCACTGTAAACACTCCGGCTGCCGACAGCAGGCCGTAACTGGCCCCGGTTACTATGAGCAATAATTGTCTGATCAGCATCTCCGTTCCCCTTTCGCAAAGTTCTGCTCCCGGCAGTTATCAAAGGATCTGCAAATGATCTTTTTCTGCACACAATAGAATATCCCAAAACCGAAAATCATATACGGATGGCACTTTTTTCCAAAATGTGCTATACTATCTTTATATATGTGCAGACGCTGCCCCACTTACTGTTTGCGCCGTTTTGAGTGAAGAATTTTAGATTTCAAAATATATGTGAGGTTTTACAACTATGAATACAGCAGATACGACTGAAAATACAGAAAAAAAGACGAGTGCACTTCCCGCGAAAAAAGTCTCCGATTCCGAGACACATCAGCTGCATGTGGTCATTCATCCGGATATCAACGGTTTCGGGCGCCTGTTCGGCGGAAGACTGTTAGAGTGGATCGACGAAGTAGCCGGTGCCACCGCCAGACG
>ERZ779660.1722-NODE-1722-length-10505-cov-2.682967_pt1 | contig 10505 bp, 8 predicted proteins | sample MGYA00511906_ERZ779660 | MGnify/ENA primary metagenome ERZ779660 (study PRJEB29588, sample SAMEA2156906) | human gut metagenome | biome: human gut; feature: human-associated habitat; material: faeces | place: Denmark | collected 2008/2010 ... | reverse complement strand
GTTTGTTTAGTTATGGCTTGCATTACCTATGGGTTGGTTTCCAGATATTCCGGCCTGTGTATCAATCATACGGCGGTCTGCCGTAGGCGTAAAAGTGCTGCTGCCAGTAGCTTGTATTGAGCCTTGCGTACTGGATCGGGTCGCCGCAGTGCAGAAACATGGGGTTGCCCGCATCATCCAGCCCCACATAGAAGCCGACATGGGAGATGCCCGCGGTATCGTAGGTCCCAACGAAAAATACCAGGTCGCCCGGCTGCGGATCAGATACCCGTGTGGAAATGTTGTATAGGCCTTGGGCTCCCAGCCGCCCGATATTGCATAGACCGCTGTTGGTCAGAACATAGCTCACAAAGCCGCTGCAATCAAAGGAGGTGGATGGGCTGCTGCCGCCCCAGACGTAGGGATATCCCAGGTATTTTTCCGCCTCCGTAATAAGCGCCGCAAAGCGTTCATCGGAGAGGTATTCCGCAGGGATTTCATAGTCCTCCGGCGGGGTCGTGATATACTTGTCCACATACCAGGAGGACGGGAACAGGTCGGATCGGTTCCCCAGCGTGGACATATACACGGCATACATGGAAAGCGTCTCCGTATCCATGATGTAAACGGGAACATGGCTCAGATCGAAGTTTTCAAGCTCCACGGTGCAGATGTAATACGTGTACGGGACTTCCACCTCATACTCGTTGCCCTCTCTGTCCGTTCTCGTCTCTGTGCGGTAGCGTGTCTCCGTGGTGACCGTCTCGGTAAGGATATATTGCTTGTCGAACAGCATTTGAAGATCGTCCTGTACCTGGTCAATGGTGAACTGGCCCTCATGGAGCGCCGACAGGATGGACAGCAGCACATAGGGATCGTGCTTGATCTCGTCCAGATCAAAATGGTATTCGTCATAATCGTGGGTCTGCTCATAGGTGTCCAGATACTCCCGCAATTCATCCTCCATCGCGCAGTAGGCGGCCTCTGCCGCCAGCAGGTCCGCATCCTCCGAGAGATAGGAGGACGCAACGATGTTGGACACGCCTCCGCCGAAGATGGAGGAACAGGATTGCAGCAGCCCCAGCAGCATGACCAGCAGCAGGCCGATCCCACCCACAAGCAGAAACGCCTTTTTGTGTTTGGAAACAAACTCTCCGGCCTTCTTCGCCGCGTCCGCGCTTTTCCTCGCGCCCTTCGATGCTGTCTGCGCCGCTGCTGCCGCGTCCCCGGCGCTATGCGCCGCCCGGTATGCGGCGGCATACTGTTTTTGTAGCTTCTTTTTCTGCCACATCCGGGAAATGGGGTTGCTGGCCGCCTGTGCAATTTGCGGATTGTCCCGCAAGGATTTCTGGTAAAAGTATTCTGCATTGGCAGACATGAGCTGACGCTCTGCCTTTTCCACGGCCTTGTAGGGCTTCATCTTGTGGTGCCGGATGCCGCTGCGGATGACCTTGGCGGTCTGATGCTCCACCAGTTCTTCACCCTTGTGGCCACCCTCCACACCCACATTTTCGTGTTCGACTTCATGGATTTTTCCGTGAGCGAACAGCAACGCTTCTGATAGCGGGCGGCTGGCCGGGTTTGGTTTCAGGCTGGGCGGGCCTTTGTCCTGCTGCTCAAAGCGCAGGGTGGATTTTGCCTTGCCGCTGACAGCATCGTAGACTTTTTCCTTGACCGGGACACGTTTTTTCGGCAAAGCAGCGCGGGCCGCATCCAGCTTGTCGGCTTTCGCTTCCGCCTTTTGGATGTACGGCTGCAACGCCGGGTCTGCCCGTTCTTCTTCGGTCAGTTCCAGACGGGCGGCGGAACGGTGCAGACCATCTTCACTCTCGGCGGTTTCCGCAGCTTGTTTGGCTTTTTTCTTTGCCTTGTGCTTGTCCTCTACGTCCTCGGCCCGTTCCAGTATTTTTTCGGTCTTGCCTTCGGAATCCGTAGAATAATCCTGTTCCGCCTCCCGGCTGGAAACGTTCTCCACAGTGCCGTCCGCCTGATTTTCTACCACCAGACCGTCACGGGTCATGGTCTGGGTGACTTTGGCTTTTGCCTGCAATTCTTTCAAGGTTCTTCACCTCCCATCGTACAGCGGCCCGTTTCAATGTCCGCAATGTATTTGAGAATCGGGAACACCTGCGGCGGCGAAACCGCATTGCCCAGCGTTTTCATCCGCTTGCTGCGGTTCGGCACATCTTCGGTCAGACGCGGGATGTCGGAGGGCTCTTTGGCCCAAAGGGAATGTCCGTCCATTTGCGCGGGAAACCCATCAGCCACTCTACCCAGTCCGGGTTGAGGTAGGGCTTTTCCAGCGTGGTGGGGGTCATGCGGTAGACCACATGGGAAAGCCGCGCCGTCCACGCCTTGCCGTCCTTGTTCATCTTGCGGTAGCTGCCGTTCGCAGAGATTTGGATGTCCAACCCCTTGCCCACATCCCCGGTGTCGCTGGCAAGGGGTGTGGGAAGCAGCGGAGCCGATGATGAATACCCGTTTCCGTTCGTGCCACGCGCCAACGGCAGCAGCAGGTAATACGAAAACCCGAACATCGTAACCTGCCTGCTCCAAGTCAATGAGCGTTTTGTCGAGCCCCATACGGAGGAAGCCAGCAACATTTTCTCCAAGCACCCAACGGGGCTGCAATTCCCGGATGACCCGCAGCATTTCGGGCCACAGGTAGCGTTCATCGTGGAAGCCGCGCTGCCGCCCTGCGGTGGAGAACGGCTGGCACGGGAAGCCACCTGAAATGAGGGTGACGGTGCGAAGTCCTGTTTTTTCAAAGAAAGCCTCCTTTGTTACAGTGGTGATGTCCTGAAAACGGGGCACTTCCGGCCAGTGGCTTGCCAGCACAGCGGCGGGAAATGCTGCCCACTCGCATTGACAAACCGAAGTGAAACCCGCTGCTTCCGCGGCAAGGTCGATGCCGCCGATGCCGGAGAACAAACTGAAATGCGTTAGGCTCATAGTTCCACCACCTCGTTGAGCCGGGTGGTCATGATTTTATAGAGCTGGGTGTTTTTCGGAATGGGATTGGAAAACGGCAGCACCACATTTTCAAAAATCAGCAGTCCTTCGCCCGGTTCGGAATTGTCAATGTACTTCTGCTGGTCTGCGGAGAGGTTCAGCCGTTCCGAAAGGATTTTGCGGTCGCCGGATGCCTGATTCAGCAGCGTGATGAAGTCGCTGTTTTCCAGAATGTTCTCGATCTCCGGCGAAGAAAGAAGGTCCTTCACATTCTGGGTGGCGCCCGTGGGCACACCGCCCCATTTGCGGAAGCGTTTCCAAATCTCGGCACTGTACGCGGCGGTCTGTTCTTCTTTCAGGAGTAAGTGGAACTCGTCTGCAAAATACCATGTAGCCCTGCCTTGGCTGCGGTTCTGGGTGACGCGGCCCCATATCTGGTCTTGGATAATGAGCATCCCCAATTTTTTTAACTGCTTGCCTAACTCTTTGATGTCAAAGGCCACAAGCCTGTTGTGGATGTCCACATTCGTTTTGTGATTAAACACATTCAGCGAGCCGGACACATACAAGTCCAATGCCTGCGCCACCCGGTCCGCTTCCGGCAAGTGCTGGTCGAGCAGGGCTTGGTGGAGGTCAGACAAAATCGGCATATTCTCCGGGCTGGGGTTCGCCAGATAGGGACGGTAGATGGCTTTCACGGCACGGTCTATCACGGTGCGTTCAATCGCTTCCAGACCTGTTTTACCGCCCATGACCAGCTCACAGAACGACAGCACAAAATCCGATTTCAGGGCAAGCGGACTATCATCCTCGGAGTAGTTGAGGTTGATGTCCAGAGGATTCACATAGTCCTTGCTGGTGGGCGAAAGTTTGATGACCTGCCCATGCAGCCGCTTGACCAGCGGATAATACTCGGCTTCTGGGTCTGAAATAAAAATATCGTCAGCGGTCGTTAAAAACACACTGACGATTTCGGACTTGCAGCTCATGGATTTTCCGCTGCCGGGCGTGCCCAGCTTCAAGCCGTTGGGACACCGGGCCTGCTTGCGGTCCAGCATGATCATGTTGTGGGATTTTGCGTTGATTCCGTAGTACATGGCCGCACCGCTCTGGAAAAGCTCCTGCGTTACAAAGGGCACGAACACCGCCACGTTGGAGGTGGTAAGGCTGCGCTGAATCTTTATTTGGTTGATACCCAGCGGAAGGCTGGACACAAGGCCCTGCTCCTGCTGGTAGTCCAGCCGGACAAGAGAGCAGTTGTACTTCTGGGCCACACCTGCCGCTTGGAACACATCGTTGCCCAGTTTTTGCTTGGTGTCGGCCACGTTCAGCACTAAAAAAGTCAGCATGAACAATCGCTCATTTCTTGTTTGCAGTTTGTTCAGCAGCTTTTTGGCATCCTCGCCGTAGGTAGCAAGGTCGCTGGGGAGGATATCCATGTCGTACCCGGAACGGACAGCCTTTTTCTGCTCCTGAATCTTCATGGCATCAAGGTCTGTGATCTTCCGCTTGATGGTTTTGATGGCCTCGGTCTGGTCGATGGCCTGCACATGGAGATTGACGAGAATGCCGCTTTCCGTTTTGAGGAAGTCGGCCAGCATTTCGTCCGAAAGTTCCGGCGCAAGGATTTGTAAAAAGCTCGCGGCTCCATACTTGCCGCCCAGCCCAAAGGTCTTGGCCGTGCCGAAGCAGAGGGAGGATGGAGCCACAAAATCTTTGGTGGACAGGCCGGAGGGTGCCAGCCAGTCCCATTCAAAGCGGAACGGTTCGCCGTCCGGGTGGAAGATGCCGTGCAGCACCTCCAAACGCTCCTGCCCGTCCATGACGTGCGCCACGCAGCCCATAGTCTTGAAGTAGCCCAGCAGGTCAAGGCCAATGCGGGTCAGCCGAGCCCGCGCAGTTTTCAGGCTGTCGGCCTCGATGGTGAACGTCAGATATTTGGTTTTGACAATGCCGTTGTTGCCGCTGGCAAGCTGCTTTTGCAGGATGGCGGTGTACTCGGCGCGGATGTCGTCAAAATCATCCCCCTGCGGTGCGATCTCAAAACTTTTTGCGTACTGCACCGGGTCAACCTTGCGATTCAAAAACGAAAGCTGCACATGGATGGAAGCATCCACATAGTTGTACAGGTCGCACAGGTGTTCAAAGATGGCGGTCCGGGTCTCCGGCTGGGCCAGCTGATAGCTGATGTCCTCAAAGGCAATGCACTTGGAGAATGTGCGTCGGTCAATGCGGCACACACCGTCCGGGTAGATGGCCTCATACGGGATGGTGGCCTGTGCCGTGCGGGGCTTGCCGTCACCCTTGTACTTGCGGATAACGGCATCAATTTCTTTTTTCTGGGCGCGGGTGAGCTTTTTGGGCTTTTCGGTTTCGCGGGGTATCGTTTTTCTGGACAATGGCCTTTACCTCCTGTTCCATTTGGTATTGCCGCACAAGGGCGGCGTAAGCATTGTTGGTCTGATAGGGCCTTTCCTTGGGACGGATAAAGCAGCACTGAATCATTTGCTGAATCACTACTTCAAGGGGCTGGCCGTGCCGCTCGAACAGAGCGAACAGCAGCCCCGGCAGCATGGCAAAAATCATCAGCAGGGCCGCTGCACTGTTGGAAAGATAGTTCCGGGCCAAAAAATAAAGCGGTCCGCCCGTTAAAAGCGCACCGCCGAAGCAGACCAGCTGCCGCTTGGTCAGCCCGAATAAGACTTTGGATTTTACATGGGTCAAATCTTTGGGAACGGTCACATACGCCATTCAAACGCTCCTTTCTCAATGGGCACCGAATACGGACTTGCTGATGCTGCCGGTCTTGAACAGACAGAAACAGAGTAGCACGGTGTAGCCCATGCAGCCCCAGATAGCCCCGGCAATGTCCGCCGCGCCCGAAATGTTGCGTATCAGCACCGCGTAAATGCCAACGACAATCATAATCAGGAACGCTTGGAAGCCCAGTGCCAGCAAAGACTTCAAGTAGTTCTGCCCGGTGCTGCGCCACTCGCTGCTGCCCATGGTCGCCAGCGGGATAGGCCCCAGTGCGGTCACAACGTAAATCTCAATCATGCGGCCGTAGGTCACAAGGAAGATGCAGATGGACAGGATGTTCATGGTCAGGCCCACCACAAGGGTCTGGAACCACAGGCTGAGCAGACTGCCGATGGTCATGCTTTCCAGCTGAAATTCCAGTCCGGGTATCAGGCGGTCAAAGTGGATGGATGTTTCGCCAATGATAACGCCGGAACTTTGGTTGACAACGCTCTGGGTGGCATCGAACACACCCATAACGATATTCCATGTGTTGCTGACAATGAGGATGGCAAAAGCAGACTTGAAAATCCAGCGGAAGAACATGGAAGTATCGAAGTCGTGCATATTGTTCTTTTCGGTAATCATCTGGATAAGCTCATGGCACATCACAAGGGCAAGGATAGCCGCTGCAATGGGCAGCACCACCGTTTCGGAAAGACTGCGCAGCATATTGAAAATGCCGCTGTTCCACGCCTGCGGGGTAGAGCCGACATCCGAAGCGATTTCGCCCACCTTGGCGTTCACGTTATCGAACAGGCCGGAGAGGTTGCCCGTGATGCCATCGATCAAAATGCCTTTTATCCATTTCTCGATGATCTCACTAATCAAGCAAAGATACCTCCTTTCCCGCGCCCTCCCACTTTTCTGGGAGAGCGCGGTGGGGTCTCAAAGATGGATGTTCGGATAAGTTGAGGTTAGCCCAGCAGCCCGGACAGCAGCGGGACAAGGGTCACGCCGATCAGGGCAACGCCGCCGCCCGCGACCAGCTGCTTCACGCCCTGGCTCTTGCTGCCGGGGTTATCCTGTCCATAACCCTCCAACAGGTTGATGCCGCCCCAGACACACAGGGCACCGCCCAGACCGACCACGATGGTCTGCAAAGTATCGACTGCGCTGTTGAAAAATTCCATAAGGTCCTCACTTTCTGCCGCTTGTTCTGCGGCACTCAAAATTATTTTTTCAAAAAATGCCGCCTCATTCGGCGGCTGCATCTTCATCCGACAGGTCGATTTCGTACAGGTCAAAACTTTCGTCCTGTGCGACTACCTGCTGCCGCTTCCGGCGCAGGGTAGATAAAAACCTGTCCACATCAAAGGTGTTTTTCTTGTCCGCGTCTGCAAGGTACTTGTAGTGCGGGTGCTTTGTAATGTCGAACTTCTCCGAGAAGAACGGCCTCACGCCCCGCAGCTGCAAAATGCACCTGCCGCCGTCCATGATTGCGATTTCGTCCTCTGACATCAACGCCTTTCCTAATTTTTGATAGTTCAGTCCGTGGGAGGTTTGAGAACCCCGGTTCTCGCTGGTGTTGAAACTGTCGATAGTCTCTTTCCCCAGCGCATCGGAGATCTCTTTGGCATTCTTGCCCCGCCCACTCAAAAAGAGAACAGAATCGCAGTTGTCCGAAATGATTTCGGCCGCATCCTTGTAGATGGCTTTCAGCTGCGACTGGCTCTGCAAAATGATGGATGCCGAGATTTCCCGGCTGCGGATGGTGGCGATCAGCTTGTCGAAGTTGGGAATCTGCCCAATGTTGGCGAACTCGTCCAGAATCAGCCGTACATGGACAGGCAGTCGGCCACCGTATTTATCATCCGCACGGTCACACAGCAGGTTGATAAGCTGGCTTTGGAGCATGGCGAGAATGAAGTTGAAGGTGGTGTCCGTGTCGCTCATAATCAAAAACAGCACGGTCTTTTCATCCCCGATGGTGTCCAGCTCCATTTCATCGTCCTCCATCAGCTCCCGCACCTCCCGGATGTCAAATGGGGCTAAACGGGCACCGCAGCTTATCAGGATGGAGGAACGGGTCTTGCCCGCCGACAGCAAGAACTTTTTGTACTGCCGGACAGCGAAGTGGTCCGGGTCTTTCTGTTCCAGCCGCTCAAACATGAGGTCCACCGGGCTTTGAAAGTCCGGGTCATCCTCGCGGGCTTCACTGGCATTTATCATTTCCAGCAGGGTGGTGAAGTTCATTTCCTCTGCCGGGGCCTCGTACCAGATGTAGCCGATCAGAGCCGTGTAGAACAGCCGTTCCGACTTCACCCAAAAATCTTCTGCTGATTTTTCACCCTCGCCCTTGGTGTTGGCGATAAGGGTATTCACCAGCTTCAGCACGTCTTTTTCCGAGTGGATATAGACAAAGGGGTTGTACTTCATGGACTTGGAAAAGTTTATCGTGTTCAGGATTTTCACCCGGTAGCCCGCCCGCTGGAACATTTGGCCTGTTTCGAGAACCAGTGTGCCTTTCGGGTCTGTGACTACGAATGAGGTGGGATAATCAGACGTGGGAAAGCATTGCATGAGGTTGGGCTTGACGTAAAACCGCGTCTTGCCGCTGCCGGAGCCGCCGATCACCAGCACATTCTTGTTCCGGGCCGTCTTAGGGTCTTTGGGCCGCCCGGTCATGGTCAGGCGTTCGGTCTGGGTCAGCAGGATGTTGTTTTCAAACTTGGGGTCGATGTAGGGGGCAATGTCTTTGGCGGTGCCCCACCGGGCAGAACCGTATTCCTCACCCTTGCGGTACTTCTTGGCGTTCTTGCCCTTGCTGTACACGATGAGCCGGACAGCCACCGCCCCGGCAAGGCCTACGCAGAGGTCAAACGGATGCAGGCTGGGCAGCGGGTTTGCAAAGGCAGCAGAGATGCCGTTCGTCAGGTGGAGTAGCTTTGCCGAAGCATCCACGCCCGCCGCCAGACGGTATGCCTGCCCGCATTTGGCGAACAGGTACACGAACAGCAGATACGGCAGATTCAGCACCAGCAGCTTTTTCAGTTCAGGCTTCATCGTTCCAGCCCCCTTTGCTTGATTTTTTCTTTAGCGCGTTTCGGCTGCTGGGCTGCTTTCTGCTTGGCTGCTGTCAGCACCTTGCGGATGGAGGGCCGCTGCTCCTTGGAGAGTGTTTTGGCCGTGAACTCCCGGAACGCCTGTTCCAGATTGTCCGCATCCTTGGCCTTGAAGATCACGATGTAGTGGGGCGGCTGGGTGGTCTTGTCCTTGCGCAAGGTGAAGTCCACGCCGTACTTCTTAGCGCAGGGCTTGAACGCCCCGATGTTCGCCTCCGTGACTTCAATGTTGGTCAGGGACGCGCCGTGGGCTTTCAGCTGTTTCAGGCTTTGCTTGCCGTGGTGCAGCTTTGGCCCCTTGGCCCGGTGCTGCAAATATTTTTTCAGGGCAGCTTGCAACGCTTGGGCGGTGAGTTTGCCTGTTTTCATGGACAGGGCAATGGTTTTCTGGGTGACTTCTTCCTGCAATATGAATCCCTCCTTGTTGCAGAAAATTCAGAGCGGCAGCTAGGGTGGAACCACCAGCCGCCGCAGGTAAAGGGTTCTCATGGGTGGACGCTCCTTTCGGTCAGGTGTTGGGCGGGCGGCCCCAATCGGGCTGCGCCATATCGTGCGCCACAAGGGACGCATAGTAGCTGTTGATGGTGCTGGGGGCGTTGAACAGCATGGCCCGCAGGTATTGCTTGATGTTGCGGACTTTGGTGGTGTTATCCCGCAGGCAGTCCATGACGAACTCGATGTGATGGCTGTCCAGCTTCAAGAATTTCGCCTTGACCAACTCTGCCGGGTAATCGTCCCCGGCCACCCGGATGGACTTGCGGGAAGTGCAGACCGTTTCCAGCAGGATGTCCACGATCTCGTCCAGCTGCTCCCGGTCTATCCGGGGATTCTGGATGAGGGTGTCATACTCGATGTTCTCCAAAATCAGGTCCCGGTAGATTCGATAGGCCGCTTCCTTTCGGCTTCCTGTCCGTTCCGGCGGCGGTGCCGCTGCCTCGTCCTCGTCCAAAGGCAAGGGGTTTGGGGAATGGATAGGAATGGAATCGGTATTTAATCCCTCTTTCTTTTGTTTTTCTGTAATTAGTTTATCTTTATTTAATTGCATTGGATTTTCCAACGTAGGGTTTTCCTGCGTGGGATTCTCCAACGTTGGATTTTCCAATGTAGGTGAAACCGATGCAGGAACGGGCTGCGGCAGCTCGAAGATCACATAGTCTGCACCGCGCAGCCGTCCTTTCTCGTCCCGTTCTCTGGAACGCTGGATGTAGCCCGCCTGTTCCAGTTCCCGGATGGCCTGCCGTATCGCGTCAATGCTTTCCCGGTTGATACGGGCCAGCCCTTGCAGGGTGTAGTCCCAATCTTCCGGCAGGGAGAGCATTTGGGAGAGTAAGCCTTTGGCTTTCAGGGACAAGGCCCGGTTCCGCAGGTGATGGTTCGACATGACCGTGTAGCCGCTGTTCTTTTCTACCCGAAAAACTGCCATTTCACGGATGCCTCCTTTCGTTGTAAACAAAAAAAGCAGCGTCCATTTGCTCCCGGTGATGGGAGAAGTGAACGCTGCGCGTACTTGATAATTTTTAGGTTGTGTGGTATATAAAAGGCAACTGGATTTCAAACACGGCTGCCCATCTGGGTACGATACAAGCAAATTGCTATCCGACGACCTCAAAAACGAATTGTACTACGATGGTTTTCAAAAAATGCTGTATCACTACTCGCACCAAACAATGAAAATCCGAACCTTTTCTCGATAGGAGAAGGGTTCGGATT
>ERZ779660.1715-NODE-1715-length-10546-cov-2.111143_pt1 | contig 10546 bp, 9 predicted proteins | sample MGYA00511906_ERZ779660 | MGnify/ENA primary metagenome ERZ779660 (study PRJEB29588, sample SAMEA2156906) | human gut metagenome | biome: human gut; feature: human-associated habitat; material: faeces | place: Denmark | collected 2008/2010 ... | reverse complement strand
TCCCGTGCGCACCGTCAACCCAGTCCGTTACGCAGGAGCAGGCACTCCCGTGCGCACCGTCAACCCATCCCGCTGCGAAAAATCCCCTCCGCTGCACCATCCTCGACGCCGGGCACCACGGCGCGTCCAACGCGACGGGAGAAGCACTGCTTGATTTGGCACAGCCGGAGCTGGTCCTGATTTCCTGCGGCAAAAACAACCGGTACGGGCATCCGGCGCCGGAAACGCTGAAACGCCTGGAAGAGCGGGGAATCCGCTGGTATTCCACGGCGGAGGTCGGCGCGATACAGGTGCATGTTGGAAAGAAAAAAGTGAAAATAGAAACAAGTCGGATTGGACAAAAATAAATCATATAGAACTAAAAAATACGAAAAAACGTTTGCGTAATAAAAGAGGAAAAGACTGCAGAAAAAGCAAGATCAACTATAAAACAAACAGAAACACACATTTAAACGAATTCTAAAAACGGAAAATAAAAATAAACGATATAACAATATAGAAATGATTGAATTTTGTTCGTGTGGGGGGGGTAAAAACCGGAAAATAATGGGAAAACAGAGAATATTCAGGCGAACGGGATTCATGGAAAAACATACCAATTCAGAAGGAAAAAAACTCGAAATACGACATACAAGAGAAGATTTTATAACATTTTTTAACACTTTTAATAGAAAATTAATAAAAATGGAATAAATATTTGCTACGTTGTCTGCTTGCAAAGAAGACGTTAGATGGTATAATAAAATAACTGGAAAGAAGTTTGTAATTTCGACAAAAAACATAATTGTCGGAGTAGAAATACGTTAGGATGAACAGAAAGAAACAAGTGGGGGATAAGATGAAGAGAAAGCAGGAGAAGCCGGCATATGATCGGATCGCTGCCGGAGAGCGGCTGCGCTGTCGGAGGCTTGAGCTCGGCTGGAGCAGAGAGCTGGTGGCAGAACGGCTCGGTGTCGTCAATAAATATTATGCGGATATCGAGCGGGGAACCTGCGGCATGAGTGTGGAAACACTGATTAACCTGTCCCGCTTGTATGGAGTGAGTCTGGATACGCTGATTTATGGCGAGAAAGAGAAAAAATCCGCAGTCAGTCAGGAAGAACAGCTGATGCGCGGACTCAACGGGATGCCTCAGAGTATACAGGATTACTGCCTGCGGATGCTGTGGCTGTTTGCCGACGGACTTCGGGCAGCACAGGCGGAAGCTGCATCAGAATGCGAGACAGTACCGGAGACCGTAAAAAGCAGCTCGGACAGCAAAAAAAACTCCGGAAGTGAGGCCTGAGATGCCGGAGAAGAAAAATCAGTACATAGATATTCACTGTCATATTTTGCCGGAGGTGGATGACGGCGCGAGAAATCTGGAAGAGAGCCTGACGATGCTGCGCCAGGAAGTAAAGCAGGGCGTTGCAGCAGTTATCCTGACTCCGCATCAGAAACCGAACAGACGCAGCATTACCGCTGCTTCCGCATTGGAACGGACACAGAAGCTGCAGCAGGCTGCGAAGGAAAACGGAATCGACATCAGACTTTACAGCGGCGGTGAGATTTTTTGCTGCATGGATACCATCGAGCTGTTAAAACAGGGCAAGGCGGGAACCCTTGCCGGATCAGATTATATTCTGACAGAATTTTCACCGGACGAAGAATGGGCGTATATCCGGAACTGCCTGTATGACCTGCTCTGTGAGGGCTACCGTCCGATTGTCGCGCATACCGAGCGCTATCGGAACGTGGTAAAGGATTTCAACCGGGTCGAAGAATTAAAGGACATGGGCTGCCGGATCCAGATCAACGCAGGAGAACTGCCGGGACTGCTGGGCGGACAGCTAAAACGCACAGCACGCAGTCTGATAAAAGAAGAACTTGCAGATCTCATCGGAACGGACGCCCACAGAGTAGAGGGAGACCGTTCTGTATCGATGGCGGAAGGAGCCTCGTGGCTGCAAAGACACTGCAGCCCGGAATATGCGGCACGTCTGCTCTACAAAAACGCAGCACACATTCTGGACAATACAGATATGGAAGACATCGAATAGAAAAAGGGGAACGAGACATGGAAAATCAAAACCAGAGAAGCAACGAGGAAACCGAAATCGATCTGGTAGAACTTTTTTGGGTACTCTGGAGAAAGCTTCCGCTGATGATTGCGGTGGGACTGTTTACAGCACTTCTGGCCTTTGGGGGAAGCAAATTTCTGATGACGCCCACGTATCAGTCTGTAACAAAGATCTATATTCTGAACAAACAGGACAGTAGCAACACAAATGTAACCTACAGCGACCTGCAGGCAGGCACGCAGCTGGTTAAGGACTATTCCGAGCTGATCAAAAGCCGTTTCGTACTGGAAGCGGTAATCGAACAGTTGAATCTGCCGTTAAGTTATGAGAAGTTAAGCGGTAAGGTTACAGTGAGCACACCCACAGACACCCGAGTGATCTCCATTACAGTGACGGACAGCAGCCCGGTTATGGCAATGAAGATCGCAAATGCGGTTCGGGAAGCGGCATCGATCCATATCCGCAATGTTATGGATATCGAAGCGGTGAATATCGTAGAAACTGCAAATATGCCGACTTATAAAGCGAGCCCATCCGTCGGAAAGAACACGATGATGGGCGGAATGCTTGGTATTCTGATTGTAGCAGCCATCGTAATTCTTTCCCACCTGTTGAACGATACGATTCAGACGGAAGAGGATGTGGAAAAATATCTTGGAATTTCCACCCTTGCGATGATTCCGCTGAATGAAGCCGACAGCAAGAAGAAAAAGAAAAAATATAAAAAACAGGCGACAAACGGAAAGTGAGGTGACAGGGAAATATGCAGAACGTAGTAATTCGCTCCATCGAGCGTCTGGATTTCAGAACAAAAGAAGCCTATAAAACATTGCGTACCAATCTGAGCTTTGCAGGAAAAAATGTCAAAGTGATTTCCCTGACCAGCTGTACGCCAAACGAAGGAAAGACAAGTGTTTCCTTCCAGTTATGCCTGTCCCTTGCAGAAAGCGGCAAGAAGACGATCCTGGTTGACGCAGATCTGCGAAAATCCGTACTGCGGGGTCGTTATAAAGCAAACCGTGAAAAATACGGACTGTCCCATTACCTGAGCGGACAGATGGAACTGGACGATGTATGCTGCAGAACCAACGTCAACGATTTCGATATTATTTTTGCAGGACCGATACCGCCCAACCCCAGTGAGCTTCTGGGAGGCGATGCGTTCAAAAATATGCTGGAGGTGCTGCGGATGAAATACGATTATGTCATCGTAGATACCCCGCCCCTTGGCAGCGTCATCGACGGCGCGGTAGTAGGTGCGATCTGCGATGGAACGGTACTCGTTGTCGAAAGCGGAGCCATCAGCTACAAATTTGCCCAGAACGTAAAAGAACAGCTGGACAAGGTAGGCTGCCGGATTCTTGGATGCGTCCTGAACAAGGTCAACACCAAAAAGAATCCTTATTATGGAAAATATTATGGCTATTACTATGGCAGCTATTACGGCTACGGAAATAGCGGTGCAGACGAAGCACAGGACGAGCTGATGCTGGATGCGGGTTCCCAAACTGACGCGACAGCTTCTGAGACAGGAACTGCCGCACCGCAGCAGAGCACAGAAGAAAAGGGGGATGCGAAGTGAGTACAAAAGGTCTGACCATCGGATTTTTTATTGCAGATGCAGCTTTGATTGCGGTTTGCGCATTCTTCTACTTACAAATGGACCGGACAGCACCGGTGATCACACTGCCGGATACTGAGCAGACCTATACAACCGGCACAGATACCGATCAGCTGCTGGAAGGCGTAACCGCTTACGATTCCCATGACGGGGATGTGACAGCCTCCTTACTGATTGAAAAGGTGACAGAAACCGGAAATGGCGAAGTGATCGTAACCTATGCAGCTGTGGATTCTTCCAATAATGTGGCAGAACAGTCACGGATTCTGAAGACTGCGGGACATCCTGCATCGGACACTGAGGACTAAAATACATGGGGAGGAACCGGTTAAAAAGACTGAAATTTCATAGTCAGCTATGTGTTGCAACACTGGCGATTGTTCTGTTTGCAGGATATGTCAGAATAAGTGGTTCCATTCTGAATGCACTGATTGCTGCAGCAATCGCTCTGGCCTGCTGCATTGTCCTGAAAGGCACGGATGTCGGAATCCGCAGCGTCAAGGATCTGATCCGGAGAAATCTCCCGACAGTACTTGTTCCGGCACTTACTGTTTTCAGAACGCAATGGGGACTGAAAACAGTTTTTATGGCATTGCTTTTGGGAGTTGTACTGCTTTTTGTCTGGAGTTTTTTGGCAAAGCGCTGGATATGCCATGAAGTGACGCCTGGCTGGACGTTACTGATCTACGACAGCGAAGAGAACCTGCGGCGGGCGGATACAATTGCCAAAAGCAGACCGGATCTCATAGAAAACGCAGGAACCTATCGCTATCGCGGCAAACAAGATACACCTTCGGAGCCGGGAGCGAGCAGCCACATCGATTTAGCAGAAATCGATCATCTGGTGCGGGTATTTCGAATTCCGCAGATGGTAATCTGCATGGAACATGGCGAAGAGGTGCAGGAATACTGCCGGGAAAACGGAATTCTTGCATTCCTGCCGGAAGATGTAGAAACAAATGGAGCCCTCCTTTATCCGGATAAAATCCGATGTGTCAGACCGAAGCTGCAGAAATGAACTGGTGAAAACGGGGTAGAAAACAAATGATCAGTATCGTTGTGCCTGTATACAATGCAGAAAAATATATTGCGACTACAATTGAAATGGTACAGCGCCAGACCTATACGGACTGGGAGCTGATTTTGGTGGACGACTGCTCGAAGGATCACAGCGTGGATGTAATGAAAAGCTGTATTGGAGCAAATTCGGACAAAATTCGTCTTATCCAAAAAGAAGTCAACGAGGGTGCTGCGATGGCACGCAATACGGGAATCGATGCAGCACGTGGCAGATATATCGCTTTTCTGGATGCAGACGACATCTGGTATCCGGGAAAATTGGAAAAGGAACTCGCTTTTCTGGAAAAGCATGATGCAGCCTTTGTGTTTTCGTCTTATGAATTCGGAGATGAAGACGGCGTCCCGACCGGAAAAGCAGTCCATGTACCAAAAACCTTAACCTATCGGCAGGCACTGAGCCGTACAGTTATTTTTACCTCAACGGTGCTTCTGGATACACAACAAACCGGGAAAGAGCTGATTCACATGCCGAAAATCGGCAGCGAGGATACAGCAACCTGGTGGAAAATTTTAAAAGCGGGCTTCACAGCCTATGGTCTGGATGAATCCCTTGCGATATACCGCAGACCGCCCCAGTCCCTGTCCTCTAACAAAGGAACGGCAGTGAAACGGATCTGGAACCTGTACCGGACAGAAGCAAAGATGTCCGTTGCGACAGCGTTTATCTACATGTTCTTCTGGGCATGGAGGGCAACGGTGCGCAGAGTGGTGGCGGACACGATCCGCAGCCATGTGGAATCCGTCAAACGGTTTGTAACGCTGGAATTATCACTGGTGGGACTGATCGTACAGACCTTACTGTTCGCACATGTCTGGTTCCAATGGTATTACCCTTTGATCAGCAGCTTCCGGTTCAGCCAGGAAGGTTTTGCATTCGGTACGGGCTTAAAGCTTTATTTCAGAGGACATTTACTGATCCTTGCAGTTTATCTGGTTGTCCTGCTTTTTTTGAGCAAGATCATGGGAGCCCTGAAAACCGGTTATCTCAAACCGGCAAACATCTTTGCTTCTCAGATGACTGCGCTGGTCATTACCAATATTGTGATTTACTTCCAGCTCTCTCTGATGAGAAACTGGCTGATCCCCGGAGAATTTATGACATTTCTTACGGTGGTACAGATTGTTGTAGCGGGTATCTGGTCCTATTTGAGTAACTGGATTTACCTGTCTGTATTTCCTCCGATCGAAACGCTTGCAATCGAAGGAAAAGAAAGCATCGATTCCGTGATTCGGGCATTTGATACCAGACAGGACCGGTTCAAAATCATGAGAACCCTGAAATTGCAGGACAACAATCTGGAAGAAATTAAGGAAGAATGCCTGCGCTGGTATGGTGCTGTTATTCTGGGATCGATGGAAGAATCGATCCGAAGAGAGTTGCTGGAATTTTGCTACAGCCATTACATCCGGGTTTATCTTTCACCGGATATACCGGATATCCTGATGCAGGGAACGGAAACGATGGATCTGTTTGATACGCCGCTTCTGGAGCTGAAGGAATATCCGATCAGCTGGGAAATGCGAGTTCTCAAAAGACTGACAGACCTGGTGATTTCAGGCGGACTGATGCTTTTGCTTTCCCCGATCCTTCTGGTTCGGATTCTGTACGGCAAAGCAGTCTGCGGCACTGTTTTTGAAAAACAGGAGTGTACAACAAAGGGTGGAAAATCCTTTTTCTTACATACATTTGTCAGGAAAGATGGAAAGACAACCTGGATGACATCCTTGCCGATGCTCTGGGATGTTTTCCGGGGAAAAATGTCTGTTGTCGGTCCGCGTCCGTTGACCAAAAAGGAAATGGATGCGCTGATTCAGGAAAATCCCAGATATTTTTATCGCCTGAGAGTGCAGGCAGGTCTGACCGGCTATGCACAGGTTTATGGTAAAAAAACGTCCGCACAGGAAGACCTGCTGAAGCTGGATCTGATTTATATTCAGCATTTTTCAGCACTGATGGACATGAAACTGATGCTGCTTTCTCTGCAGAGAGAAAGTTGGCAGTAACAGCTTCGGGGTGGAGGTAGTGGTTGACAATGAAAAAAATGAAACATGACGTACCGACCAGACTGGTCAAAGTGTTAAATCTGATTCTCATGATGGCTGCGTTTGGCTTTATATGGTATGTATATTATGCCGCACGGGCACAGGTACATTATTATCGCAGGGGCGACTGGGTCGTGATCCTGTTGTTTGGAATCCTTTACTACGGATTCTGCAGATCCTATGACGCGTTCCATATTTCTATCAGTCCGATTTCTGAGATTATTTACAGCCAGACGCTGGCACTGATCATTTCCGATTTTATCATGTATGTGGTTATCTGGCTTTTGTCCCTGTACATGCCGAATGCCGTGCCGCTTCTGATTACGTTTGTGGTACAGTTTTTGATTTCGGTGCTGTGGACTTTTCTGGCGCATCAGTGGTACTTCCACAATTTCCGGCCGGGAAGGACAGCCGTGATCTATGACCTGCGTGAGGGCATGGAATCTCTGGTCGGCGAGTACGGAATGGAGAAAAAGTTCCATATCGAAAAGGTACTCGGTGTAGAAGAATGCCTTGAAAAGCTCTCTGTATTGGATGAAATGGATACCGTATTTTTATCCGGCATTCACAGCCATGAAAGAAACATTATTTTAAAATATTGTATGTATCAGGATATTCAGGTTTATGTGATTCCGAGAATCGGCGACGTTATCATGGGCGGAGCCAAGAAGGTTCACATGTTCCACCTTCCGATGCTGCGCATCGACAGATACCGTCCGATTCCGGAATATACCATTGCAAAAAGAGCATTCGACATCCTGTTTTCCGGAATCGCAATAGTTATTGCATCACCTTTTATGCTGGTAACCGCAATCGCGATTAAGAGCGACGGAGGACCGGCTCTCTATAAACAGAAGCGCCTGACCAAGGATGGAAAGGAATTCAACGTTCTGAAGTTCCGCAGCATGCGTGTCGACGCCGAAAAAGACGGCGTTGCCCGCTTGAGCACCGGCGACAAGGACGACCGTATCACACCGGTTGGCAAGGTCATCCGCAAGATCCGTTTTGACGAGCTGCCTCAGCTGTTCAACATCCTGCGTGGCGATATGAGCATTGTTGGTCCCAGACCGGAGCGCCCGGAGATCGCCAGACAGTATGAAGAGGAAATGCCCGAATTTCGGCTTCGCCTTCAGGCAAAGGCAGGCCTGACCGGCTACGCCCAGGTCTACGGCAAGTACAACACCACGCCGTATGACAAGCTGCTGATGGACTTAACCTACATCGGAACTCCCAGCCTGTGGGAAGATTTCAAAATTTGTCTTGCTACAGTAAAGATCCTGTTTATGCCGGAGTCCACCGAGGGTGTCAGCGAGGGTCAGACTACCGCGATGAGTGGAGAAAAGCGTTGATAAATCGCTGGATTTTGCAAAATAGCAGCTAAAAATGTTGAGCCGATTTCGCAAAGTGACATCGGGAATAAACATAGATCTTTCGATGACATTATCATTCGCAGGTGTTGCGAATGGTCTTGGAGATAAGTTGAAGCCGATGAGAAGGCCATCTGGAAGAAAAAAATGATGCCGCGGTAGGTTCGGATTTATGCCTGATTACACCGATGCGAAAAATGCGGAAAAGTGTTGATATTACGGCAAAAACAGACGGTGCGTAATCGGGCATAAACAAAGGAGCTTCTATAACAAAGGGGCGTATGACGGTGAGTGGCGCAGAGCAATGGGCACACATAGCAATAGCAGCTGTGAAGCTCACAACGCAGTCTACATAACACGCGCGTGACGCGCACAATAGTATAAGGGCTTTAGAAAAAAGGAACGGAGCAGACTCCTTGAGATTGAGTCTGGGCTGTTTTTGTGGGGGAGAGGAAGGCTATGAGTGTGGAAAATTACAGAGAATATTCGGTTCTCATGTCGGTATACCACAAAGAGAAACCCGAGTATTTGAAACAGGCAATCGAAAGCATTCAGTTGCAGACTCTCCCCACGGATGATTTTGTGCTGGTGTGTGATGGCCTACTGAATCCGGAGCTGGATACCGTGATTGCAAGGAAGCAACAGGAGATGGGCGAAGCCTTGAATGTTGTCCGGCTGGCGAAGAACGGTGGCCTAGGCAATGCTTTGAATGAGGGCATCAAGCACTGTAAGAATGAGCTGGTCGCCCGAATGGACAGCGATGACATTGCTTATCTTGATCGTTGCGAAAAGCAGATTGCTGTTTTTAATGCTCACCCGGAAGTAAGCGTTTGCTCTGGTGTTGTAGAAGAATTCACGACTGTCCCAGAGGTCGTAGATACGAGGCGCGTTCCGCCGGAAACCAACGCGGAAATCGTGGAATTTGCAAAGAAACGTAATCCGTTCAATCACCCTTGTGTGATGTACAAAAAATCGGCTGTTGAGGCTGCTGGCTCGTATCAGGACTTCTACCTGCTGGAGGACTACTACCTTTGGTTGCGGATGTTGATGGCCGGATATCGGGGCTACAACATTCAGGAGCCGCTGCTACATATGCGGGCTGGTTCTGATATGTACTTAAGGCGCGCAGGCTGGAAGTATGCTAAGACGCAGGCAAAGCTGTTCAAGTACATGAAGAACAGTGGGTTCATTGGGAGTGGCCAGTATGTTAAGAGCTGCGTGATTCGTAGTGGGTCGGCACTTGCGCCGAACTGGCTGCGGAAGTTTATGTTTGAGAAAGTGCTGAGAAAGTAAAGAGGAATTGTTGAATGAAAATTGGGATTCTGACATATTACGGTGTACATAACCACGGTGCGGTCTTGCAGGCGAATGCGCTGAAAACGGTGCTTGAGTCAAAAGGTCACGAGTGCGGTTTCTTGGAGTTTGAGCGCAGCTACTCTAACATTTCTCAGAAGCAAACCAACAAATATAAGCTCGGTCTTGGAAGCATTGGATTTTACGCCAAATACCTGATGGAAAAAGGTGCAGGAAACATCCTGTACAACGTGAGCAAGAAGCGCACTCTTGCAAAATTCAGAGCAACGAATATTCCGATGCTGGGAAAATATGAGGATTTTTTGGGCGACTTAGCAGTTATCGGAAGCGATGAGGTATTCAGTCTTGAAATCGGTGTTAATCCGTTTCTGTATGGAAATGGATTGAAGGCAAAGCATGTCATCAGCTATGCTGGTTGCTTTGGCCCGACAACCTATGAGGATGTTGTCAAGCAAGGACAGCAGAAAATGATTTCAGACGGACTGCATCACATGAATGCGGTTTCTGTACGGGATCAGAACTCTTTGGAAACAGTGAAAAAGACTTCTGGTATTGACGCAACGCTGGTATGCGACCCGGTTATCCTTTATGGCTATGAAAAAGAAATGCAGTCTTTTACACCGCCCATGAAGGACTACATTCTGATCTATTCCTATGATAAGAATTTGAACGATGCGGCGGAATGCAACCATATTAAAGCATATGCAGAAAAGCACAATTTGAAAATTGTGTCGGTGGGCTATTACCATCGTTGGTGCAAATGTATTGACGCTTCTCCGTTTGAATTGCTCGGATGGATCAAAAATGCAACGCTGGTTGTGACGGATACGTTTCATGGCTCAGTGATGTCTATCATTTGCAATACCCCGGCTGTTGTAAAGCTGCGTGGTAATCAGAATAAGCTGCGGTTCCTTCTGTCGGAATACGGTCTGCTGGACAGAACAATCTCGGACTTTTCGGAAATGGAAAGCGTTGCAGATAAATCCGTGGATTTTGATAAAGTGAATGCTGCAATTCAGGAACGCCGTGCTGCTTCTATGAAGTTCTTGGATGATGCGCTT
>ERZ779660.1711-NODE-1711-length-10571-cov-1.475086_pt1 | contig 10571 bp, 9 predicted proteins | sample MGYA00511906_ERZ779660 | MGnify/ENA primary metagenome ERZ779660 (study PRJEB29588, sample SAMEA2156906) | human gut metagenome | biome: human gut; feature: human-associated habitat; material: faeces | place: Denmark | collected 2008/2010 ... | reverse complement strand
GCAATCGTCCGTTGCAAATCTTTCTCATTAGGGGCAGTATGAACCCTATTTTCTACTCCTTTTCTGAATTCATAAATTCCAAACTTTAAATTTTCACACCTAGGCAAATAACCTTCTTTTATAGCTTGTTCATGATAACTATTAATGCCAATACTTCTTGATACTTCCAACAATGCTTTATAATGATTTTCACTCAACTCATATACAGCTTGGTGTTTCAACGGAGCAACTCCAGGCCGCCCCTGCATATCTTGATTTTGCGGTCCGGCTGCATATGAGTCGTGAAAAGAACTTGTTACTCCAAGCAATGCGATTCTGCCATTTGAAGTCTCAAAAAAAGCCGGTTTACTCGCTTCTGCTAAATTTCTGCCTGTTCCAGCAAAAGGAAGTTCTAAATCAGTCAAATATTTAATAGTTGCCAATAGCCCATTATGACCATAATCCATCGCATGATTATTTGCTGTATTAAATATATTCAATCCCATTCTTTTCAAATCACACAAACAAGCAGGATCAGCCATCGCATACCCACCTCCAGGAAAAGCTTCCGGGTATCCTTCTCTTTTATGAATAGTAGTTTCCAGATTGGCAAATCGACATTCATGTTTATGGAGAAATGTGTACAATTCATCAAAACCCGGATAGGACGAACCAGGTAAACGTTTGCTTATAAAAATGTCACCACATAAAGAGATGGTTATTAACGAGTTCTCATTTTTACCTATCATAATTCCGCACGTATCATTTCTTAATATCTCATGTAATTATCTATAGTTATCTCAATCTATGCATCGAGCCGGATTACCAGCTACACAAGCATCTGCTTCCACATTTTTTGTTACTACGGCTCCAGCACCAACAATAGCTCCTCTGCCAATATAAGATACTTTACTAGAAATTATGGTTGCACCAGAACCAACAAAAGCATAATCACACATATGTACATTAGCACCCAATACTACATTACTAGCAACAAAGCAATGCTTTCCCATTCTACTTCCATGAGTAATTAAATCATTGGAAGATACTATACTGTCATCACCGATAATCACATCAGGTGAAACTACACTATTTGCGTGAACAACGATTCCATTACCTAACTGAGCATATTTAGAAACTATAGCAGAAGGATGAATAATAGTAGGGACAACACCTCCTTTATATAAAATTTTATTATAAATAATTAGCACAAAATTAATATAAGTATTGATGTGGATAATATAATAATTAAGTTAACGAAATACTTGCAAAATCTGTAAAATAGTATATAATATATACGAAAGGTGATAAAAGTGGAAACAAAAAAATTAGAAGAATTAGAAAAAAATATAGGATACACATTTAATAATAAAAAACTATTACAAAATGCATTAACACATACATCATATGCATATGAACATGGAATACAAAGTAATGAAAAACTAGAATTTTTAGGAGACAGCATATTAGAATTTGTATCAAGTGAATACATGTATAACAAATACTTAAACCTAAAAGAAGGACAACTAACAAAAGTAAGAGCAACAGTAGTATGTGAAGATAGTTTGTATAAAATAGCAACAAGACTAAAATTTAATGAATTTTTATATTTAGGAAATTCAGAAATAAAAGGAAAAGAGCAAATTAGAAAGGCCATTTTAGCAGACAGTGTTGAAGCAGTAATTGCAGCAATGTACTTAGATAGTAATTTAGAAGAAGCTCAAAGATTTATTATAGATAATTTAAAAAACGAAATTGAAGTTGCAACAAAACATGTTGGACAAAAAGATTATAAAACAGTACTTCAAGAAAAACTACAAGCACATGGAACAACAAGCATAAAATATGAAATAATAGATGAAAAAGGACCAGACCATGCAAAAATATTTGTATCACAAGTAGAATGGAATGGAAAAAAACTTGCAATAGGTGAAGGAAAATCTAAAAAAATTGCAGAAATGGAAGCTGCAAGAAAAGCTCTTGAAATCTTAAAATAGAATAAATATATAATGTAAGAAAGGAATTAAAAATATGAAAAAACGTTATATAATTCCAATATTTGTACCACATTTAGGATGTCCAAATGATTGTGTATTTTGTAATCAGAAATCAATAAGTGGTCAACAAAAAATGATAACAAAAGAAGATATAATAAAAACAATTAATTTTTATTTAGAGAACATAAAAGATAAAGAAGCAAAAAAAGAAGTTGCATTTTTTGGTGGGAGTTTTACTGGAATTGATGTAGACAAACAAGAAGAATTTCTACAAACAGCATATAAATTTATAAAAGATGGAAGAATAGATAGTATAAGAGTTTCAACAAGACCTGATTATATAAATAAAGATATATTAAAAAGATTGAAGAAATATAAAGTAAGAACAATAGAATTAGGAGTTCAATCTGCAAATGATTATATATTAAAACAAAGCCACAGAGGACATACATTTGAAGAGGTAAAAAAAGCATCAAAATTAATCAGATGGTACGGATTTAATCTAGGACATCAAATGATGGTAGGGTTGCCAGAAAGTACTAGATTAGATGAAATAAATACAGCAAAAGAATTAATTAAATTAAAACCCAAAATGGTAAGAATTTATCCTGTATTAGTAATACATAATACAAAACTTGAAAAAGATTATTTAGAAGGAAAATATAAGCCATTAACAGTTGTACAAGCTGTAGAGACATGTAAAGAGATTGTACCAATATTTAGAGCAAAAGGAATAGATATAATTAGAATAGGACTTCAAAATACAGATGAAATAACAGATCCATCTGTAAAAGGAAGTGAAGTAGTTGCAGGACCATATCATCCAGCATTTAGGCAATTAGTAGAAGCAAATTTATGGTATGATGATATATTAAAAAGAATAAAAGAAATGAACACAAAAGTAAAAAGGGTAAAGATTATAATTAATCCTAAAGATGTAAATAATGTTGTTGGGCATAAAAGGGAAAATATTCAAAAATTAAAAGATGTATATGAATTAGATTTAATAATTGAACAAGATGAAAAAATGAAAGAAGGAAAATTCAAACTAGAAATATTAGAAAAATATCCAGAATTTTTAGATGAAAAGGAATAAAAGAAACTATGGAAAAAGAAAATAAAACGATAAATATATTATTGATTGTTATAATGATATTAGTTGTTGTGGGATGTATTGTTGCATATTTATATTTTACACATGCATGGGAAAAGAAAGATAAAAATCAAGATCCAATTTTTACAATGGAAAATTATCCTAAAATAGATGGTTCAACAGCTACATTACCTTTAGCACAAGCATATAAATCAGCATTTACAGGAACAAGTATTGAAAATGTTGATGTTACACATTCTAAAACACATAATGCATATGTTAATTTAATAAATAAAAAATCAGATTTAATATTAGTAACATATCCATCTGAAGAAGAACAACAACTTGCAAAAGATGCAGGGGTAGAATTAGAAATTGTACCAGTTGTAAAAGAAGCCTTTGTATTTTTTGTTAATAAGGAAAATTCAATAGATAATTTAACATTAAATCAAATTCAAGATATATATTCAGGAAAAGTAACTAATTGGAAAGAAGTTGGAGGAACAGATGCTCAAATATTAGCATATCAAAGACCACAAAATTCTGGAAGTCAGTCTGGAATGTTATCACTTGTAATGCAAGGAATAAAAATGAAAGAACCTGAAAAAGAAACAGTTGCACAATCTATGGTAGATATAGTTGATGTAGTTTCAGATTATCAAAATAAAGAGAATGCTATAGGATATTCATATTATTATTATATTACAACAATGTATTCAAAAGACAAAATAAAACTTTTATCTGTAAATGGAATAGAACCAACTTATGATAATATAAAAACAGGTTTATATAATATCCAAACAGCATATTATGCTGTAATAAGAAAAGATGAGCCAGAAAATAGTGATGCTAGAAAATTATTAAATGCAATGATATCAACATATGGTCAAAAAGTTGCTAAGGAGGCAGGATATGTTCAAAACTATTAAAGGAAAATTGATCTTTGTTGTTATATTTTCTGTTGTTTGTATAATAATAACATCAATATTAGTTATGTATAAAAGAATTGATATAAAATATGATAATTCAGAAGAAACATCCAAAACAGAAGAAACAAAAGCCAATGAGTCAACAAATGAAAAAGGAATTGATTTAAAAGGAAAATATAATCAAAATGATTTAAAAATTGTAGAAAAAAGAGTAACAAAAGAAAGAGTTGAAATAACATACTTTCAGATAGATGGTTTAAAAGATCAAAAAATTCAAGATAAGATAAATAAAGAAATTGAAATTGAAGCTCTAAATGGATATAAAGAAAACATTGATTTAGATAAAGTTGTAAATGCTTCAATAAGTTTATATAAGACAGCTAATTTTAGTAACATACTCTCTTTTTCTTCATTTTCTTGGGGAAAAATAAATGATGATAGTGATGATTTGATAAATGTTCAAAAAGGATTTACATATGACCTAAATACAGGAAATTTAATAAAGTTAGAAGATTTATTTACAACGAATGCTCCAATAACTGAAATATTAAGAAAATCAGCATATTATGGATTTGTGTCAAATAGAGCTGAGATGAATTTAAGTGGAGATTTACAAGTTAATAATTATGGAAATATAGAAGAAGATGTTGCAGATTTTATAGAACAATATAAAAATGGGAAAATAACAGACTTTTATTGTACGCCATCAGCAATTATGATAATATATGATGAAATATATATACCAGTTTCATTTGAAGAATGGGCTGACTACATAAATATTTATAATAAGTATTTATCAAGTGAATCATTATATAAATCAAATAACATAGGATATAAAAATTTATATACATTAACAGATAGGACATTAAACGATTTTTATTATTATACAAATTATCAAAATGAGAAAAATTATTTTATAGAGATTTCAGTTTTATGGGATGAGGATAATAGTAGTGATTTCGAAAAACAATTAGTATCAAATAAAATAAAAGATATAGAAAGAGAAGTTTCAGATTTAAAAGTAAAAGCAAATCAAGATACAAATAATTTTTATATTTTAAATTATTATATTGAAATAAATGGATTTTTTGAACAATCACTTGATGAAAATTTAGTATCTGTAACAGAGTGGGGAAATTATTATGATATGACAATACATGATTTTGAGACAACAATTGAACCTATAATAATAAAATATGATAGAAGTGCAAATGAAGGTGGCGGAATTCCAGAATATGTATATAACTTTACAGATGTCTTAAAAATTGAACCACAAAGATTAACAGAATATTATAATATTGAAACAGGTGAAAAAGTGGTTGTCTAATATAATATGTATAAAAAACTATATATTACAAATAATTGTAATATATAGTTTTTTTTGTAAAGGAGATGTTTGTGAAAAGTGGAGTAAAACAAGCTATTTTAGATGGAAGTGGAACAGTAATAGGTGCAATGATAATGGCATTTGGAATATCATTATTTTTATTACCAAATCAATTATCAACAGGAGGATTTTCTGGAATAGCAACAATAACATATTATTTATTTAATATTCCTATGGGATTAATGAATTTAATATTAAATATTCCAATGTTTATTTTTTCAAATTATAGAATAGGAAAAAAGTTTTTAATAAAATCTATAGTAGGAACGGCAAGTTTGTCAGTTTTTATAGATATATTTGATAAAATTGAACCAATAACAACAGACAGATTTTTAGCATCAGTATATGGAGGAGCAATAATAGGAATTGGAACAGCAATAATTTTAAAAGTAGGGGCATCTACTGGTGGAACAGAATTAATTGCAAATTTAATAAAATCATATAAACCTAATATTACTATAAGTAGATATTTAACAATAATAGATATTATAATTGTCATTGCAAATGTATTTGTATTTAAACATATTGAAATAGGATTATATTCTGCAATTGCAATATATTTATATGGAAAATTAATTGACACTATATTTGAAGGTGTGTATTATACAAAAATAATGTTTATAATTTCAGACAAAAGTGAGAAAATTTCAAAGCAGATAGAAAAAAATGTAAAAAGAGGAGTAACAGGACTTTATGGAAAAGGGATGTATAGTGGAAATGACAAATTAATATTAATATGTGCAGCAAATATAGGAGATATACCTAAAATAAAAAGTATTGCTCAAAGCATCGATGAAAAATGTTTTATTGTAGTTGCAAATGCAAGAGAAGTATTAGGAAAAGGATTTAAAGAATCAAATTAAAAGTGCAAATGTTAAAATACATTTGCACTTATGTTTTGGTTATAAGTAATGAAGAAATGATGTTCACATGTGTATTACAATTAAAGTTGGCATTTTTTAATTTTTCTTTATAATTAAAATTATCAAAGTTTTTTTGATAAGGAAAATATTTTAGAATACTTAAATAATATTTATCAATATCAACATTATACTTTCTTGCTGTTTTATCAAAATATTTATTTAATTCGTCATTTAAACGATTTTGAGTAGCTGTGGATATCTTATTTATAGTATCTGTATCTTCATAGTTTATATTTGAATTTAATGAAATTATATTAGCAATTAAATTTAGTTCAATATTTATATTTATAGCTCCATTTTCGATATTAGATGTTATTTTTGATTTTTTATTAGGAGAAAGTTGAATTTCTAATTGTTTATTTTCAACTAAAGGATCTTCAACAGATATTATACAGGTATCAATAGAATTTGTGATAAGAGAATGACAAATTGATTCCCAAACAGTTAATTCTCCAATATATTTATCACCAGAAAAAATAGCAAGACCAAGGTTTTCTGTACCTCTTCCACCAACAATTGAACTTTTTCCAGCAACTAAATTATTTTGAGTAGTTTCAATTTCTTGTTTCTCTTGATCTTCAATATCTTGTGATGATGAATTAGAATTTGAGGTTTCACCATTTATATTGTCTGAATTGCCACTATTTGAAGATGAAGAACTTTCTTCAGAAGAATTTGAAGATGATTTATTTTCTTCAGAACGTGCTGTTGAATTTAATCCGCCTAAAACTGCTATTGGGTCTGAATTGCTTTCAGATAGATTATTAAAAAAATCACCAAGTGTTATATTTGAAAAATATCCAGTTAGTTTACTTGTAATATCAAATGTATCGAAATATTTACTTGTTAGATTTTCTAAATTAGGTTTACTATTATTAATATAATCATATGCTTTACAATTTGCAACAACAATATTAGCAGAAGAACGAATTTCTTCATTATTTATTAAACTATATATCTCTGATGAAATTCCTTCTTTGGCAATTTCTTCTGAAAAAACGACAACACTACAATGTGCAAGATTAATTTCTTTACCTATATAACTATTTAAAAGGTTTAATCCACTAAACATAGAATTAGCTTCGCAAGATGTTAATACAATTTGCGAAGAATCAGAAGATGCACCACTTGATGAAGAAGAAACATTTATAAATTGAATAGAAATTTTTAATCTTGCTTTTTCACCTTTATCAGTTCCAAGCACAAGAACATATGCAAGATGTTCTATACGACGAGAGATGTATGAATTGGAAAATCCTGCAATAAATGTAATAAAGACAACAAATAATATTAAAATAATTATAAATTTTTTCTTCATTTTGACCACCTTTTAATTTTCTTTTTTATAAATGCTAATAGTAAAACTAAAATAGCAATTACGAATACTAATATAAAAAAGAAATAACTTAAAAAATTTTCAGTAAACATCAAAGATGTATTATAATTTTTCTGCCATCCAGATGTTATAAATAATAGAAATGCAGAAATAAATATAAAGAAAAAGTTGGATTTTGAATATGTTAATTTTTTAAAAATATTTGCTGAAAATTTTAGTGTTAAACTTAAGTAACTTACAAAACTAATAATCCAAATTAGAAAAAATATAGAATCCATTTTTCTAAAAAATTCACCATATTCTATATGCTTTACTGCTGAATATAAAGGTAGTAATTCATCTATTTCTGTAAAACCATCAAATGTAAAAAGAACTGTTGCAACACATAATAAGTTTAAAATACAAGATATTACAATAGATGTTATTGCAATTTTTTTTATGTTTTGAGTATTTTTTAATAATGGTGGCAAGAAAAAAATATATGCTAAACTTTGAAATACAATCATATTATTTAATCCAACAATAAAAGTGTAAAAGAGACTATCTCCAAATATAGGGTATACATTTTCAATGTTAAAATATTTCATATCAGAGAAAAACATAAAAATAGTAGTAATTATAATTAAAGGAAAAACAATAAAATTGCTTCTATATAACGCATTATTTTTGAATAAGCAAGTAATAGTAGCACCTATTATTAAAAATGATCTTATAAAAATCAGTAGAGTTAAAGGAAAATATATTATTTCTAAACATGAAGAAAACAGATGAAGTGAATTCCCTGCAAAAATAATAAAATATATAAAAAATAAAATTCCAATAATCCATTTTAATATTTTTCCACCAAGATAATCAGATATATCAAGTAAATCAAATGATGGAAATTTATTTAATAAATAACATATTAAAATTGTGAAAATTAATATAATAATACTTAAATATAGTAGATTAAGTAAAGAAGCAGATGAAGTATTGTTTATTATAGATTTTACTCCAAATATAATTATTTGATTAAATGAGATTGTTGTTAAAAGGGCAATTGCTTCTTTATTTCCAATTTTAGTATTTTCCATAATGATCCTTTCTTGTAAAAAATATTATAATGCTATTATTTACAAGAAAATGGAATTTATACAATTGACAATTATATAAAAATATGCTAAAATATCAAATGTGTTGTCAAGAGATTGATTTGATTTTATCGTATGAAATGATAAAAGTAGTAAATAATTATGAGAGATAATTAAATAAAAAATATTCAAGAACAAATCAAAGAAAAATTTTAAATTTTTCTTATTTGTTCTATTTGATACAGATAAAATTAAAAGAGAAAGGAGAATAGATAAATAAATGTCAGAAGAAAAAAATATATTGGAAGAAACAGCAAGTACTGTTGCAGAAAAAGTAAGAAAGACAAGAAGAAATTATCATAAAAAAGAAAATTATAAACAAGAAGAAGGAACAAAAACAAAGAGAAATTATAAAACAAGAACACCAAAAATAATGCAAGAAGTAAAAGATGGAGAAGTAGTAGAAACAAGCATTGCAAAAGAGGTATTCAAAAAATCAAGTTTAAAAATAATCCCATTAGGAGGATTACATGAAATCGGAAAAAATATTACAGTATTTGAATATGAAGATGAAATGATTGTTGTAGATTGTGGTTTATCATTTCCAGAAGATGATATGCTTGGAGTAGACTTAGTTATTCCAGATATTACGTATCTTGAAAAAAACAAAGAAAAAATAAAAGATATTCTTATCTCATTTGTTGAAGCGGAAAGCGAGAAACCTATAACAAAGAATTCCCTCTCTTAAATATAAGGAGAAAGAATTCTTCACTGCATTCTCTATAAAGGGGTCTGTCGCACAAAAAAAGCGGCAGGCTCTTTTTATTTATATCCCCCGGTAAAAATGCAGAATAAAAGCCCCCCATGTGACAAACTGAAAATTCATGCGACAGATAGGGAAAATATCAACCTAATTATTTATCTTTGTTAGCTTGAAAAGTTAGCATACCCAAAAACAATAAGACAATGAAAGATTTCTTAAAATTTACGCTCGCCACCGTAACCGGTATTGTTATATCGAGCGTTGTGTTGTTTTTCATCAGTATTCTCGTAGTTTTCAGTATGGTTTCATCCTCGGAATCGGAAACGCAAGTACGTAAGAACTCCATCATGATGCTGGACTTGAACGGTACACTGGCCGAACGCAGCCAGGAAAACCCACTGGACCTTATTATGAAGGATGATTACAAGACATACGGTCTGGACGATATTCTCTCTTCTATCAAGAAAGCGAAAGAGAACGAGGATATCAAAGGTATTTATATTCAGGCTACTTCACTGGGAGCGGGGTTCGCCTCGCTGGAAGAGATTCGCAATGCTCTGAAAGACTTCAAGGAATCGGGTAAGTTTGTCGTGGCCTACGGTGATGCCTATACGCAGGGGTTATACTACCTGTCCAGCGTGGCCGATAAAGTTCTGCTGAACCCGCAAGGTATGCTCGAATGGCGGGGACTGGCAGCTACTCCTATGTTCTTCAAGGATTTATTGGAGAAAGTGGGCGTGGAGATGCAGGTGTTTAAGGTGGGTACATACAAATCGGCAGTAGAACCGTTTATCTCCACCGAAATGAGTGCAGCCAACCGCGAGCAGATAAATGTATACCTGTCGTCCATCTGGGGACAGATTACGAGTGCCGTTGCCGAATCGCGCAACCTGTCCGTAGAGGCTTTGAACAAGGAAGCCGACCGCATGCTGATGTTTTACCCCGCAGAGGAAAGCGTGAAGAACGGACTGGTGGACACCTTAATATATAAGAATGATGTGCGCGACTACCTGAAAAACCTGGCAGGCATCGACAAGGACGACAACATGCCTATACTGGGCATTCAGGACATGATAAACGTGAAAAAGAACGTG
>ERZ779660.1709-NODE-1709-length-10574-cov-2.283012_pt1 | contig 10574 bp, 8 predicted proteins | sample MGYA00511906_ERZ779660 | MGnify/ENA primary metagenome ERZ779660 (study PRJEB29588, sample SAMEA2156906) | human gut metagenome | biome: human gut; feature: human-associated habitat; material: faeces | place: Denmark | collected 2008/2010 ... | reverse complement strand
CACCCTGCACGAGTCCGGCGCAGTTCTGGCTGTGGTGGATAAGCTGCTGGAGCTGGGTGCCTGCTACAAGGCTGAGGACGGTGCCATCATGTACCGCAGCGCCCAGTACGCTGCCAAGTACGGCACCGTGAACAAGAAAAAGACCGAGGACGGCACCGAGGAGGAGGCCAAGGACGAGGTGCTCGTCCGCGCCAACGGCATCCCCACCTACTTTGCCGCCGATATCGCCTACCACTACAACAAGCTGGCCACCCGCGGCTTTGCCAAGGCCATTGATGTCTGGGGTGCCGACCACCACGGCCACGTGGCAAGACTCAAGGGCGCACTTGAAGCCATAGGCATTGATTCGTCAAGGCTCGACGTTGTTTTAATGCAGCTTGTAAACCTTATGAAGGACGGCGAACCCGTAAGAATGTCAAAGCGTACGGGAAACGCCGTAACGCTTGTCGATTTGCTTGACGAAGTACCGATTGACGCCGCAAGATTTTTCTTTAATATGCGCGAGCCCGGCTCAACAATAGACTTCGATTTGGGACTTGCCGTAAAAGAGGATTCGCAAAACCCCGTTTATTACTGCCAGTACGCAAACGCGAGAATATGCAGCATACTCCGCAAGATGAAAGAGGAGGGCATTGAACCGCGCGACTGCACCGAAGAGGAGCTTATGCTCTTAAATGCGCCCGAGGAGCGCGAGCTTATACGCCACCTCTCGGCTCTGACGGACGAGATAATCACCGCCGCCAAGGACTATGACCCGGCAAGAATAACACGCTATGCCGTAACGCTTGCCACGCTCTTCCACAAGTTCTACAACGCCTGCAGAGTGGGCGTTGATGACGAGAAGCTCCGTGCGGCAAGACTTTATCTGTGCTGCAGGGTCAAGGATGTTATGGGCATAATACTTACGGAATTTAAAATCACGGTTCCCGAAAGTATGTAATCAAAAGCATAAAAGCATAAAAACAACCGGAAGGCTGAGCGTTCATAAGCTCTCGCTTTCCGGTTTTTTATACGTATTTTCAATTCCGTCTGAAATCAAAATTCGTGATTTGCAAGCTCCGATTTAACATTCGGCTGTTTTTATCTGCCGAGTAATTTTTCGACATCCTTCACGTTTATTCTTTTTGAAATAATATACGTTCTGCGCTTTTTTCTGCCCTTATCGGTAGAGTAAACACCGTCCTTTTTTTCCTCAACGGAAAAGATACCGTAAGAACAGATAACCGCAGTACCGTCGGGCAAAATGACGTTTCCGCAGTAGCCCGTGTCGGCATTTGCCGCAACGCAAGGCTCAGACTGCGAGTCAAGATATGTATGCGCGACCTTGATGCGGTAATCTCCCTCGCCGCCGTTTTTCAGGTCGTTGTAATCCGCCACGAGCGCAACCCAGCCCTCGGAATACCATCCGCGAAGCTTATTTTCGCTGTGTTTCAGATTTTTACGCAAATCACGCTCTATCGAGCGGAAGGTTATAAACAGTCTGCCGTCCGGCAGATACTCAGCCTTGTGTCTTTCGCCGTTTAATGACGCGGGAGCCGCCACGGGTCTTGACCACGTTTTTCCCTCATCACGGGAAAAGCTCAAAAGCGAATTTATTCTTTTTGAATTGCTGCGCGTTATAAGCATAAGCTCGTCGCCCCTGCCCATATCGCTGCGGACACACTCGACCTCGCACATCTGCGACCTTTTCTCAATATCCCTGTACGCGGAAAAATACGGTTCGGGCTTTGTCCACATCATTTTTCCGTCCTTTGAAAAAGACAGTACGGTTTTATAATTTACAAAATCGCGCTCATGGAAAAGTCCCATCCATTTATCGACGAATTTTCCGTTTTCGCGGAGTCTTGTCAGCGAGCTGAGTGCCACTATCGGGTAGTGCGTAACCTCGTCCTTTTCCGTAAAGAAGCTCTCATATTCGCTCCACGTTTTGCCCTCGTCCGAGGAGAGCGAACAGTCGAAGCCGCCGCGCGACTTTTCGTGCCCCCATATGGGGTTTCCGCTTATCATTATCAGCTTGTCGGGTGTGTCGCTCTCGGAGAACTCAAGACGATAAACCGTCGGAGTCTCGCGCGAATTTTCCCAGCTTTTCGGCGGATTTTTGATTTCCTCGGTATAGCTTCTGCCGCCGTCGCGGCTGATTTTTGAAAGAGTTTTTCCCTTGCCGTGACCCTCCGGGAAAAAGACGAGTATACTCCCGTCCTTTAAAAGCACGGAATCGGGGTGCCCGAGATAACCGCCCTTTTTCTCAACGGTGACATTTTCGTAAAGATATTTAAATTCCTCTTTTGTGTTTTTCGGTTCAACGCTTAAATCTATCTGCGGTATGGTGTAATTTTCACCGCGCCGTTTTATTTTTTCCATAATCGCCCTCATTAAAATACATATTTGTGCTTCGACTACAATATTTCATCCTTCAGAACCTTCAACGGGTTTTTGTAAACCAATCTCTTTATGTCCTCCGAAGTTATTCTCTCATCAAAACGCTCCGCGCATTTTATAATATCATTGGGTCTTGATACTGCCGAATGCGCATCCGTGGCAACAAAATCGGCAAGCCTTGAAAGCACGAGCTCCGTCGCATAATCCTTTATTTCATCGCCGCCTCTGCCCGCAAGGCTCGAAGCGTTGACCTGTAAAAGAGCACCCATATCGCAAAGCTCCTTTGCGACCCACTTCTCCGTGTGGAAACATATGTACCTTTCCGGATGCGCTATTATCGGTACAAGTCCCATGGATAAAACACGCTCGGCGTATATGACGGCGTATTTCGGGTCAAAGGGACGCAGCGTATATTCGCACAGCAAATAGCGGCTGCCGTTTATGCAGAGCGGCGACAAATCGCAGTCCGAAAAAACATCGTTTTTCAAAAAGACCTCCGCGCCGGCTCCGAGGCCTATATCAAGCCCTTTTTCGCCTATAAATTCACGCAGAAATTTTACTCTTTCGTCTCGTTTTGCGACAAACTCGTCCACCGCCGAATAATCGTTAAAATGCGGCGTTGCTATTATCGCTTTTATTTCGTTTTGTACCGCCGTGTGAAGCAGCGCGGCGGAATCCTCTTTTGTTTTTGCGCCGTCGTCGATGTCATATAGGATATGACAGTGCAAATCAATCATCTTCATATCGGGTTCTCGGTTACTTCTTCTTTCCTGTTTTGATTTTCTTGATGCCTTCGCGCTTTTTAGCCTTCCTCTCGGCGTCCGTTTTCTCATCCTTGTCCTTGGCAGCCTTAAATTCCGCCGCCTCCTCGGGCGGAACCTTGAATATGTGAATTACGCCGTCGTCATTGAGCACCTTAAGGAGCATAACCGTCATCGGAAGCAGGAACAGTCCGACAAATCCGAACAGCTGCGAACCTATATACATCGCCATAAGAGTGACAAACGCGGGAAGTCCGAGCTGCGACGCCACAAGCTTCGGCTCGACTATCTGGCGTACAACGGTTATAACGCCGTAAATCACAAGAAGCCCTATGCCCATGGCAACATCGCCGGAGAAGAACATCCAAATTGCCCACGGTATCAGCACCGTGCCGGTTCCGAGAACGGGAACAATGTCTATCACGGCGGTTATAAGCGCAATCGCAAAAATATAGCCGTTTTCATATATTCCGAACAGCTTTAATATCGAAAGGCCGAGCACCATTTCAAGGAAGGTTATGCACATGATAAGGCCGTATGCCCTTATCATCTTTCCGAGCGTTGAAAATATTATTTGCTTTGTTCTTATAAAGGCGTCTGCGCGCTTGCCCGCCTGAGTCATAATCAGCGAGCGAAGGGTGTGATAATCGGAAGTCATAAAGCAGCAGCAAACTATGCCGACTATGGTGCCGACGAGTATAGACGGTATTTGCTTTGCCGTTCCCCAAAGAGCGCTCATCGGTGATGAGAATGACGAAAAATCGAAGCCCTTTGCCGCCGTCTCGCTTGACGCTACGGCCGCCGCGGAAGAAGAGCTGCCCGTATCCACGCCCTGTATTTTATCTATAAGATTCGCCGCGGTCGAGATGATATTCTGCCTTATAGAGTCCGGCAGCAACGTAAAGTGAGTGTTGACCCAATCCTTGAGCTGCGACGCAAACAGCGGCGCATTGTCAAGCTGCAGCATAATATAATTAAAAAAGGACTTCAGCTCGGAAAATATTTTGGAAAATATAAGTCCTATTATTGTTCCGAAAACAAACACGACGAGCAAAACCGCCACGGTCGAAACTATACCGCGAGGTATTTTCGTCTTTTCAATCACGAAATTTACAGGCCTTTGAAGCAGCATGGCTATAAACATGGCTATTATGAACGGGGACAGGACCCCGAAGGCATACTTCATAAACAAATAAAAAAGCCCTGCGATTATTATTATATAAACTACGTTGATTATAAAATTACGGCGTTTTGCAATATTGTCCACAGCTTCACATCCTTTAACATAAAAGCCGACACTTTGCCGGCCGATAACATATATACATATTATACTATTTTTCAAAAACTTACAATCAATAATCTCAAACTTTTATAGAAATTTAAACAAACGTAAAAATTTTTGAGCTTTTTCCTTTATAACGTCGGGAATTTATGGTATTATGCTAAATGTATATTCATATTATTTAGGATGTGAGAAAAAATGTATATAGCCGTTATGGGCTACGGAACCGTCGGTTCGGGCGTTGTGGAAGTGCTTCACAAAAACCACGACAGTATCGTAAGCAAAAGCACCCAGAAAGACCTTGAGCTCAAATATATCCTCGATCTCCGAGATTTTCCCGGAGACCCGAACGAAGATAAATTTGTTAAGGACTTCAATATTATTTTAAACGACGACTCCGTCAAAATAGTTGTCGAGACTATGGGCGGACTTCATCCGGCATTTGAATTTGTCTCTTCGCTTTTAAAGGCTGGCAAGAGCGTTGTAACGTCAAACAAGGAGCTTGTCGCGCAAAAGGGCTACGAGCTTTTGACCCTCGCCGACGAAAACAACGTAAACTTCCTGTTTGAGGCTTCGGTAGGCGGCGGTATTCCGATTATTCGCCCCATTTCGCAGTGCCTCGCGGCAAACGAGATAGACGAAATAGCCGGCATCTTAAACGGCACTACAAACTTTATACTCACTATGATGATAGAGCAGAATATGAGCTTTGAAGAAGCTCTGAAGCTCGCTCAGGACAACGGCTACGCGGAAAAGGACCCGACGGCCGACGTTGAGGGCATAGACGCATGCCGCAAAATTTGCATTCTCGCATCTCTCTGCTTCGGCAAGCACGTTTACCCCGACAGCGTTCACACCGAGGGCATCTCAAAAATAACCTTGGAGGATGTCGCCTATGTCAACGATTTCGGCGGCGTTATCAAGCTTCTCGGCAAGGCAAGACGCGAAAACGACGGCAAAATTTCCGCCATGGTTTGCCCTTGCATAGTTAAAAATCACAGCCAACTCGCCTCGGTAAGCGATGTATTCAACGCCATTCTCGTTCGCGGCGACGCGATAGGCGACGTTGTATTTTACGGCAGAGGCGCAGGTAAATTGCCCACAGCCAGCGCCGTTGTTGCCGACGTAATAGACTGCGCAAAGCATGAAAAACGCAAAAAGCTGTTCGGCTGGGGCGCTCCCGAGGAAAATTACGTAATTGATTACAGAACCCTCGAAACGGCTCTTTACATACGCGCAAAGGTCACCGGAAACAAGGACGATGTTCTTAAAAAGATAGGCGAAAACTTCGGCAAAGTAAAATATCTTACTCGAAACGGCGCCCCCGAGGACGAAATCGCATTCGTTACCGATAAGGGCATCGAAAAGGTACTCACCGACAAGCTCGCTAAGACAGAGGGCATAGACGTCCTCTCAACAATAAGAGTTACAGATTATTGATTTTTTTAACGGAGGAAAAATATGGGACTCATAGTTCAGAAGTTCGGCGGCTCATCGGTTGCCAACGCCGAAAGAGTTATGAACGTGGCGAAAATAGTCACCGATACGTACCGTGAGGGCAACGACGTAGTAGTTGTGGTTTCCGCTCAGGGCGACACCACCGACGATCTTATCGACAAGGCTCACGAAATAAACGAGCATCCCTCTAAAAGAGAGATGGATATGCTCTTGACTTCCGGCGAGCAGATTTCGATTGCGCTTCTTTCAATGGCTATTGAAAAGCTCGGCTGCCCCTCGGTTTCGCTTCTCGGCTGGCAGGCAGGCTTCAGAACAAGCTCGGCTTACGGCTCGGCAAGAATCAAATCAATTAAAACCGATCGCTTACGTGCCGAGATTGACCGCCACAACATAGTTGTTGTCGCAGGCTTCCAGGGTATAAACAAATACGACGACCTCACAACGCTCGGCAGAGGCGGCTCGGATACGAGTGCCGTTGCCATAGCAGCCGCCATGCACGCGGATCGTTGTCAGATATTCACCGATGTTGAGGGCGTATTCACCGCCGACCCGAGAAAGATACCCGAGGCGAGAAAGCTCAAGGAAATTACTTACGACGAAATGCTTGAGCTTGCAACGCTCGGCGCGCAGGTTCTCAATAACCGTTCCGTGGAAATGGCAAAAAAATACAATGTTGAAATAGAGGTACTCTCAAGCCTTAAACGTGTACCCGGCACAATAGTCAAGGAGGTCGCTAAAATGGAAAAAATGCTCGTAAGAGGCGTCACAAAGGATACCGACGTCGCAAGAATTTCGGTTACAAATATAGACAATACCCCCGGTATTGCATTCAAGCTTTTCTCAAAGCTTGCACAGAAAGGCATAAACGTCGATATAATTCTTCAGTCCGTAGGTCGCGACGGCACAAAGGACATCACCTTTACCGTTGCCAAGGATAATGCGGTTGACGCAATAGCAGCCGTTCACGAAACCTTTGATATCGATGATAAAAACATCACTTGTGCCACAAACGTTGCAAAGATCTCCGTTGTCGGTGCCGGTATGGAGTCTCACCCCGGAACCGCTTCAAAGATGTTCGAGGCACTCTATGAGCACGACATAAACATTGATATGATTTCAACAAGCGAAATCAAAATCTCCGTTCTTATAGATGCACAGGACGCCGACAGAGCCGTTGCGGCAGTTCACAAGGCATTTTATCCCGAATTAAACTAAATTCCCTATAACTAAAAAAAACAACCTCTGCATATGAAATGCGGAGGTTATTTTTTTAAGCAAAAAGCCTTATTAAGAATTTTTATTTTTTTTGAAAACAAACAGCTTACTTATAACAAAATTCAGTATCACGACTACGACCTGCGCTATGAGCTTAATCAAAACGGCATTGATTTGAAGCTTTGTTACAAATACAAAGAGCATAAGCTCCTCAACGCCCAAGGTAAACAGCCTGCCACCGTAAAACTTTGCCATCTGAAAAATAAAAGCCGCAAAACCTTTAGTCTTTGTCGGGAAAACCCATATGCGGTTTGTCACAAATGCAAACAGTACCGCAGTCAGCCAAGATATGACGTTTGAAATATGCTCGTTTAGCCCGAAGTGACTCTCAAACAGCGCAAATACGCCTACGCTTACAAGCGTTGTAAGTCCGCCGAACAGCAGATACATCAGCACTTCCTTGTATTTTGTGTAAAACGGGTTTGCCCATTTAAATATTTTGAGTGACATTATTCTGTCAAAAATATCGGGCTTGTCTGTTATCATAAAAAACTCCTCCGCCGTTATAGGTTTTCGCGGTACACCGTGCGCCTCCAATGAAACAAATACTGTTGAGCTATGCCCTCGCTGCCCTTTGTACAGGCAGGAAGACCGTCCGGGTACATCTCCGCCATTATGCGCTTTACCCACACGTCCTCGGGGAACGCCTCGTATTTTCCGAATCCGTACAGAAGCGTACATTCGGCAACCTTTTTGCCCACGCCCTTTATTCTTTGCAGCTCCTGCCTGCCGAATTCTATGGGCGAATCGGCAATCTTGTCAAAGTCGATTTCACCCGACGAAACCTTATTTGCGGCGTCAATTATGTATTTTGCCCTGAAACCGGCGCGAAGCGAAGCCAAGTCCTCGGGTGCCTTGCCGGACAGCACTTCGGGGGAGGGGAATGTAAACATTCCGCTCTCAAGCTCTTCGCCAAAGCTCTCACAGAGCCTTTTTATTATTCCCTTTATACGCGGAATATTGTTGTTTTGCGAAATTATAAACGAGCAGAGTGCCTCCCACGGCTCCTGACGCAAAATTCTGATACCGGGGCAAGCTCTTACGGCCTCCGACAGATATTTGTCGCCATTGTAGCGATCGGTAATTTCACGGTAATCGCGGCCGAGGTCAAGGTATCTGTAAAAAACACCCTGCACGTCCTCATTTTTCATACCGTAAAAAAGCAGGCTGTCGCCCTCCTCCTTTACGCGCATAACCTTGCCGTAAGCAACGCCCGAAAAAACTCCGCTCTCGTCACTTTCCCATCGAAAAGCCTGACCGCAGTCAAGTGTTCTTTCGAGAGAAAACATATCGGGCTTTTTAAGTCGGATTATATTTTCATCGTTAATCATTTTCCGTTCTCCCGTTTTTCACAAAATACCACATTAAATTATATCTAATTTGAACAGCGTAAAATTGCACAAAAACATTTCTTAAAAACTGTCTAAGAGAGTTTCCTAACTGTATAATTTGTAAAGATTTTATAACACAGCGTATTTACGCGGAAACCCTTGAACTTTTGCACATTGATGTTCAAAACTCGAAAATCGGTATGTTTTTACCTGTTTTTAGGTGACTTTTTAACATTTTGAACATAGTTTTGAACACTTTTAGACATCAAAAAATAATACTCTCTGTATAATTTTGTGCTTTTCAAATTTGTGTAAAATCCCATATTGACAAAAATCTCCCCGATTTTTTCTCCGCCTTTTCCGCATAAAAATCGCTCTTTAAAACAATAATAAATACATAAATTACCGGAGGAAAAATTATGATAAAAGGCGTAAACAGACAGGTGCTTGAAATAAAAGATACGGGCTGCGAATATTTTACTCAGGCACTTTTTTTCGTTGACCCGAAATTCAGCACATTACCCGAAAAGACCCTGCGCGAAAAAGCCGAGGCGTCCCTCAAGGACCCGCCGGGAGTGCCCGTAAGCAAAAAGCAAAAAGCGCTCAAAATAATCCTTAAAATAACAAATATCGCGGCAGCGGCAGGCGCCGGCGCCGCAATATGCGCTTTTATCAAGTAGTTTCTTTTTTCAGTATGACCGCCGATAGCCCCGGCACAAGAACCGAGCTGCCGACACTCTCGCCCAAAAGCACTTCGCTTGTGTTTTGCCAGCGCGGCGGAAGATAATATGTTATATCCTGCTCATTTCTGTTGGCTATCAGCAGGCACGAGTCATTTTTACCGCGACGCTCGAAGCAGACGCAGGAGAGCACCGAGGAAACAGGTATAAACTCGCCTTCCTTTAAGCAGTCGGTGCTTCTTCTCACCTTGCCGAGCCTTATATAGTAATTTTGAAGCTCGCGGTTTTCTCTGCCCCACGGGAAGAAAGCGCGGTTAAACGGGTCCTTGTAACCCTGCATGCCGGCTTCGTCGCCGTAGTAGACGCACGGCACTCCGGGGAGGGTATACTGAATCGCCGCGCAGAGCTTTAAAAGCTTTACTCCGCGCTTATATTCCTCCTCGGACAAAAAATGCTCCGACTGCCACTGCCTGTCGCGATAATCGCTCTTTTCGCCGGCTATCTTTGTTATCGCTCTCTCCGTATCGTGAGTACCTATGTGGTTCATCAAAACGTCGAGTGCTTCCTTAGGATAGTTTTCAATAATCGTCATAACCGACGATTCAAAGCTCTCTGCAACGCCGTTTCTCGCAAAGTCCGTAACGGCTTCCGCAAACGGATAATTCATAACGCTGTCGAGCTGACCGCCGATAAGGTAGCGCCTGCGAACGCCGTAGCTCTCCTTGTTGGAGGCGTCTTCCCAGACTTCGCCGTATATTATCTTGTCGCCGCCCTTTGCCTTGACAGCCTTGTTGATGTTGTCGAGGAATTCGTCCGGCAGCTCGTCGGCTACATCCAGACGGAAGCCTGCGGCACCGCGCCGCAGCCATGTGTCAATGACACCGCCCTCGCCGGTGATGAACTCCACATAGGAGGGGTTCTCTTCGTTCACCTCGGGCAGGGTCTCGAAGCCCCACCAGCTGCGGTAGCCGCCCTTATACTTGGGGTCAAAATCGTACCAGCTGCGGTAGGGGGAGTTGGGGTCGCGGTAAGCGCCGCCCTCGCCGTAGCGTCCCTCGCGGTTGAAGTACCGGCTGTCGGAGCCGGTGTGGCTGAACACGCCGTCCAGCACGATGCCGATGCCGTACTTGGCGGCCTCGCGGCAGAGCACCTCGAACTCCTCGTTGGTGCCCAGCAGCGGGTCCACGTTCAGGTAATCGGCGGTGTTGTACCGGTGGTTGGAGTGGGCCTCGAAGATGGGGTTCAGGTAAAGGTAATCCACGCCCATCTTGCGGAGGTAGGGCAGCTTCATCTGGATGCCCTTGAGGTCGCCACCGAAATAGTCCTCGTTCAGGTGGCCGCCCACCTCGTTGGGCTGCCAGAAGGGCTCGGCGTGCTTGTCGGCCTGATAGATGCGGTCGGGGGAGGG
>ERZ779660.1708-NODE-1708-length-10582-cov-2.224945_pt1 | contig 10582 bp, 9 predicted proteins | sample MGYA00511906_ERZ779660 | MGnify/ENA primary metagenome ERZ779660 (study PRJEB29588, sample SAMEA2156906) | human gut metagenome | biome: human gut; feature: human-associated habitat; material: faeces | place: Denmark | collected 2008/2010 ... | reverse complement strand
CACCATTCCCCTGTTCTGTGTATCGTGCTCAAGCGTTTCCGCTCCAACCTCTATCTCCACCGTCCATCTGTGTCCGTGGATATTGCTGCATTTGCCCTCATAATCTTTTAGAAAATGGGCGCTGTCAAAACTTGCCTTTGTTTTTAACTTATACATAACTCCTCCTATAAGCATCCAACTGTTCACCACAAAAAAAGACCAGAATAGGACATTCTGATCTTCTTATGTCCTAGTTTTGTTTAGTGACAGGATGGTACTAATGAACTGTCAATCTATTTTATTGTATTTATATTGTGCTCCAATTCTTTACCTGCCGGAATTTCTATCCAACAGACTGGTTGACGTTTCTAATATCACTTTAAATATTAAGGAATCCCTTAACCTCTGCCAGCATATCCTCCTTGTCACATACTGTGTCGTGGAGTACCTTTGCTGATCTGATATCCTCTATAGCCTGAGGCACCTTTACTCCTGAGAGCTTCTCAAGCTCGTCAACGAGCTCAAAGTCTGTCTTGGAATCGTACTCAGGATCTATAGCGTTCATAACGCTTCTTGTGAACTTGTATGGGCTTGCTGTTGATGCGATGACTGTAGGCGTCTTATCACCTGTCTCTGCCACATACTTGTCATATACTGTAGCTGCAACTGCTGTATGTGTATCAATTACATATCCGCAATCTTCATATATCTTCTTGATTGTAGCTGCGTCCTCTGCCTCTGTAGCATAATTGCCATAGAAGTCAGCTAACTGTGCTTTCATATCATCTGTAATCTTGTACTTTCCTTCTGACTTTAATGATGCCATAAGTTCTGCATTCTTAGCTGCATTATTGCCAGCAATTCTGTATATAAGTCTCTCAAGGTTGCTTGAGATAAGAATATCCATCGACGGAGAGCTTGTAAGCTTAAATTCTCTGTTCCTGTCATACACACCTGTTGAAAAGAAATCATACAATACCTTATTCTCATTTGAAGCACATACAAGCTTTCCAATAGGAAGTCCCATATTCTTTGCATAAAATGCTGCAAGAATATTTCCGAAATTTCCTGTAGGAACCACAACATTAATCTTCTCCCCCTCAGAAAGCTCTTCGTTGGCAAGAAGCTTGACATAAGCATACACATAATAAACAATCTGTGGAACAAGTCTGCCTATGTTAATTGAGTTAGCCGATGAGAACTGATAGCCTGCATCATCAAGCTCCCTGGCAAGCTCCTTATTTCCGAATATATTCTTGACACCTGTCTGCGCATCATCAAAATTGCCCTTGATAGCCACGACGTATGTATTATCACCCTTCTGTGTAACCATCTGCTTCTCCTGAATAGGGCTTACTCCATCCTTAGGATAAAATACAATAATCTTGGTTCCCTTCACATCGGCAAAGCCGGCAAGTGCAGCCTTACCTGTATCTCCCGATGTGGCTGTCAGAATAACTATATCATTCTTAATATTATTCTTCTTAGCAGATGTTGTCATAAGATGTGGCAGAATCGAAAGTGCCATATCCTTAAATGCAATCGTAGCACCATGGAACAGCTCAAGGAAATATGCTCCATCCGCCTTCACAAGAGGTGCAATCTCAGTTGTATCGAACTTCGAATCATACGCATTCGCTATGCAGCTTTTAAGTTCTTCCTCTGTAAAATCTGTGAGGAAAAGCTTCATTACTTCATAGGCAACCTCACCATAGCTCATACACGCAAGCTCTTTAAGACTCTTATCAAGAACCGGTATGGTCTCCGGAACAAAAAGACCGCCGTCATCGGCAAGACCTTTAAGAATAGCCTTTGAGGCTGTCACTCTAACACTGTCATCCCTTGTACTTTTATAAAATAATTCCATAGCGTCCTCCAACAGATTATTTTTTAACTGCTTCATGTAACAGGTGTTGCAGTATACATTTAAAACAAAAGGCGATAAGCCTAATACTTATCGCCAATTTTATCACACTTTATTCCATTAAACAAGTAAAATCTTTAATAAAAATTAAAGAAAACATGTCCATTATATTCGAACAGCCTGTTAAGGTTCATCGCAAACCAGCTTCCTTCTCCCGCCGATGCCGACGCTGCGAAGAAAAGTGCTCCGTCCGAATAATCTTCACCGACAAGTGCCCTGTCAACGGCTTCGTATGATGTGTCCGTCAGTGTGACGGAATAGAATCTTCCATCCATTATAGGCTGGAACTGTACTCCGTTTCCCTGATAAATTACATCCGTTACATTATCAGGAAATTCCTTAGAAAATACTCTGTTTATTACTACATTGGCAACCAGAATCTTTGCTTTCACATCAAGTCCTGTCGCTTCAGCCTCGACAATGCGGACCAGATTATTATAATCCTCTTCCGTAATTGCAATAATCGGACTGATATAATCTGCACTTACAAGCATTTCATCCGATTCTGTTTCTGCCATTCTGGAATTCACATCTGCATAGACACATTTATACTTCAAAAGCTTTTCTTCTATATCCAGATTCATCAACGGATTAACCGCAAACTGTATCTGCTGTTCTGTGTCATTAATAAGAGATGTGAATACTGCCTTCTCTTCATCGGTGTCATCATCGTCCTCTTCATCTTCCGCAGCAACCTGTCCGGTTCCTGTGTTGGAGGAAACTACATTGTTCTTTCCGCCACCACCGTAGCATGTAGAATTCAGACACACAACCGCAATCACAGCTGAACCTGAAGCGATTATCGCACATCTTCTGTACATACTCTTTGTAATGGTCCTGAAGAAACTAAAAACACCATTAAAGAGCGAAAAAATATTCTTCATCTTTAAACCTCTCATTTCAAATCAATGTTTTTCGTTCTTTTGCAATTATATTTATGAAATTGATTTTGTCAATCAAAACACTTTTTTTTGTGAAAAACGTCTTTTGTAACATTTTCGTAACATTTTTCATCAGCATTATTTCCATATATTTTGTAATTTATGCTTATTTTTTGTACATATTGACACTTGAAATTTTTCTTTGCTAAATAATCACACAAAATATTCTCGTCTTTTCACCGATTTTATTTTTTAAAAGTGGAGATTTCCGCCCTATTTTTTTGATTTTTTAAGCATTTAAGTGGGAGAAAAACCTTAAAATCGGGATAAAAACGAAATAACAAGTCAAAAAAATGTAACTACTTACATTTTTATACCACTGCATACTGCAAGCATAGCTTGCAGTACTGCCACCAATAAGTTGTTTGAAAGTTTAACTTTCAAACTTATACCCCTGCATACTGCAAGCAATGTATGCAGTACTGCCACCAATAAGCAGTTTGAAAGCTTTATTTTCAAACTTTACACATCAAAAATATCTTTGAATTGAAAGAATCACAATAACAAGCTATAATATCAGCAGGTATGCCTCCAAAATAAAATTTACAGAAAAGAGAACCGCCATGTCACTTCCCGGAGCCTTCAAAGCACAAAAAAAGGACGGCACAGTATACTACCGTGCCTCCGTAACATACAAAAATAAACATATAAGTCTCGGCAGCTTTGCAGCCGAAAACGATGCCTCCTCCGCTTACTGCGAAGCCCAGAAAATTGTGTCCGACACAGGTAGCATCTATAACATAGACAGCTACCATGAGCACTGCCGGCTATTATCCTTTGACAAATACATATCGCTTCTCAATTTCCGTGACAATAATCTTTACATAAAAACACCTATTTACATGGCTAAAAATTATTTTATCTACTATCTCTCCGAAAATGAAGCCCTCAAGTTCGACGTCGATGACCTTTTCTATTTTTCAAATCACTCGATTATGAAAAGACAGGGGTATCTTTTCGTGGCTGACTACGGAATGCAGGTGAATATCCTGTCGCGCTACGGAATACGAAGCCACGCTGTCAAAGGACGCGATTATGAGTTTATAAACGGTGATGACCATGACTACCGCTACCATAATATCCGCATAATCAACCGTTACTATGGCGTTGAGGCAATAAAAAAGAACGGCCGCACCAGCTACCGTTCCCGTATCCATATAAATGGAAACTATATAATAGGAAGATATAGCTCCGAAAACGAAGCTGCCATAGCATATAACAAGGCTGTGGCAATGCTTCGCGACAAGGGTTGTACAACTGCATATCCGGAAAATTACATCGAAGATATATCCGCCATAGAATATGCCAAGCTCTATAATTCTGTCAAGCTTTCAAAAAACTTCCGTGAGTATCTTTCTACTTATTATTAATATAATTTATAAGTCCTCCTGCTGATATGAGCTTCTGCATGAACTCAGGAAATGCCTGCCCCTTGTACTGCTTTCCCTTGGTGACATTGGTAATGATACCGCTGTCAAAATCAATATCCACCTGATCACCATCCTCGATATCCCTGCTTGCCTCTGCACACTCAATTATCGGAAGACCGATGTTGATGGCATTGCGGTAAAAGATTCGCGCGAACGTCTCAGCTATCACGCAGCTCACACCTGCCGCCTTGATTGCGATAGGGGCATGCTCCCTGGAAGAACCGCAGCCGAAGTTCTTATCAGCCACAATTATATCTCCTTTATGTACCTTCTTAACGAAATCCTTATCTATATCCTCCATGCAATGTGTAGCAAGCTCCGCAGGATCCGATGAATTCAGATATCTTGCCGGGATTATTACGTCTGTATCAACATTATCGCCGAATTTGAATACTTTTCCTGATGCTTTCATAGCCAATCCTCTTTTCTTCTATATAAATATTATCCAAAAAATTATAATCCAAGCTCCGAAGGCTGGCTTATCTTTCCTGTAACTGCACTTGCTGCAGCAACAGCCGGACTTGCAAGATATACCTCCGACTTCACATGTCCCATACGTCCCACGAAGTTACGGTTGGTTGTCGATACACAGCGCTCACCCTCTGCAAGAATACCCATATATCCGCCAAGGCAAGGACCGCATGTAGGAGTGCTCACTACCGCTCCGGCTTCAATAAACGTCTTTAACAGTCCTTCCTCCATAGCCTTTAAATATATAGTCTGCGTTGCTGGAATGATTATAACCCTCAACCCGTCCGCTACCTTTCTGCCATCAAGAACCTCTGCCGCTATTCTAAGGTCATCTAAGCGTCCGTTTGTGCAGGAGCCTATAACAACCTGATCAATCTTTACCTCTCCTGCCTCATCGACGGTATGTGTGTTCTCAGGAAGATGAGGGAATGCCACTGTCGGCTTAAGTGTACTCAAATCAATCGTGTACGTCTCATCATATACAGCGTCCTCGTCCGCCTCATATATGGTATACTTCTTAGTTGAGTGTTCTCTTATATATGCCTCTGCTATATCATCGACAGGGAATATGCCATTCTTTCCACCAGCTTCAATAGCCATATTGGCAATGGTAAATCGGTCATCCATGGACAGATTCTTAACTCCGTCCCCAACAAACTCCATCGACTTATAGAGTGCTCCGTCAACACCTATCATTCCTATAATATGAAGAATGACATCCTTTCCGCTCACCCACTTAGAAGGCTTGCCTGTAAGCACGAACTTGATTGCCGAAGGCACCTTGAACCATGCCTTTCCTGTAGCCATGCCCGCCGCCATATCGGTTGAACCTACTCCGGTTGAGAATGCACCTAACGCACCATAAGTACAAGTATGCGAATCGGCTCCTATAACCACATCGCCTGCAACTGTAAGACCTTTTTCAGGAAGAAGGGCATGCTCTATTCCCATCTGTCCTACCTCAAAATAATTGGTTATCTCATTCTTTTTTGCAAACTCTCTCACGCACTTACAATGCTCCGCAGACTTGATATCCTTATTCGGGACAAAATGATCCGGCACAAGCGCTATCTTATCCTTATCAAACACACCTGTTTTCTTCATCTTATCCATCTCATGGATAGCTACCGGAGATGTTATATCATTGCCAAGAACAAGATCAAGATCTGCTTCAATAAGCTGTCCTGCTTCTACATAAGGAAGACCTGCATGCGCTGCAAGAATCTTCTGTGTCATCGTCATACCCATAATAATTCCTCTTTCCTGTTCATCAGTCCGAATAATCCCATCGGTCTGATTTGTTGTTACTTGAATAATAACACATTTTCTGTTATTCTTAAAATACATATTATTTATAGTTATTATAATTTGCAGTTATAATAACTATATTCCACACTGCCTGCAATTATTTTCTCCACCACTGCCTTCGAGACAATATCATTAAAATTAGCATATCGAAGAAATCAGTCCTTAAAAGGAAGCCATTTTTCAAAGCAGCCTGCAGTGTACCAGCAATTATACAACTGCTCATACACCGATTTACATTTTCCAGTCAGCTATCCGCCATTATATCACAAGGAGACCATATGAATAACAATAACACCAATATAAATCATGCCACACTTAACCTCTACAATATATTCCTCACCGTCGCACAGACAATGAACCTCTCTGCAGCCTCCAAAAGGTTATTTATCAGCCAGCCCGCTATAAGCAAGGCGGTAAAACAGCTGGAAAATGAACTGGGTACCACACTGTTCTTCCGCAATTCAAGAGGCGTACAGCTAACCGAGGATGGTGAACTGTTATATTCCCATATTTTTAACGCTTTCAATGAGATAGCCACAGGTGAACAGCTTCTCAATTCCAGAAAAGAGCTTGGCATCGGCAGAATACGTTTCGGAGCCAGCAACACCCTCTGTAAATATATTCTTCTGCCAAGACTTCAAAAATATGTACGCAGGAACCCACATATAAGCATCTCCATCAACTGCCAGTCCTCACTTCATACGCGCACGCTAATCGACAACCGCGATATTGATATAGGACTTATTGCAACACCCGATTCGCAGAGAGGGCTTAAATTATATAGTGCAGGCTCCATCCATGACACCTTTGTGGCATCCCCCGGGTATATAAAGAACCTTCTTCTTAGGGAAAACACTGATATGGGCAATCTTTTCCACGGAGCCAACCTCATGCTCCTTACAAGGGATAATGTTACAAGAACCTATGTGGATTCCTACCTCAATGATATAATGCTGTCGCAGACAACCCTCATGGAGATAGGAAGCATGGATCTGCTTATCGAATTTGCCAAAACAGGGCTTGGAATAGGCTGTGTCATACGCGAATTTGTAAAAAGCGAGCTTGAATCCGGTGCACTCATGGAAGTGACACCCCCGAATCTGAACATAAAAAAAAGAGAGGTAAGCTATTGCGTCAACTCTAACATTCCCCTCTCAAGTGCGGCTATGGATTTCCTCGATAATTACAGACTATAAAACAGCACATTCCCTTTCTCCTGATATTTTGTTAATTAGTATCATCAGACAAATTCTCATCTACCTCAACCGTATCCGTTTCGTCCGGGTCAGTCTTATATTTAGGAAAAAGAGGAATCCCATCTGCCCAATAATCTACACGCTCATCATACCTCTCATTAAGCCACTGTACCGCAGCAAGCCGCCCATCCTCCGTAAAGGGAAACTGTGCTGTGGTCTTTTTCTGCCTCGTCTTATCATAGTTATATGGTCCTCTCCATATCGTCACATCGAACAATGCCTCATCATTTTTATGTGGGTCATGGTTGAACACAACATTCTCCAGCGGATTGCGCGCCAGCCTGAAATGCATGCCGCCACATTCTCCGATATACGGACTGCCGTACTGAAAAAAATTAAAACTTAATATATCATCCAATTCTATTCCCATTTTCTTACCCCATATTCATGCTCTGTTTTTCCTATTCTATAACATCATATTATAATGTTTCATTTTATACATTTCAATAATGAAAAATGTTGCGCTGGCAAATGTTACACAATCGAATATTGTTATCCTATTACAGCCAGGATTATACCGACTTAATTATTTCCGGAATTCATATTTTGTAATAAAATGTAGTGGTAAAGATATGTAGTGATAAAAACATGTTCTATAAGCTTAGAATGTATAGCGTATTATACACTCGTACATTAAATAAGCATGTTTTGACACAAGCATCATACATAATTATTTATGTCAATACTTTCAACAGTAGTTTAACCAATATTACTTGCTAGTTAATTTCAATAGTCCTTGTTTTTTGGTATTTTGTATTTATCGTTAAATTTTACTTTAACAATAAATAATGTACAGGAGGTTTTATATGAATTGTACTTCCCATGATACTAATCGTATCATAGGTAATAAGATTTACCAGCTTAGGCGTTCCATTAATATGACGCAACAGGAGCTCGCAGAAAAAGTCGGAATATCTGTAACATTCTTATCAGAAATCGAGAACGGACGAAAATCCATGTCCGTGGACACCCTAATCAAGCTTTCAAAAGGTCTTCAGGTTTCACTGGACACAATAGTTTTTGGAAAAGATGCCGAAGATGACATGCAAAAAGATGTTGTTTCCATGATGTCAACACTTCCTCTCGAATACAATGAATCCATTCTGGTAATCGCCCGTGAGTTCACACGCCTTAATCGCAGTAAAAAATAATAATAAAACCCCATCTCACAGCTTTACCTGTCAGATGGGGCTTTATAAATATACGCTAATAGCTTGTCCTTTGCCGTGGTACTATCTGCCCTGCACGACTTTCTGCGCATTTATTTCAATTGAATATTTCTCCGAATAGTAATTAACGTCCTTCGCCATATCGGATACCTCTGAATTTCTCATATCCTTAAGATACTGGTGCGTATTGAAATCATCGGACTCAAATTCCATCATCGCAACAGCTATGTTAGAACAGTGTGCCACAATACGCTCAAGATTTGTCAAAAGGTCATTAAAAACAAAGCCATTGATAGCATCACAATTACCACTCTGAAGTCTCACTATATGATTTCTCTTAAGCTCCGCACAGAGCATGCGCACTGTTATCCTTAAAGGTTCTACCTGTCGAGCCATATCTATATTATCCTCGGTAAATGACTTCACGGTCATATCAAGTTCTTCCTTAACAGCATTATATAAAATAGCCAGTTCCCTGTTGGCATCATCCGAGAACTTAATCTTTTTCTCCACTATCTCCCTCGCCGCACGCGATATTCCGCAGGCATGGTCGGCAATTCGCTCAAAATCACTCACTGTATGAAGATACTTAGAGTTCTGTCTGGTCTGATTTTTGTTAAGACCTATAGCAGTTATCTTCATCATGTATGTATCAAGCTTATCCTCGTACTTATCAATTACAGTTTCTTTCTCCTGAATAAGATTGTACTGTTCAACAGAATAATTTTCCATCAGGTCAAATGCTCTCATAACATTCTTCTGTGCTTTTCTCGCCATACCATTCATGACTGTGCCGACCTGTGTAAGAGCAAGCTCAGGGTTCCTAAGGAAACGCTCCTCAAGCAAATCAAAATCCGCCTGGTCTTCAACATCATCCGGTGAATCCTTGATTATCCAGAACATAAGCTTGTTAATCTGCTTAATAAACGGTGCCAGAATAATAATAGTAACTGTTCGGTATATAGTGTTGAGAAGAGCAATTGATACTGATTTCATCTCTAAATCCATAAATACAAACTGTCCACCACGAGTCACCACAGCCTGTATTGCGTAAAAAAGTGTTCCGCAGATAATCATACCTGCCAGATCATTAAAAAGATATACAAGCGCTGTTCTCTTTCCGTTTTTATTAGAGCTCATTCCACTCATAAGAACTGGACATGCTGCACCGACACCAATACCCATAACTATAGGAAGTGCCGCTGAAAACGGAAGATATCCCGACATGGCAACAGACTGCAGAATACCCACGGATGCGGACGCACTCTGCAGCACCGCAGTAATAATAATACCCAGAAGTATTCCAAGAAAAGGGTTGGAAAACTTCGTGAGCATTCCCATAAAAAACGGATTATCCTGAAGCGGAGCCATAGCCTCCTTCATCGTTGACATACCAATCATAAGAATGGTAAATCCAAACATAATATCACCTATAGCCTTGTGAGTCTCCTTCTTTGAAAGGTTTCTCACAAAAAGACCGACTATCGCAACAATAGCGGCAATACTTGATGATGACAGAAGTGCCGCAACACCACCTGCCCCTTGAATATCCGACAGACATAGAATCCAGCCTGTGATACTCGTTCCTATATTAGCACCCATTATGATACCAATTCCCTGTACAACCTTCATCATACCGGAATTTACAAATCCGACGACCATAACCGTCGTCGCGGAAGATGACTGTATGACCGCTGTGACACCTGCACCGAGCAGTACCGCTTTTAACGGATTCGATGTCAGATTCTCCAGGATGCGCTCCAGCCTTCCGCCTGACATCTTCTCCAGTCCGGCACCCATCACATGCATTCCGTATAAGAATAATGCCAACCCGCCAATCAGGGACAGTACTCCAAAAATATCCATTCTAATCTCCTTTGCATCTCATTGCTTTACATCTTTTTTACATACGCATACATAATCATTTATAACGTATTTTTTGACGTTTTGCAATTACAATCCAAGGAGTCGGTAAAATTTTTTAATTTCAGGTAATTTTCCGGTAAGCTTTATGTAAAATCTGTGTAAAATCTGATATTCGCAACACTGTACTGCCTGAATGAGAGGATGGTTACAGGACAGCCCGGTATCACTCCTATGATGC
>ERZ779660.1704-NODE-1704-length-10591-cov-25.580011_pt1 | contig 10591 bp, 10 predicted proteins | sample MGYA00511906_ERZ779660 | MGnify/ENA primary metagenome ERZ779660 (study PRJEB29588, sample SAMEA2156906) | human gut metagenome | biome: human gut; feature: human-associated habitat; material: faeces | place: Denmark | collected 2008/2010 ... | reverse complement strand
TGCAGATTCTTTTCGCTTCTGTATCATATTAGGCGCGTAGTTGCGGATTTGAGGATCTTAACAAAATCAGTGAGGCCGACTGTATGGCTTACATCTGCGAGCGTTTCGAGGTGACGGGTAAACATATCTCTGAAGAACTGGCCCGCGAGATATGCATCGTGACCGACCGCTATTCGTCTTATGTGCAGCAGTTGGCTTGGCTGGTATGGCTGAAAACGCAACATGAGGCAACGGAGAGCGACGTGCAATATGGCATAGACCGCTTGCTCGATGCCTGTGAGCCGTTGTTTATCCAGCAAACCGAAGACCTGTCTGCCTATCAGATGAACTTCCTGCACGCCTTGGTTAACGGCATACACACTGGCTTCACGCAATCTGACATCCTCAAAACTTACCGCCTGGGCACAGCCGCCAATATTACAAGGTTGAAGAAAGCTCTGATAGAAAAAGACCTCGTCTGCCTAACAGCCCCCAAACACCTTGAGCTAAGCGATCCCATCCTTGCCCTGTGGCTGAAGCGAAGGGTGTGGAGGGAGTGATGTGGAGTGATTGAACGGAGGGGCTTAACGGTTTTCTCTGTTTGTCCTTTGACTACCCTAGAAAAAGTTGAATGGATTGTAAGCTAACTACTGCATGTCTAACAGCACAACAGCACAAACGGCGGTGTGGAAAAGTTCTTTAAGTGTGAAAAAGGAGGTAAATGCCATTCTCTGATTAGCATTTACCTCCTAATTGTTTCAATATCCAAACTGCGTTACTTATGAATAAGGCTTTCAACTTTTTTCATTATGAAAACCATAATAGCATCAAAGACAGTGTTATTTAGCAACAAATTTCTTTCCTCCGCGAATATATACGTGTCCAGGTTTCGTGTTGTAAACCTTCATTCCATTCAGATTATATGTTGGTAGGTTTCTTGTCGTATTCGCTTCAACGGTGTCTTGCTTTATGTTTTCAATATCTGTTGTTTCTGCACCCCCTTTTAGGAAGAAGAACTCTTTCCATACAGGCGTGTTTTTGTAAACCTCTAACGCTTTTGTAGGAACTATTACTCTTAAATTTTTCTTCTGAAATTTTGAGAAACTGTCACCAATCATCGGAGGTGTTTCTGATAATGAAATGAGACGTTCCATTCTTGTCCATTCGTCAAAATGTGTAACATCTGTCTCTTCATAATCATCACTGAATGTCATTTCTATTATTTGAGATTTTAACTGCGGCATAGCTTGTAGACATTTACTGGTTTCAATGTGTATCGCTGAGACAGTTTCCTCAAAGGTAGAGTCGCAAACACTCGTCACACTACTTGGTATCCTTATGGATGTTAATGAGTAGCATCTTCTGAAAGCGTAGTCTCCAATGGATGCAACACTATGTGGAATGTCAATGTCTTTCAAATTAATGCAATTGTAAAATGCATAATCAGGCACCTTTGTCATTCCGAATTTAATTTTTATATTTTCTAAATTACTTCCATAAAAAGCATATTTTTCAATTTCTTTGACGTTTGGAGGTATTACCATTGATTTTAGAGTTGGGCAACCAGAGAAAACGCCGCTACCAATTGTCTTCAAATTATTTGGAAGCGATATTGATTCTAATGAACAACAATCGCTAAACGCAGAACCTTTGATTTCTTTAACGTTTTGAGGTATGACTATGGATTTAAGGGCTGTACAACCTCTGAAAACACCACTATCAATAGATTTCAAACTATTGGGAAGTGATATTGACTCCAACGAGGAACAACCAGCAAAAGCATAACCACCTATAGTATTCAAATTATCGGGTAGTATAATTGACTTTAACGAAGAACAATCATAAAAAGCGTTGCAACCAATAAGTGACACATTCTTGGGTATGGTTATTGTTTGAAGTGATCTGCAGTAATAAAAAACACCTCCTAGAAAACGATTTCCCATATCACCGATTGTTTTTAAACTATTAGGTAATGAGATGGATTTAAGAACGCTACAGTTTTCGAAAGCGCAGTCTTCAATAGAAGTGACTCCTTCTGGGATATTTATAGTCTGCAACCCGCAACCTTTGAACAAATTTTGGCCAATATAAGTGACTTTACCTCCCAATTCTGCAATGTTTAATTTATTGCTAAAAGGAGACTCATCAATTCCTTTTTGTACATTAATATTGCGATTGGCTACTAGCTTTTTAACTGAAGCAAAACATCCACCTCCTAATGTGATTTCTGTATCTGCTTGTTCTATAGTTGCCGTGCTAAGGTTTTCGCAATTTTCGAATGCTCTTCCTTCAATCAATATCACGTTTGAGGGAATTTTGATCGATGTCAGTCCGCTACAATCTGAGAACAAACAATCGCAAATAGAAGAGATTTTGTCTCCGAATTCAACATGATTTAGTTTTTTGCTAAAAGGAAACAAAGCTTCTCCTTCCTTATTTACTGTATTAATATTGCGATTTAATATTAACTTTTTAATTGAAGCAAAACACCCATAAAATAATGTGAGTTCCTTCTCTCCTTGTTCTATGTTGGCTGTGCTAAGGTTTTCGCAATCTTCGAATGCGTATTGTCGAATTATCGTTACGCTTTCTGGAATATTGATTGATGTCAGACCGCTGCACCCCCTAAATGCTTCCGAATCAATGCTAGTTACACTTTTTGGAATATTGATTGATGTCAGTCCGCTGCACCCTTTAAATGCTTCCGAACCAATGTTGGTTACACTTTCTGGAATGTTGATAGATGTCAGTCCGCTGCACCCTTCAAATGTTGACCAACCAATGTTAGTTACACTTTCTGGAATGTTGATAGATGTCAGTCCGCTACACCCATAGAATGCTCCATCAATATTCGTTACACTTTTTGGAATATTAATGGACGTCAATCCGCTGCAACCTCCGAATGCATTCTCAATGTCGGTAACGCTTTCAGGAATAGTGATTGATTTCAGTCCGCTACACCCAAGGAATGCTCTGCTAATGTCAGTTATTCCCTTTGGAATATTGATAGATGTCAGCCCACTGCAACCCTCAAAAGCATAGCTTTCAATTTCTGTTAATCCTTCTGGAATATTGATAGATGTCAGCCCACTGCAACCTTTAAAAGCATAGCCTCTAATTTCTGTTAATCCTTCTGGAATATTGATAGATGTCAGTCCGCTGCAATCTTTGAAAGTAGAGTATCCAATTACTGTAACACCTTTAGGAATATTGATAGATGTCAGTTCGCTGCAACCAGAAAAAGCAGATGTTCCAATTTCTGTTACGCCTTCTGAAATATTGATAGATGTCAGCCCGCTGCAACCCATGAAAGCACCGTATCCAATTTTTGTTACACTTTTTGGAATATTGATAGATGTCAGCCCGTTGCAATCATCAAAAGTAAAGTTCCCAATTTCTGTTACGCCTTCTGGAATATTGATAGACGTCAGCTCGCTGCAACCCCTAAAAGCAGATTCCCCAATTTCTGTTACGCTTTCTGGAATATTGATAGATGTCATCCCGCTGCAATCCTCAAAAGCAGATTTCCCAATTTCTGTTACGCCTTCTGGAATAATGATGGATGTTAGTTTCCTACAATTCCTAAATGCCCCTTCCCCAATGTATTTCACAGTATAATTGGTTATACTGGCAGGAATAATTAAATCGCTGTTTGTTAATTCTGTGTAACCACTTACTTCACATGTGCGATATTGATGAGACAGAATATTATAACAGATGCCATCTAAAGTAAAATCATAAGCAAATGTCTTGATGCTTGCAATCAGCAAGAACATAGTTAAGAGAAACACTTTTGCTCTCTCTTTAAGGGTAAATGTCGATTTCATTTTGAACCTCCTTCCTTAGGCTTAATGTAAAAATTAATTTCTTTGTAAAGATCTTCACCAATAGCTATGTCTCCATGGCAATAGCCTATGTCAGCGTCCTCAACAGGTATGTTTCTCTCGCTAATGGTTTGACAGGCTTCGAGACGTAATTGCTCAACGGATGCTTCACAACCTTCATCGCACTCTACATGGATGGGTTCAGAAAAATCTGAATCTTTCGTGAGTCTATCTTTAGACATCACCACCATGCCTTCCTTCGTCTTTTTTAATTTCATAGAATAAAAGCATTTTAAAGTTAGACAATGTGTTATTTTAAAATGCGCCGCCACTGTTTTCATGCCCCCTACGGATACAAAACGTGGACGAAACTTGTCCGCGTTGCAGCCGTAGGAAATGCTGAGAATACGACAAGTGACGTCCACGATATCGCGGACGTTCGCTATTGATTCGTATTCTATGCATCTTTTGAAATTTCCTACGTTCCAACGCGCATGACGAATAGCAAACGCTAATTTTTAATCCCCGAAAATGAATCATGCTACCCACTGGTGGCAATCATCACGGCAAATTTATCGAATTTTTTGCTATTTGCAAAACTTTTCTTGTTGTTTTTTTATAATCATTAAATATTCGGCTTTCTTGTATGAACTTATTTTTAGTTATTGTCGATGTCTTTAGATTATGGCCCATCCCAAAGTTCTGTTTCTTCGACGGTTTTTAATCTTTCAAGCATCCAATGGATAGCCAATAGCCATGTTTGCGCTTCATAAGTGTTATGTTTATGCTTCATAAAAGGCATGTTTACAATCTTCAAGTGATGATGTTAGGCTTGCAAACATGCTTTGCAAAGGATGAAAAAACATCGAAAAGGGAGCATTTTTACCCCAATTTTGCATAAATATACAGATTGACAGAAAGATAGCAAACAAAGCCTTGCTCTTTCATAATGCACAAAATTATAGTTAAAATTAAATCACGAATTGTTAACAGCTCTTAAATACACCCCTGCTTTGTCATTAAGCCTCTTTGAGGTCGTCAAAGAGGCTTAATGAGGCTGTCAAAGAGCCTCTTTGACAACGCAATAAAGGCACTTTCATTTTGTCAAATGGGCTTAATGGGAAATTGAATAAATATACGGCCAAAAGTGTATATTTATGCATTGAATGAGGTGGCTGAATTTATTTCCTGACCACCAGATAAGCTTACTGCATTGGGTGACATTAGGTGACATTAGGTGACAATAGAAAAAGCCCCTATTGTCACCCGTAAATGGCTGATTGTCAGATAACTGTCTTGAGTGGTGACAATAGTGATATTATTTTGAAGAAAAAAATTCATATAAGATTTTTAGTATGTCGGTCTTGACATTTTAACTCAAGCAGCGAGCACTTGGAGATATTCATTTCTGTTTTTTTATCTCAACTGGCTTATAATTCGGAAATTTTATCTAAATTTGTAGACGATAAGCCGCGCAGCGTGGCACGATGAAGCACCGCGCGGCAGCAGAAAGCCATAAATCCTTTCACCAAACCAACATTTCAGATCACATCACGATGAAACAACTCATTCTTTCGGCGGCCCTCATAGCCGCCTCGCTTGCCACGGCAGGCGCACAGACAGCCAAGACAAGCGGCAACCCCGTGTTCAAGGGATGGTACGCCGACCCCGAGGGAGCAGTCCTCAACGGGCAGTACTGGATATTCCCCACCTACTCTGCTCCATACGATGAGCAGACGTTCATGGACGCGTTCTCCTCACCAGACCTCGTGACATGGACCAAGCATCCGCACGTCATAGACAAGAAAGACGTGTCGTGGGCCAAGCGTGCAATGTGGGCCCCGGCCATCATACACGCCAACAAGAAGTACTACCTCTTCTTCGGTGCCAACGACGTACATCAGGGCGAGGTGGGAGGCATAGGCGTAGCCACCGCCGACCGCCCCGAGGGCCCGTACAAGGACGCGCTGGGCAAGCCGCTCATCAACGACATCGTGAACGGGGCACAGCCCATAGACCAGTTCGTGTTCCGCGACGACGACGGCAAGTACTACATGTACTACGGCGGATGGGGACACTGCAACATGGTGCGTCTCAGCGACGACCTGCTGAGCATCGTGCCCTTCGACGACGGCACCACATACCGCGAGGTGACGCCCAAGAACTACGTGGAGGGCCCGTTCATGCTCAAGCGCAAGGGCAAGTACTACTTCATGTGGTCGGAAGGCGGCTGGGGCGGCCCCGACTACTGCGTGGCCTACGCCATAGCCGACTCGCCTTTCGGCCCGTTTGAGCGCGTGGGCAAGATTCTTCAGCAGGACCCTGCCATAGCCACCGGTGCCGGACACCACTCCGTGATACAGGTACCCGGCAAGGATGAGTACTATATAGTATATCACCGCCGCCCGCTCACCGAGACTGCCGCCAACAGCCGCGAGACCTGTATAGACCGCCTCTACTTCGACAAGGACGGACACATCGTGCCCGTGAAGATGACCAACGAGGGCGTGAAGGCCGTGAAGAAGCCCAAGAGGAAATAATGCACTTACGCCGCCCTGCGGCTACATACCAACGCATTCGTCCCCGTGGCGTGCCTGCATATACGGAGCAGTCTTGCTCCACGCATGCAGACACGCCACGGGGATGATGCTTTTCGTGCAGTGCCAGTACCGCACAGTCTCACAAGTGGGCCCCGCGCCATGCCCCATGCGGAGCGCGTGGCGGGCTGACCCCTATAAAAGCAAAAACGCCGCTACTCTCAACGAGCTGCGACGTAAAGCCTATGTTTAACTAAAAATCCTTTTTCGAAACAAATGAAAAGCTCACGCTCTCCATCGTCACCTGTTAAACAATCGTTTCAATTTACCTTAAACCTAATAACTAAAAACCTAAATCTATTACTACTAACCTAAACAATCTATTAACCTTTTGACGATGCATAGTTACAAAACATTTCCTGTTTGCGCAAACAATTAACGAGAAAATAACAATAATTTTATCTTTTTCTTCATTTGTTTACTGATTTTAAACGTTGCGAGGCTGTATTAAACGCATTTTCACACAGCGCGGCATGCTTGTACACACAGCACGGCACGTATGCGGACATAGTGCAGCATGCACACGGGCACGGCTTCTTACGGCCAAACACTCCATGCACACCACACCGCTGCCGACACGCTCCGCCACGCTCATCATGGCAATGCAGCGGCAATAGTTCTTTCTTTCTTTTTTGGTCAACGTGCATGCAATAATGCGCATTTGCATGGCGCGGGATTGGCCGTATCACTGATTTTATTGTATCCTCAAGCATTCTGGCTTGGCATTTTTCCTTGTGTGCCTCCGCCATGTCGAGTTCATCACGCAGTTGTGATATCATGTCAATCTCCGCAAGGCTTACCACGCCTTTGAGTGATGCTGTGATGACATCGATGCCGTGGTGGTTGATGATGCGCCCATGTATTAGCTTCACCAACTCTTCGGGGGCGGTAATCCCTTGTGAGATGGCTCTCACCACGGCTTTGTAGCTTTTGCTGTCAACATTGGAAACGTAGTTGCTCAGACGTATGTTGCAGCGTTGCAGCACAGCATCAAGTTTGGACAGCTTTCTTACTATCTCCTCGTTAAGGTCGAATAAGCGACGGTCGTACTGGCGCAGCTGTTGGATTATCTCAGGAGGCACGAAGCTGCCGCGTATGAGTTCCTTCATCGTACACTCGGCAATCCACTGCGCATCCTTCACGTCACTCTTGCGACCAGGGAGCTGCTTGATGAAATACGGATTGGCAAGATTCAGTTTGGAGTGTGGAGACAGCACACGCCATATTGGAATCCAGTAGACGCTCGTGCTCTCCATTGACACCTCAACAACATGGTGATGAAGCATCAAATCACGCATTTCTTCCAACTCATAAGTTAAAACTCCGAAAACTTTTTCAATAAGTTCTCCAAACTCACTCAAAATACAAAGATAAACGCTATCTTTGTGCACGTCAAGACCACATACTGATTTCATAGGCTTGCATATTTGGGGGTTAAATTCTTCCCAAAAATAAATATAATTTGTGACTTAGAGTTGTTTCTATGTGACTAATCTTCTGTGCCTGTGATTCCAGAGAACCAAGCATTACCACTAAAATTATTAGAATCTTCTTCATTATAAGCGTTGCTGTTTTATTATAGGGTCTGAGCAATACTCTCGTCGTTTACATGCCTTGCAATGCTTTCCCATCCATACTTCATCGAACCGGTTCATTGCTTGTTCGACAATTTCTGTGTCATCTGTAAGGATGCCAGCTTCAAAGTTTCTTTTATTATCCGTCTTCATACCGATACCTGCACCAGTAAGGTTTGCACTACCGATATATACTTCTTTTCCGTCAAAGACAAGCATCTTGAAATGAACACGAGGACAGAGAACTCGCTCCAAGCGGTCGTATAGAACAGGGTACTTGTCAAAGTCCTCCCGAAAGTTTGGACCTGGTTCTTTGGCATGTACAAGTCTTACCTCCACGCCACACCGAATAAGTTGGGCAATGAGAGCCAGAAACGGCTTCTTTTCTTTACCCACCTCCACATAGAGGTCTTTGATGTCAGCAGTACCAATCCAAAGCATGTGCTTCACGGATTGCACCCGTGAAAGCACTTCTTTGTAATGGTCAGTGTTGGAGATGAATTTCATAGAACCTAATTATCCAAATATGCTTGCATTTCCGAATCATCATCAGGGTCTATTTCCTGAGCAAATTGGATGGCAATTATTACTGCTACCATTAAGTAAGCAGGTAGCCATGAATCATAATCATTTGTCCTTGCATTATTCTCGTCAAGATAATGAAGAATTTTCATATTGATTAATCCTATCTTACCTACTACATTGGTAAGCTTCAATTGGATATACTCAGGAAGGTCCGGCTCATGGTAATCAAAAGCCTCTTTAAGATTAAATTGAGTATCAACTTCATCTCCCATTAGTAACTTGTATAAAGCTTCAGTAACTTTGTCAAATACGTACTGAAATATGGTTCCACATTCATAATCTGTGGGGATATTACCATCGGCAACTTGTTCCAGTTGATGAGAGAGTTTGTTAATGATTTTCTCTGTCTCCATCGAGAATCCCATTATTTGCTCTTTTGTCAACTTGTTAATACGATGACGGGTCAGGAAACCAGTTTCCAGATTCTGAGCATCTACAAAAGCCATCATCACAAATGGAGAAAGGCCTTGCGCTATTTCTTGTTTGTTCATACTAATTTTCTTTTGCAAATGATTCTAATAGAATTTTAAACATTTTGGCTTGATGACTATTCTTTATGTCCACTTTCCAGCCTGAAGGAGACTTCTCCGCATCAAGATACATCAGATACATTTTGATACTTTGTAGTGAATGATTGTGAGCTTGATCCATGATTCTAGCAAATTTGACTGTCACAGGATCGTCGCTTTGTTGAGAGTTGAAGCTTTGCGAAATCATTGCAAGATTGCCAAATGAGTGTATGTCCTCATCATCCCATTCGTCATTGTTTTCTTGATGTTGGGGATGAAGATGCTCAATGGATCTGTTTGCCCTAAACACATACTCGTCAATAATTTGTTTCTCTTCTTCTGTCAATCCCAATTCTTCCTTTCGCTCCCACAAATAGTAGTCCAATCTCCAGAACCAATATCTGTCTATTCCTTTGTCATAAGTCATTTCGCTTACGTCAGTTGGAAGAGTGTGAAGAGAGTTGTCAATCAATTTTATCCACAGCAACAAGTGGTTTGTATCTCGTACTTGTTCCTTATGAAGTCTTTCCAAAGTAGGTTTCAGCCAGTTATAAAATGGTGTTTGAGATACATACAACATAGACTGGTATTGCTTCAAGGCTTCTGCTGATGTCCCTTCCTTGAAAACGATGTCATACTTGTTTGCGTTCTCGTCACCTTCTTTGTAAACAATATAATAGTCAAACAACAAGCGATAGAATAGAAGTTGATTGTAAAAGTCTTGCTTGTCAGGAATTGGATGTGAATCGTATATCTTCAACAACTCATTTCGATAGAACGAATAGGAGCCTGCAAGATTCAAGTGCAAGTCGATGACCATCATTAAAAACTCAGGAAATGTGATAAAACTCCGTTCTCCAGTTTCGGTAAACGACTGTTTGAAGTCCTGTTGCTTGGCTTCAATGCTACCAATCTCATTGTTGTCTTCTGAGTCATATGAACTCTCGCACAGTTCAAATGCTTCTTCATATTTGTGGTTTCTACACAATCCAATGGCATGTTTGTACTTGGAACGATAATCTTCCTCCAGTTCCTTTTCGTATCGTTTTATTATAGGACAATTTAGGTCACAAACAGCATTCCAGATTCGTGTAAGATGCTCTTTATTGTCCTCACCTTGCATTAGACGTACTTTCAAAATCTCATGTTGTTCCAAGCCTTTGCCCCCTGCATTCATGGCTTCAAAGTATTTGTTAAGTGAAGCAGGGTTGTTTGCGTATGATGCAGGCAACTCAGAAAAAAAGAAAGACATTCTACAATAAACACTCTTAGCAAAAGCTTCTCGCTGATATTCGGTAGAGAATTGGGAAACCATGAAATCTGATATTACTTGTTTCCCTTCCTCCATTTTCCTATTAGGATCAATCACCTCTGCCTGACCATTTATCACAGCAGCAAGGTATTCATTATCTTTTGTTCTTGAAATGAATCTCAGCCTCTTTCCATCGTCTAAGAAGTTAATCCATTCTTTATAATAATGTCGCAAGACAATGGCTACAAGTGTCATTACCGTAAATCTTTGT
>ERZ779660.1703-NODE-1703-length-10595-cov-2.422296_pt1 | contig 10595 bp, 9 predicted proteins | sample MGYA00511906_ERZ779660 | MGnify/ENA primary metagenome ERZ779660 (study PRJEB29588, sample SAMEA2156906) | human gut metagenome | biome: human gut; feature: human-associated habitat; material: faeces | place: Denmark | collected 2008/2010 ... | reverse complement strand
ACACACAGGATCACATGCGCGGAAAATTTTGAGCCCAAAAAGGGTCGAATGATGCGTTTTTTTCTTTGAACGCATCAATTTCATGCGAAGTTAAAACAGAACCGTGCTCTATGGTATCCACACCGTTTCGAACGGCGGCTCTTACTCCGTCGGGGCTTTGCACATGAGCCGCAACGGGCAGATTATGTTTATGTGCGGCGTCACAGCAAGCCTTTATCATATCGGGCTTCATCATAAGTATGCCGGGCTCACCCTTAACCTTGGCATCCATAACGCCTCCGGTTATCATTAACTTTATCAAATCAACATTGTGAGATGCAAGGTCTTCAACCATCGCTACGGCTTCATCAACCGAAGAAGCAACTCTTGATACCGAACCTGCCATATGACCGTTCGGCACACAGATTGCATAATCGGCAGCAAGTATGCGCGGTCCGTTCATCCCCTCTTCAATTTTATCTCTCAGACGAGTATCAAGATCTCCGAGACCTCCGACAGCCCTTACGGTAGTTACACCGGAGAGCAAATCCTGCATAGCATATGCGTGGCACATTTTCAGCACAACAGATTTTATCAATTCGTTTGAAAGAGCAAATTTCGCAAGTTTTTCAGCCTTCAGCGGCTTATTTTTCGGCTTCCCGCCCGCAGGTAAGTGAACGTGAAGATTGATAAGACCCGGCATAACATATTTACCGTTAAGGTCATAGCAAACATCGCCTTTTTTCGCAATAACCTTGCCGATTTCCGTAATCTTTCCGTTTTCAAACGCAATATCCATATCGTTTTGAATCAGCATATCTTTTGTACCGTCAAGTAAAGTACAATTTTTTAAAACAGTGCGCATACTATAACTCCCATCTAAAAAACAGCTGAATACACAAGACGAAAATCCCACGTATTCAGCTGTTTAATCACTTCGTATCCTTTTTGCCGTTGCGCTTTTCACGCTCTCTTACGACATATCTTGTGGGCGTTCCCTCAAGCCCGAAGACCTCACGTATTTGGTTGTCAATATATCTTTGATAACTGTAATGGAACAGGTCTTTGCTGTTGACAAAGCATACAAATGTAGGCGGTCTTGTGGAGGCCTGCGTCATATAATATATTTTCAGTCTTCTGCCTTTATCCGTAGGCGGCTGAACTCGGGTAGTTGCGGCGGACAAAACATCGTTCAGTTTACCGGTGGAAATACGCATTGCATTCTGCGTATCAACAAACTTGATAAGCTCAAAAAGCCTGTCAAGTCGCTGACCCGTTTTAGCGGAGATGAATATAATCGGCGCATAGCTCATAAATGAAAAGTCATTCATAAGCTTTTTGCGTTGAACATCCATTGTAGTACCGGTTTTCTCTACGGCGTCCCATTTATTGACGGCAATAATACAAGCCTTGCCGAGATCATGGGCGATTCCTGCGACTTTTGAATCCTGTTCGGTAAAGCCCTCATTCGCGTCAATCATAATTACACAAACGTCAGCTCTTTCGACAGCCATTCTGGCTCTGATTACAGAATATTTTTCGATTTGATCGTCTACCTTGCTTTTGCGTCTCAGACCTGCGGTGTCAATAAACACAAAATCTCCGTGAGAATTGTGTATAACCGTATCGGTAGCATCGCGAGTAGTGCCTGCAATATCGGATACAATTGCTCGCTCTTCACCCGAAATTTTGTTTATAAGCGAGGATTTGCCGACATTTGGCTTACCAATAACCGCAACTTTAACAATATCTTCATCCGCGTCGTCAAAACTGCCCTCAGGGATATTTTTGATGACCTCATCATTTGCGATGGATTCATCAATCAGACGGAATCTTAATCTTGTAACGCAGTGTCTTAAACTTTCAACATTTTCTTTTCCACCGACATTTTTAATAATGTCTGCGGCTAAACTTGAGTATTTACCCATGTCATCCTCCTTATATACAGTTTTCATTGTATAAAGGTGTAGCCAACTTAATGTTACCATCCTGACAAAGCAGAAACACTCCTCATCTGTGCGCGCTTCAGATGATTCGCTAATCTCTGCTCTTATATATAACGCGTTCAATATGAATGGTCAGATATAATTTTTCTTCATCTGAAAGTTCCTTTTCATATTTACGCGATATAAACTCTGCGATTTTTTCCACACACTTATAAGAAGTGCGGTACTTTTGCCGAATTGTATTGAAAAGTTCGTTGTCCTGATCGTCTTCATACTCTTTATCTGTCAGAAGACGCTGTGCAAAGAACTTCAAATGGGTAATAAAACGATAATAATAAACCGATTCTGTATTAAACTCTACGGAAAAATAATAACGGACAATATTGGAAATCTCCTGCATCAGCTTTGTAACTTCCATCGTCTGCTTCAAATTCTCATTGTCCATCTCTGCATTGACAATGTGCAGGGTAATAAAACCAATCTCATCTTCCGGTAATTCTACCTTGAACGTCTGATTGATCATCTTCCAGACCTTCTTCGCCGCCTGATATTCTTTCTCATAAAAACGCTTGATATCCCACAACATGGAATTCTTCACCACAACACCGTCCAGATATCTGGTGATTGCCATATAAATATGGTCGCTTAACGAAATATAGATTGCTTCATTTAGTTTTCTTTCCAGTGTTTGTGTGAGCATCTCCACAATCTCTGTCGTGATCTGAATATATTCCACAGGAATCTCAGAGATAATCTCCTGAAAATGCTGTTTCTGAGCAGTGTCCTTCAAAACAAACACTTTGTTGATCAGCTTTTCTGATAAAAGGTCTCCCGCCTTTTTCTTGTAGGCGATTCCTTTTCCGCAGACAACCTGCTCTTCTCCATTCTCATCTTTTATGATCACGACATTGTTGTTCAATATCCTGTCTATCCGCATCTTTTCCCCTTCTTAATACATAATAAAAACCTATCTGCACGAAAAACCAGTCCTGTCTCTGCTGCAAATAGGTTTTGTTCTTATTTATTCTATTATTTATATTGTTTACATGTCAACATTTCTTCTGCATAAATATTTTGTGCAAAATAACTATTTCAAGAATGTTTTTTTGTGTATATTTTCAGAGATAGAAAGTAGCTGATCACCATCAACACTGCTGCCATCACCAGACAACCAATGATCCAAATACTTTTTTCCACCTGCATGATTTCCTCCAGCCCGATATTAAACACGCTGAGCAAAAACGCAATTACAAGTCCTACCATCGCAAGAAATGTAAAAATCACACCTTTCAAATTACCAAGCCAGAAATATGCTACATAGCTCACTGCAAAGTAAATCACACCTCCGACTACACCGATTCCCCATGTCGGAAGTGCGTCTTCCAGGGTGATCGTCCGATATCCATACACATAGATCAATACAAACACAAATGAATAAAGTGTCATACCTCCCTGTACGATCAGACCGCCCAGATATTTGGACAGAACAATCTCGCTTTTGCTCAGCGGATAGGTGAGCTGAATCCGGTCAAATTCTGCCTTTTCATCCTGTTCCACCGTCATCTGAAGCAGTGTACTTCCCATCACAGGAAATAGGAGTACTACAATCAGCAAAAATCCATAGGCACCTCTCATAAATTCACTGATCGCTGTCAGCGCAGACGTAAATATCATAGAAGCCAGCCAGTTGATCAGATTCTTCTTAATACAGAATCCCTCATATAAATCTTTTAAAATAATCCCTCTCATGCCACTTTCTCTCCTCTCACGCAGTACAGCATCACGTCTTCGATCGTTGCCTGTTCAATCTCCAGATCTGAAAATACCTTCCGGATTCCCTGCTTATTGTTGACCAGAACCCGATATCCATAGGTATCCTTTCTGTATGCCTCAATATCCTCCCGGTTCAGTGCGTCAAAGATCCGCTGTCCACAGTTTAAGACGCCGTAATTTTCCTGAAGCTCATCATAGGTCTTTGTAAACAACAACTCCCCATCATGAATAAATGCGATATAATCCGAAATCTTATCCAGATCACTGGTAATATGAGAGGACATCAGAATCGTATGTTCTTCATCCTCTGTGTACTCTCTGAGAATATCCAGAATCTCGTCCCGGAATACCGGATCCAGACCGCTTGTCGCCTCATCCAGAATGAGAAGCTTCGGATCGTGGCTTAGGGCTGCGGCAAATTCCATTTTCATCTTCATTCCCTTGGAAAATTCTTTTAATTTCTTTTTCTTCGGCAGTTCAAACCGATCCAGATACATATGATATTTTTCCATATCCCAGTTGGAATACACATTACTCAATATCTTTCCGATAAACAGCGGTGTAAAATTCAGATCATAACAGGTCTTGTCAAAGATCACCGCAATCTCTTCTTTGATCTGCTTTTCATTTCCTGCATACTCTTGTCCAAAAATCCTTAAAAACTCATAGTCGCATTCAATCAGCCCGAGAATCGCATTAATCAGAGTAGATTTTCCGGCGCCATTCTCTCCGATCAGCCCGAGCACACAGCCCTTGGGCAATTTCATCGAAATATTTTTTAATCCAAATTCTTTGTATGTTTTACGCAGTCCTTTGACTTCCAGTGCAAATTCCATCACACATCCTCCTCTTGATACAATACGTCTAATGTCGTTCTCAATTCCTCAAGTTCAATTCCATTTTCCTTTGCCAGCTCTACCGCATCTGTTAAAAGCAGTTCTACCCGTCTTCTGTTCTCCTCCCGGATAAAGTCCTGGTTCTGTGCAGATACAAAGGTTCCTTTTGCCGGAACTGTCACGATAAATCCGTCCTTTTGCAAATCATCATAAGCTCTCTGTGTCGTGATCACACTGACGTGAAGCTCCTTTGCAAGCTTTCGCATGGACGGCATCGGGTCTCCTGCCTTCAGCTCTCCGTTCATGATCATGGCTTTTATCTGGGAAGTGATCTGCTCATAGATTGGTTTCGGACTGGCATTACTTAAAATAATTTCCACTTCATCACTCCTTCTGTCATATCTGTACTTACCTTGTAAGTACAGTATATCTCAAATTGTAATTACTGTCAATATCAAATATGTACAGTTTGTAAAATAAAATGACCACTCCGGAAAAAGATCTCTCACTCTCTCCGGAATGGTCCTTTCATCACATGGATTTCCACAATGTTTCTTCAATTCGAAGCAACTGATTATATTTTGCCACACGTTCCGAGCGGCACGGTGCACCGGTTTTGATCTGTCCGGTATGAAATGCCACCGCCAGATCTGCGATCGTGGTATCTTCCGTTTCACCAGATCGGTGAGACATAATCGTCCGATACCCTGCCTGATGCGCCAGTTCCACCGCTCTTGCCGCCTCTGTCAGTGTCCCGATCTGATTCACCTTGATCAGCACCGAATTAGCTGCTTTTTTTGCTATCCCCAATGCGACTCTCTCCGGATTGGTCACAAACAGATCGTCTCCCACAAGCTGTACTTTCTCCCCAATTTTTGCTGTCAGTCTGCTCCAGCCATCCCACTCCTCCTCATCCAACGGATCCTCAATGGAATAGATTGGATAATCCAGAATCAATCTTTCATAGTATTCCATCATCTCATCCGATGTTCTCGCGATCTTTTTCCCGCTCTTTTTGCTTTCCCCCACAAAATAATACCGCTGTTCTTTTGCCCGGTAAATTTCTGAAGCCGCCACATCTAAAGCAATCCCTACATCTTTTCCCGGCTGATATCCCGCCTGATGTGCTGCCTCGATCAGAAATTCAATCGCCTCTCTGGAATCTCTCAATTCCGGTGCAAATCCGCCCTCGTCCCCGACAGCTGTAGTCAATCCTTTTTGCTTCAAAAGTGTTCGCAGTACGTGATAAATTTCTGTCCCCATGCGCAATCTTTCTTTAAAGCTGTCCGGTCCATAAGGAACCAGCATAAACTCCTGAATATCCAGATTATTGTCCGCATGAGCACCGCCGTTTAACACATTCATCATAGGAATAGGCATTACCTTTTCTCCTACATTTCCAAGATAGTCATACAGCGGAATCCTAAGTGCAGCCGCAGCGGTCTTTGCCGCAGCCAGCGAGACACCTAAGATTGCATTTGCCCCCAGATTATGCTTGTCAATGCTGCCGTCGAGTTCCTTTAAAATATGATCGATCTCCGTTTGTGCCAACACATTTTTTCCAATCAGAGCCTCGGCGATTTCTTCATTGACGTGACGCACCGCCTGCTCTACCCCTTTTCCTCCATACCGCTTCTCCCGGTCACGAAGCTCTACTGCTTCAAATTTTCCCGTTGATGCGCCGGATGGAACCGCTGCTCTTCCCACGATTTTCTCCCCGGCAAGTATCTCCACTTCTACCGTCGGATTGCCCCGGGAGTCTAAAATTTCTCTTGCGTAAATATCCTGAATCGGTAAATCCTGATACATCTTTTTTCACCCTCCTTGTTGAAAGTTAGTATTTCCAATAATCCGACGATAATTCATTGACTTTTGAGAAAGCACAAGCTACAATTTTCTTATCTTATTCGGGGGTATTCGACATGAAAAGTAAACTACGACATTTTTTCCTGCTGACCTTCAGTACACTGGTGATGGCGGCAGGCACTTATTTTTTCAAATTTCCAAATCATTTTACATTTGGAGGAATCACCGGTCTTGCGGTTCTCGTTGCCAAAACCGGCGTGATGTCCGCAGGAGATTTCAACTTTATCACTAACATGATTCTGCTGATCATCGGATTTTTTATTCTCGGCAAAAAATTTGCCGCAAAGACTGCCTACTGCAGCATTCTGTTGTCAGTTGCGCTCTCCGCACTGGAGCGGATCTATCCGATGAGTGCACCACTGACAAATCAGCCGATGCTGGAGCTTTGTTTTGCCATCGCGCTTCCGTCTCTTGGTTCCGCGATCCTGTTTAACATCGGCTCTTCCAGCGGCGGTACGGATATCATTGCCATGATCCTGAAAAAATATTCCAGCGTAGATATCGGACATGCTCTTTTGATCACAGATGTGCTGATCACCGTTGCTGGTTGTTTCATGTTCGACATTGCAACAGGGCTTTATTCATTCCTTGGACTTGCAATCCGCTCGTTTATGATCGATACTTTTATTGAAAGTTTCAATCTTTCCAAATACTTTAACGTAGTATGTGACAATCCAAAGCCGATCTGCGACTTTATTGTACAGGAATTAAACCGAAGCGCTACTGTCTGCCATGCACAGGGCGCGTTTTCCGGAAAAGACAAATACGTCATCTTCACGGCACTGAACCGCCCGCAGGCTGTCCGGCTCCGTAATTTTATCAAAGACGAAGAACCTTCCGCATTTATTCTCATCTCCAATACAAGTGAGATCATCGGAAAAGGCTTCCATAACGTCTGAATATTTTAAACAGAAGAAGGAGAAACACTATGAAGCATCTCGTCATTGCAGAAAAACCTTCCGTGGGCAGGGACATCGCCCGGGTTTTACACTGCAATAAAAAAACAAATACTTATATAGAAGGAACAGACTATATCGTCACATGGGCGCTGGGTCACCTTGTCACACTGGCTGATCCGGAGCAATACGACGAACAGTACAAGACCTGGAACATGGATACGCTTCCCATGCTCCCAGAGCACTGGAAGCTGGTAGTCATCAAACAGACCGGCCGCCAGTTCCACGCTGTCAAAGAGCTGATTTTCCGGAAAGATGTCTCTGATATCATCATTGCAACCGATGCCGGCAGAGAAGGGGAACTTGTGGCACGCTGGATCCTTGACAAAGCCGGAAATCAGAAGCCGCTGAAGCGACTCTGGATCTCCTCCGTTACAGACAAAGCCATCCGGGAAGGTTTTCAGAATCTGCGTCCCGGCAAATCCTACGAGCCACTGTACCGCGCTGCTGTTGCCCGTGCACAGTCCGACTGGGTGGTCGGGATCAATGCCACCAGAGCGCTGACCTGCAAATACAATGCACAGCTCTCCTGCGGACGTGTCCAGACCCCGACACTCGCTATGATCGCTGCCAGAGAAGAAGAGATCCGCACCTTCAAGCCGGTTCCTTATTACGGACTCAAAGCTGCGGTTGGCGGAATCACATTTACATGGACAGATGCCAGATCCGGCTCTTCCCGCTCCTTTGATAAAGACCGCATCCAGGCGATCAAACAGGCCTCCGCTCCGTCACTGCTTGTAACGGATGTACGCAAAAAGCTGAAAAAAACATTCGCACCTGCACTGTATGACCTGACTGCACTTCAACGGGAAGCCAACCAGAAATTCGGATTTTCCGCAAAACAGACCCTCAATATCATGCAAAGACTTTACGAGAATCACAAAGTACTCACCTACCCTCGTACCGATTCCCGTTACCTCACTACCGATATCGTGCCGACTTTAAAGGAACGCTTAAAAGCCTGCGCAGTAGGTCCTTACAGCAAGATTGCCGGACGGCTTTCCATGCAAAAACTTCAGGCAAATAAATCCTTTGTCAATGACAGCAAAGTGTCTGATCACCATGCAATCATCCCGACCGAACAGTTTGTGCAGCTTGACCACATGAGCAATGAAGAGCGCAAAATTTACGATTTGGTCGTGCGCCGGTTTCTGGCGGTTCTCTCTCCTGCCTGCGAGTATGAAGAGACTTCCATCAGCGGCACCATCGGCGAAGAACGCTTTAGCGCGAAAGGCAATTTTATCAAATCTGCCGGCTGGAGAGAAGTTTATGAGTCGGGCTATACTGACGGCGAAGACGAGGACGAAGAACAGACCACATTCTCCCAGATTTCCCTGCCGGATGTGCAAAAAGGCGAGACACTTCCTGTCACCGCACTGACGATCACAGAAGGCAAGACCAAACCGCCAGCCTGCTTCACCGAAGGTACTCTGATCGCCGCCATGGAGAATCCGGTCAAGTATCTCAAACATAAGGATAAGGATGTCGTAAAAACGCTGGGAGAGACCGGAGGACTCGGTACAGTCGCCACCAGAGCAGATATCATCGAAAAATTATTCAACAGTTTTCTGATGGAGAAAAAGGGAAATGAGATTCACATCACATCCAAAGGAAAACAACTGCTCTCCCTGGTTCCTTCTGACTTAAAGAGTCCGGAACTGACTGCCTCCTGGGAAATGCGCCTGCAGGCGATCGCAAAAGGAAAAGAATCCGACAAAACCTTTATGAAAGAGATCGACAATTACACAAAGGCTCTCATTCAGGAGATCAAATCTGCAGACGGTACCTTCCGCCACGACAATATGACACGCACCAAATGTCCGGAATGTGGCAAATTCATGCTGGAAGTCAACGGAAAACACGGAAAATTGCTCGTCTGTCAGGATCGGGAATGCGGACACAAAGAAACCATCTCCCGCCATACCAATGCCCGCTGCCCGGTATGCCATAAGAAAATGGACCTTGTAGGAAAAGGCGACGGACAACGATTTGTCTGCGTCTGCGGACACAAAGAAAAACTGAGTTCTTTTGAGGAACGAAAGAAAAAAGAAGGAAAAGGCGCAAGCAAAAAAGACGTGAATCATTATTTACGGAAACAGGCAAAAGAAGCAAAAGAGCCGATCAACACTGCCTTTGCGGAAGCATTTTCGAAGATACAGTTATAGGGTCTGCTTTGGCAAATGAAGTTGATATCCAACTGGACAGACGCCCCCCCCACGAGGTTGCAACTCGTGGGGGCGTCTATTCCGTAAAGCGACTTATTCTTTTCTATCTTTATTCAATTTTTAATGGAAGAAATGATCTCCAATCTGAATTCCATAATTTCCATTTCCAAAATACAGACAGTCTCCGATCGGATTGACTCCCGCCATCGCATCTGCCGCTGCCTGCATAGCAGTCTGCGTATATCCTTCCGAGCTGCGGACAGTATCCAGCCATCCTGTCATCGCCGGGCCAAACTGCCCTGACTGATAGATTACTTCGGAAATACTGTTCGGATACACACCACTTCTGACACGGTTCATGATCACTGCTCCGACCGCAACCTGTCCTTCATAAGGCTGATTTCCTGCCTCACAGAAGATGATCGATGCCAGAAGTTTCTGATCTTCTGCAGCGATCTGTGCCCGTGCAGCTTCTTCTGCCGCTTTTCTCGCAGCTTCTTCCTCCGCTTTTCGTTTTGCTTCTGCTTCTGCCTGCTCTCTGGCTTCCTGCGCTTTCTGCGCCTCGGCTTTGGTAAGTTCTACTGCCTCTGCCGGAATACTCTCCATCGCAGCAGCAATCGCCCCTGCCCCTGTTGTATATTTGCTATTTTTTTCCTGAATCATCTTGGAACCGGAAACGGATGCCTGACTCGTGAAACCTGCTGCAAATAACAACGCTATTGTCCATACAGTAAGTACTGCCATCCATCGTTTTCTCTGTTTCATAAATAAATAACCTCCTGATTATTGCAATATTATTACGTAGTTCTTGTAAATTATATGAACTAAATTTCGTAAATATTACAAATATTACAAAAATGTTACGTTTGGTATTCTAATATAAAACAGAAAAACTGTCAACCGGAAATTTTTCCCGTAAAATTCTCATATTTTTCTCTATGGATTAAAACCGGTTTGTTTCTGTAAGATGTATATTCCTTGACAAAATCAGGATGTACCTTTATGATTTCAAATGAAAACTATAAATGAGCAAATTTGAAAAATTGCACAAAACTACACTGCGAATTTCATAAA
>ERZ779660.1695-NODE-1695-length-10632-cov-3.270020_pt1 | contig 10632 bp, 10 predicted proteins | sample MGYA00511906_ERZ779660 | MGnify/ENA primary metagenome ERZ779660 (study PRJEB29588, sample SAMEA2156906) | human gut metagenome | biome: human gut; feature: human-associated habitat; material: faeces | place: Denmark | collected 2008/2010 ... | reverse complement strand
CTCGTGTTTTTAATCGCAAAACCACCGGTACCCGCCGTACCAAACGTATTACATAACGCATCAAACAATGGCATCTTGCCAATCAATAGTAAAATGACCTGAATGATAGTCAATCCCATATACATGGTATATAAAATCATAGCGGACTGACGCATACGAGGTACTAATTTACCAATGGTAGGACCAGGCGCTTCCGCACGCATGATATGCATATCACGATCATTTGACTTTGGAAGTAAGGCCAAAATGAAAACCAAGATACCCATACCACCAATCCAGTGTGTAAAGCTACGCCAGAATAGTGTGGCATGCTTTAAATTCTCAACTTCCGTTAAAATACTTGAACCTGTCGTTGTAAATCCAGACACAGCTTCAAAGAAACAATCCACAAAAGAAGGAATTTCGCCCGACAAATAGAATGGTAATCCACCAAAGAAAGAAACAACGATCCAGGCAAGACCTACCGCAAGCATTCCATCTTTGGCAAAATAAGAATTCGTTCTCGCCTTTTTACGCGTTAAACCATATCCTAAAACCAAACAAATCCCAATTACGATCAAGTAAGAATCATATAATCCTTCTTGATAAATCAAATCCACAATGACCGGTAACACCATTAAACAGGCTTGCGCAATAAGTACCATACCCAATACATTACCAATCATAGTCCAGTTGAGTTTATGTATATTATGCTTAAGATAGTAAATCATTGATATCCCTCAACCCTGCAACCCTACTAATAATAATAACCGTATCCGATAGTTGAATACGCGTATCTCCGGTTGCCACCTTAGAAACACCTTTATGTGTTACATACGCAATGATAATACCCTTACGAATATTTAGATCCTTAATTGGCACATCAATAAAACGACAATTGTCACGCACCCTAAATTCTAAAGCTTCTACCTTGTCATCCACGAGCTTAATCAAAGATTCAATGTTTGATCCAACCGTATTCTGCATAGCACGAACATACTGCACGATTTGGTTTGCGGTAATAAACTTAGGCGTAATTGAATTTTCAAGACCCAACTTTTCCAACAAGAAACCTAAAGAAACACGATTTACCTTAGGAAGCACATGCGTAACACCATGACTTTGGGCAAACATCGAAATAATGACATTCTCCTCATCATTATCTGTAAGAGCGATAAAGGCATCCATTTCCTCTAATGATTCACTCAATAATAATTCATGATCCGTTCCATCTCCATGAATCACTGTTGCCTGTGGGAATTTTTCAACCAAGTTGATACACTTCTCTTTATTCAACTCAATAATCTTAACGGCCATACCCAATTCAAGTAACATGCTCGTCAAATAATATGTGATACGACCACCACCAACAATCATAACCTCATTGACTGTACGATCACTTAAAATACCAATCTTAATAAAGAAACGCTCTAATTGCGTTGTTGAACCCGTTAATGTAAGACGGTCATTTTCATAAATCACCGTATTCCCATTTGGAATGATGACTTCACCATCACGCAAAATCGTCACAAACAATACTTCCGTCTTAAAACGACGATTGATATCAACCACACGCATATTTATAAGTGGGGAATTTTCTATTACCTTAACTTCAGCAAGTTCAATTCTTCCCTTCGCAAAAGACGATACTTTAATGGAATTTGAGAAACGAATCGCACGCAATATTTCACGAGCCGCCGCCTGCTCTGGATTGATACTCATACTCAATCCCAATTCATCTTTAATCAAACGAACTGTATTATTGTATTCTGGATTACGAATACGAGCAATGGTATGTCTAGCTCCCAATTTTTTTGCCAATAAACAACAAATAATATTCACTTCATCCGTTGATGTAGCCGCAATCAACAAATCACTCGAAGGTACACGTGCTTCTAATAATGTGTCTAAACTAGCCCCATTCCCTTGCACACCAACAATATCTAGTTGATTCATTGTACTTGATAATACATTCGCTTTATTTTCAACCACTGTAATATCATGACCCTCTTGATTCAATTGTTTCGCAATCGCAAAGCCAACTTTCCCATCGCCAACTACAATAATTTTCATATTTCCTCCAAAAAAAATAAATTCCGATACGGAATCTATCTCAAGTATAATACAAATCAATATTAAAAACTAGTGATACAGAAAATATGGGTCAAAAGAAAAATTTATTCCCACCTTTAAGTTGGAATAACCTTTACATTAAATTTTATTTTAGGTGTAGCATTTACTAGTACCAAACAGTTTGATACTTCCGTAATTCCTTCTTTTTTTAGGAAGGTGTTATTTATGTCTCATTTTAAACATTTGGTTCTTGAGGACCGTATTACTATTCAGTCTGATTTACATGATGGCTTGTCTTTCAAAAAGATTGCTTCTCATATAAATCATGATTGCACTACAGTTTCTAGTGAAATTCGTAATCATCTTACTGTCATTGATGATATGTGGCCTACAAATCGTAAGCACAATCGCTGTATCCATTATGGTGACTGTAAGAAACGCCATGTTTGTAACTTTTGCCAGTCTATAAAAAACAATCTGTGTAAATACTGTGATCAGGTGACTTGCTCTAAATGTTGCCCTGACTACAAGGAAAAAGTGTGCGATAGACTTTCGAAAGCTCCTTATGTATGTAATGGTTGTGATTCAACACGTAGATGTCCTCTTCAAAAAAAGTTCTATGATGCCAAGGAAGCACAGCTTGATTATGAACGCACTCTTAGCGATTCTCGTTCAGGGGTAATGATTACTGATGATGAGCTTTCTGAACTAGATAACCTAATCAGTCCTTTAATCAAAAAAGGGCAGTCTATTTATCACATTACCATTAATAATTCTGATCAAATCAACTGGTCCTGTAAAACTCTTTATACGTACATCAATAAAGGATTGTTGCAGGCCAAACCAATTGATATGCCTAGAGCTGTTCGTAGAAAGCCTAAAAAGAATAAATCTATTAATCATAAAGTAGATTCAAAATGTAGGCAAGGTCGTAATTTCGATGATTATCACGCATATATGGAAGAACACCCTGATTCTATAGTTTGTCAGATTGACACAGTTGAAGGTACAAAAGGTGGAAAATGCATTCTTACTTTGTGCTTCGTAACGCTTAAATTCCAATTTGGAATCCTTAGAGAACACAACGATTCTCACAGTGTTACACAGGCTTTCCAATACCTTTATTCAATCATGGATCATAATTTATTCCATCTTCTGTTCGATGTCATTCTGACTGATAACGGAACTGAATTCAGTAATCCAACCGCTATTGAATCACTAGACGACAATGATATCCATCCACATGTATTCTATTGTGAGCCAAACCGCTCAGATCAGAAAGGTGCTTGTGAAAACGACCATTCAAACTTCCGTAGAATTGTACCTAAAGGTACGAATATGGATTCTTATACACAAGAGCTTATTGATCTGATTTTTAGCCATGTCAACTCATTCAGTCGAACATCCTTAAACGGACATACTCCTTATGAATCCTTTAGATTTCTGTATGGGCAGGGCATCCTTGATTTATGGCATATACGCTATATCAAACCTAATGATGTCATTTTAAAGCCGTTTCTGGTAAACCAATTTCTCAAGAATGAAGGTGTGTGCCATGATGATGTACACTAGAAGATCAGAAGCCCTTCTCCACTTTTTACACCAGAACGACAATTACGATGATCCATTCAATGTAAAGATTTTTATTTTTATACAGGCATTCGATTATCGAACGAAACAGAACTTTGATCTGTACATCATTCGTCAAAATCCTGATGGCAGCCTATACTGCCTAGTTGACGCTTATGAAGACCGGGATTATCTTCTGCTCCAGTCTTTCAGCCCTGATTGCCTGGACGGAGTTTCCATGTGGTTCAAAGTTTATAAAAAGAATCAGCGCCCTACACTTTTTGAAAAAGGCGATCAGCTTTATCGAATGAAAAACCATATAAAGTAAGGAAGTAAATCATGTAGATTTTTCCCATTACGGATAAACTGTTTGGATAACACAACAGGGATGGGATTTACCAATTCAAAAAAAATTAGTATTTCACCCCAACCTTTCCTATACTCTTTTTTCGTGTAAAAATCCATATTCAATGATATTTTATACTTAATTCATAAAAAAACGCAAAAAAATGAGGTCAAATTTAGTGAATTTGGAATTACTAAATTCAACCTCGTAGTATTTACTATTTCTCAATGGGATTTAGTTTTACAATTGAGCAAGATAAAAAAAATTTAGAGGCCAATTTTTGACCTCTAAACTCTTACTTTCCAAACAATGTTTTGTTGTCTACTTCAGCTTTAAATTTAGCTAAAGCTTCATCTAAAGATAATGTAACACTATCCTTTTTACCACTCTGACGAATTGTAACTGTATTGTTTTCTTGCTCTCCATCACCAACTACGATTTGGTAAGTAACCTTTTGTAGCTGCGCCTCACGAACACGATAACCCAATTTTTCGTTACGAGAATCTACTGTTGCACGCATTCCTAATGCTGTTAATGCATCACATACTTTATTTGCGTATTCAACATGTTTTTCGTGGTGTACTGGAATTACAACAAATTGACGTGGAGCTAACCATAATGGGAAGTGTCCACCAAAGTGTTCAATCAAGATACCAATGAAACGTTCAACTGATCCATAAACTACACGGTGTAACATAATTGGAGTTTTCTTTGTTCCATCTGCATCTACATATTTACATTCGAATCTTTCAGGTAAGTTCATATCCAACTGTACAGTACCACATTGCCATACACGTCCTAAGCTATCTTTGATATGGATATCCAATTTAGGTCCATAGAATGCACCATCTCCAGGATTTACTTTATATTCTTTACCTGCATGAACACAAGCTTGTGCCAATGCTTTTTCTGAAGCATCCCAGATTTCTTCAGATCCAATATATCCACTATCTGGACGAGTTGATAATTCAATTTCATATGGTAAACCAAATACAGAATAAATACGATCTACCAATTGTAATACTTTTTTAACTTCTTCTTCCAATTGATCAGGAGTTACAAATAAGTGCGCATCATCTTGTGTAAATGTACGTACACGGAACAATCCATTCAATGCACCACTTGCTTCGTGACGGTGTACTTGTCCTAATTCCCCTAAACGCAATGGTAAATCTTTATATGAGTGCAAAGTTGAGTTATATACTAATAAAGCTCCTGGACAGTTCATTGGTTTGATTGCGAATTCACGATCATCGACCATTGAAGTGTACATATTGTCTTTATAGTGATCCCAGTGTCCACTCAACTCCCATAATTCTTTTGACATCATAATTGGAGTCTTAATGAATTGATATCCTTCTTTTGTATGTTCTTGATACCAGTATTGTTCCAAAATGTTACGTAAAATCATTCCATCTGGCAAGAAGATAGGCATACCTGGCGCAAATTCACTAATTGTGAATAAGCCCATTTCTTTCCCTAATTTCTTGTGGTCACGTTTTTTAGCTTCTTCTAAAGCTTCTAAGTGAGCTTCCAATTCTTCTTTTGTATCGAAACAAATACCATAAACACGTTGAAGCATTTTATTGTTTGCATCACCTTTCCAGTAAGCACCAGAATGTTTCAACAATTTAAAGTTTTTACACATCTTAACAGTCTCAACGTGAGGTCCACGACATAAGTCCGCAAATTCACCTTGACGATAGATTGTGATATTTCCATCTTCTAATCCGTTGATTAAATCAATTTTATAAGGATCATCCTTGAACATTTCTAAAGCATCTTTTTTAGAGATTTCTTCACGAACAATTCTCTTTCCGTCTTTGGCAATTTTCTTCATTTCTTTTTCGATTTTCGCCAAATCCTCTTCTTTTAATTTTACATCCCCTAAATCCATATCGTAGTAGAAACCTTCAGAAATAACAGGTCCTACCCAGAATTTAGCATTTGGATATAAACGCTTAACAGCTTGAGCCATCATATGAGCACATGAGTGGTTCAACATAGATAAATGTTCATTTTCTAATACATTCACTAATTCCATTTTACTTTCCTCCATTTTTCCATATAAAAAGCGACAGCCATCAAAGGACGTCTGTCGCACGCGGTACCACCTTTGTTTATACAATTACTGTATACACCTCAAACCTTTTAACGCAAGAATTACGGCACACTTTTTCAAGGGCAATTCAAAGGGAGTAAACACATACATTCGCAAAGTGCTTTCACCAACCACACTCTCTCTACATTTGAATAGAATGTATTCATATCCTTATCACTATTGTTGCCTAGATTATAGACCGAAATACGAGGTGTGTCAAAAGAAAAACTCAAGAATTAATGACAATGTCCACCACACGAATGACTTTCACCAGAATCATGTTTTGTACAAGTCACATCTGTTGTAAATTCTAGTTTTCCACTTAAATATTTCTTAACAGCCTCATCCGCATTTCCGGTTACTCCACCAAATGAATGAATCCCAAAACTAGCCAATGCAGTTTTAGCCCCTTGTCCAATACCACCACAAAGTACAATGTTTACATTTTGTTCTTTTAGAGCATTCGAAACACTAACATGTCCATGTCCTTCGACTGTAATCACTTCACTCTTAATAATTTCATTATGATCGGTTTCATAGATTTTAAATTCTGAGCTATGCCCAAAATGTTGGAACACTTCTCCATCTTTATAACTGACTGCAATTCTCATACTATACCTTCTTTCTTATTTATTATACTTCAAAAATACATCACGATAAATTAAAACACCCTTTAAATAAGGGCGTTGATTGTCTTTGGTGGAGATGAGGAGAATCGAACTCCTGTCTAAGCAAAGTCCCACGAGACAGCGTTTACAGCTTTTTCCATCTAGTTATCCAAAAGTTTCGGATGGAAACAAAAATTCTTTTGGGTTAGCTATAGTTGATTCAAAATAAGCAGCTAGCCAATACTTATTTCTATCTTCTTTTCTTTAACACTCAGTCTGAAATAAGAAAGCGAAATTTCAGAAAGGGGCTGCGATGCCAAACGTAGGCAATAAAATTAAGCAGCGAAAGCCATGCTTTGGTTCATACCAAATACATTAGCAAGTTTATTTTTAGCAATTAATTTAAGTTGGTTATTACACGTATCCTTCGTGGCTGTGGCTGAATCCAAACATTTACTCATCGAATGCCTGAACATCCCCAAGGAACATCAGTATAATCTATTAATACTGATTTTTCAAGGCCTTTTGAATCTCTCTTTGCGCATCCTTCGCCTTTTGAGACTCACGCTTATCATGAAGATTTTTACCTTTCGCCAAAGCAATTTCTAACTTTGCCAAACCTTTATACAAATAAATTCTCACAGGTACAACCGTATACCCTTTAACACGCGCAGATTGCTCCAATTTTTGAATTTCCTGCTTATGCATTAAGAGTTTGCGATCACGCGTTTCATCATGATTAAATCGGTTTCCAAATTCATAAGGAGAAATATGCATACCTTTAATAAAAGCTTCCCCTTTTTGAAAACTGATATAGCTGTCCTTTAATTGAACTTTTCCTCTTCGAATACTTTTAATTTCTGTTCCCTGAAGCACTAAACCTGCTTCAAAACGATCATACAACTCATATTCATGTCTTGCCTTACGATTTTCGGCTATTGTCTTTTGATTTTGACTCATTCTAAAACCACCTCTACTCCATCACAATCTTGCATTACAGACTGGACAAATTGTTGCACCCATTCTTTTGAAAGATCATAATTCGAAGCTAAGTTATGTGTTTGTGCAAGCGAATCATTGTAATCTTCGATTGGGTAAGTCTTCCATGCATTATACCCTACATCAAACCATGTAATCAATGGAATAAATTTAGTATCTGTAAAAGAAGTCTTTTTTGTATCTGGATCATAGTTCAGTGTGAAGCTAGCCATTCCACCAACCATAGTAATATCCATATCCTGGGCACTCGTATAATTTCCTAATGAATAATACACAAGTGTATCTTGCTTCTTTCCTTTAATAACTTTTGCCGGTTCAATAACGTGTGGGTGTGAACCAATCACAACCTCGGCACCTAACTCATTTAAATAATTTGCCAAATCTTCCTGCTCTTCAGTCGGCTCCATCTGATATTCTTCACCCCAATGCATAGAAACTAATTGGACATCGCTCACTTTACTTAAAGCTTCCATATCTTTTTTCATTTGATCCTTATCAATCAAATCCACAAGCCATGGCTTATCTTCAGGCACACTAAATCCATTCAAGCCATAGGTATATCCAAGAAATCCTACTTTGATTCCATTGATTTCTTTTACTAATGTACGCTTTTTATCCTTTTGAGACGTATGCGAACCCGTCGTAATAACATCTGGATAATTCTTTCGAATCAAATCAATCTGTGTTAATAAACCCTCAGCCCCTCGATCCATAGAGTGATTTGAACTTAAACTCCACCAATCAAAGCCAGCCTTATTGACTGAAGACAGAATTTCTGTAGGTCCATTAAAAGTAGGGTATCCACTCAATTCATACTCTTCTCCAATGCATAAAGTTTCAAAATTGATATATGCCAAATCTGCATTTTGTGTATATTTATTTGTCATTTCATAATAGGAATCAAAATTGTAATATCCATCTCTTTGGTATGGGTACCAATACATCGCACCATGATACAAGTTGTCACCTACACCTACAAACGTAAATGATTTTTTATTTTCCTGTTTTTTTGTAGAAACATTTTTTACAACCTTTGTTGCTTCTTTCGAATTTGGTGTGGGGTGCGTTAAAATAAAGCCCATTAAACTAAAATTGAATATACATAATATGATGATCCATGTCCATTTCTTTTTCATAATTTAATTTTACCAAAAAAAGCTTGCATTTTCCAAAATTATTAGGTAATATTAAAAGGCACTTGGGGTGTTAGCTCAGCTGGGAGAGCACCTGCCTTGCACGCAGGGGGTCATCGGTTCGATCCCGATACGCTCCACCAAGTAAAAAATACGCTGTAAGCAATATTGCTTACAGCTTTTTCTTGTTTTATTCAATTGCTTCAAAAATACCAGACTTTTGATAAAGAACCCATTTTCCAATATTTACACAATGATCACAAATTCTTTCTAAGTACTTACCGACAAGTAACACATCCACTAGAGTCCCTGTATCATGCTCTTTTCTGGCCAATAAATCAACATAGACCTCTTTAGCCTTTTCATATTGTGCATCCGCTTGATCATCCATTTTAATAACTTGATCTGCTGCTTTTTCGTCTTTCTGAATAAAACCTTCAATCGCAAGTGTAATCATTTCTTTTGCGATGATAAATTGTTGTTGAATACTATCATCCACAACTAAATCTTCCATATTCAAAGCACAAATCAGTTCTGAAACTTCTTTTTCCTGATCCATGATACGTGTTAGATCACGAATTGTATTTGTAGCTACAGTAATACGTCTTAAGTCTTTCGCAACCGGATGTTGAAGAAGAAGAATCTTCATACAAATCTGTTCAGCTTCTCTTCCTTGTTCACTCACTTCTTCATGCATTTGCGAAACATCTTGAACTAAAGTTTTGTTTCCATCTAAAATAGCGTGCTTGCAAAACCACAATCCTTTTAAACAGTCTTGAGACATTTGTGTCATAGTCAGTTCTAACTGTTTTGTTTGTTTTAAAAACTTTGTAGGTAAAACCATTATCCAAACCTCCCTGTAATATAGTCTTCTGTTTTCTTTTCTTTTGGCGTAGAGAACAATGTTTCTGTATCACTATACTCAATTAAATCACCCAATAAGAAGAAGGCTGTTTTATCACTAATACGCATAGCTTGCTGCATATTGTGAGTAACAATAACAATTGTATAGTCTTTTTTCAATTCTAAAGTCAATTCTTCAATCTTACTAGTTGAAATTGGATCTAGAGCACTTGTAGGTTCGTCCATCAACAATACTTCCGGCTGCATAGCCAAGGCTCTTGCGATACATAAGCGTTGTTGTTGGCCACCAGACATTCCTAAAGCTGATTTATGTAGACGATCCTTCACTTCATCCCAAATGGCAGCTTGTCTTAAACTTCTTTCAACAATTTCATCCAATTCACTTTTCTTTTTGATTCCAAAAATTCTTGGGCCATACGCAATATTGTCATAAATACTTTTTGGGAATGGATTAGGCTGTTGAAATACCATTCCAACTCTACGTCTTAATTCAATCGCATCCATATTTTTGTAGATATCCGTTCCATCTAGACAAATATCACCTGTGATTTTAGTACTTTCCACCAAGTCATTCATTCGATTCAATGTTTTTAAAAATGTTGATTTACCGGCACCGTTAGCACCAATTAATCCGTAACAGTTACCCGGTGTAAATTTAATATTTACGTCTTCAAATAAGGCTTTTTTGCCTACACGTAATGTTACATTATTTGCTTGTATCATTGTAAACCCTCTGTTTCTCTATATTTTCTATCATTAGACATACATTTTTCGTTATACATAAAAACTCAGGATTTTCAAGGAAAAATAACCAACGTACACAAATTATACACAAGATACGATTTTGACAGCAACCGGAGGCCCTGGGTAGGGGGGTATTTCCGGGCGAGCCGCCGCCAACTCACCCCCGTAAATTTTCCAAAAATAAAAAAGGCAATTCGGTCGAATTTGATTGAAAGA
>ERZ779660.1694-NODE-1694-length-10638-cov-1.482566_pt1 | contig 10638 bp, 8 predicted proteins | sample MGYA00511906_ERZ779660 | MGnify/ENA primary metagenome ERZ779660 (study PRJEB29588, sample SAMEA2156906) | human gut metagenome | biome: human gut; feature: human-associated habitat; material: faeces | place: Denmark | collected 2008/2010 ... | reverse complement strand
GGTGGTCGATATGAGCGGTAAGGTGGTGGAAGGGGAATATCGTCCGTCTTCCGACACCGCGACGCATCTTGAACTCTACCGTCGTTATCCGTCGCTTGGCGGCATTGTCCATACCCACTCCACTCATGCTACCGCATGGGCGCAGGCGGGGCTGGCGATCCCGGCGTTAGGCACTACGCATGCCGACTACTTCTTTGGCGACATCCCGTGTACGCGTGGATTAAGCGAAGAAGAGGTGCAGGGTGAGTATGAACTGAACACTGGCAAAGTGATTATCGAAACGCTGGGCAACGCCGAGCCGCTGCATACGCCGGGAATTGTGGTGTATCAGCACGGACCGTTCGCCTGGGGGAAAGATGCCCACGACGCGGTGCATAACGCGGTAGTGATGGAAGAAGTGGCGAAAATGGCGTGGATTGCGCGCAGTATTAATCCACAACTCAATCACATCGACAGCTTCCTGATGAATAAACACTTCATGCGTAAGCATGGTCCTAACGCTTATTACGGGCAGAAGTAAAACACGCGCTGCGGAAATTTCCTTCTTCGGGAGATAACTGGTCTAATTCCGCAGCCGTTTTTCAAAAAAAGCCCCCTGCGAAGGGGGCAAAGCAAACTATGGCAATGTTTCGTTGGTTATACCTGGTGCTAGCGATAAATATCCGCGCTGGCGTGCATATTGCCGTTACTCCCCGGTTCCCGCATCAGAATTACGTGGTAGTACGTTGCGCCCTGCGCATCTGTTTCTTCATTTAATGCCTGACGTGCTTCACTTTCAGTGGCGAAATTATGATTGATATAAATCACGCCTAAGCTTTGCATATCGTCCATATTTCTGGCCTGGTGGTTATTGATTTCAATGGCTGCCCATGTATTTGCACTTAGCAAAAGCACAGCCAGAAGGGCTAAAACTCGACTGAACATAGATACCTCCTCGACGGCTGACTTTGTGTGCTCTCCTCTGTGATGATCTTCTGATTTAATTTTAATCAATGATAAAGAAGTTGATGGTGACCATTTCTGATGCAGTTGTTCAAAAAAACACCATGATGAAGTGTGATGAACTCCAAATCAGCGGTTTAGAGGTTAATTGCGAAAGGGGAGATTTATTTCGGCTCTGCCCTTGAGTTTAGCGGGGCATACAAGTACTATAACGCGTCATTTTTCAGCCGACCTTTAACACGTTCCTTGCCTCCCCGGGATTCGGCTGACCCAGACAGGAGGCTGAATAATCCGTAAGGAGCAATTCGATGCGTCATTACGAAATCGTTTTTATGGTCCATCCTGACCAGAGCGAACAGGTTCCGGGCATGATCGAGCGCTACACTGCTGCCATCACTGGTGCAGAAGGCAAGATCCACCGTCTGGAAGACTGGGGCCGCCGTCAGCTGGCTTACCCGATCAACAAACTGCACAAAGCACACTACGTTCTGATGAACGTTGAAGCTCCGCAGGAAGTGATCGATGAGCTGGAAACTACCTTCCGCTTCAACGATGCCGTTATCCGCAGCATGGTTATGCGTACCAAGCACGCTGTTACCGAAGCATCTCCGATGGTTAAAGCGAAAGACGAGCGCCGTGAGCGTCGCGATGATTTCGCAAACGAAACCGCTGATGATGCTGAAGCTGGGGATTCTGAAGAGTAATTTCTGATGACCAACCGTCTGGTGTTGTCCGGCACCGTGTGCAGGACTCCCCTTCGAAAGGTCAGTCCATCAGGAATTCCTCACTGCCAGTTCGTGCTTGAGCATCGTTCTGTGCAGGAGGAAGCCGGCTTTCACCGGCAGGCATGGTGTCAAATGCCCGTTATTGTTAGCGGACACGAAAACCAGGCCATTACTCACAGTATAACGGTCGGCAGTCGCATAACCGTTCAGGGGTTCATTTCATGCCACAAGGCAAAGAACGGACTGAGCAAAATGGTTTTGCATGCCGAGCAGATTGAATTGATAGATTCTGGAGACTAGCCATATGGCACGTTATTTCCGTCGTCGCAAGTTCTGCCGTTTCACCGCGGAAGGCGTTCAAGAGATCGACTATAAAGATATCGCTACGCTGAAAAACTACATCACCGAAAGCGGTAAGATTGTCCCAAGCCGTATCACCGGTACCCGTGCAAAATACCAGCGTCAGCTGGCTCGCGCTATCAAACGCGCTCGCTGTCCCTGCTGCCGTACACTGATCGCCATCAGTAATCGGTCACGGTCCATTAATACGACTTTGAGAGGATAAGGTAATGCAAGTTATTCTGCTTGATAAAGTAGCAAACCTGGGTAGCCTGGGTGATCAGGTAAACGTTAAAGCGGGCTATGCTCGTAACTTCCTGGTACCGCAGGGTAAAGCTGTTCCAGCTACCAAGAAAAACATTGAATTCTTCGAAGCACGTCGCGCTGAACTGGAAGCTAAACTGGCTGAAGTTCTGGCAGCTGCTAATGCTCGCGCTGAGAAAATCAATGCACTGGAAACTGTTACCATCGCGTCTAAAGCTGGCGACGAAGGTAAACTGTTCGGTTCCATCGGTACTCGCGACATCGCTGACGCTGTAACTGCAGCTGGCGTTGAAGTGGCTAAGAGCGAAGTTCGTCTGCCGAACGGCGTTCTGCGTACCACTGGCGAACACGAAGTGAGCTTCCAGGTTCACAGCGAAGTATTCGCGAAAGTGATCGTAAACGTAGTAGCTGAATAATTCGTTATTCAACGAGACGTAAAAACGCCGACCATTGGTCGGCGTTTTGCTTTTGTAGCGAGCACTTGCAGATATCGATAAGGGCCACAATAAGCAGCCCTACGAAGATAATTACTTAGCTGCCTGAATATCAGCCAGCATTGGGGCAAGGGCTGGGTTGTCCTTAGCGAAGTTTGCGTACATTGGCTGTACTTTCTCGATAAACGGAGCTTTATCTACCTGGTAGACTTTCACGCCCATTTTATCCAGTTTCGCAAATTCTTGTTTCTCTTCCTCGCTCCACAAGTCTTTCATATAGCTCATTGATTCTTTAGCTGCTTTTAATATAACTGCCTGATTTTCCGGGCTAAGTTTATCAAACGCAGCATTGCTCATCAGAACCACATCGGGAACCATAGTGTGTTCGTCAAGGCTGAAGGATTTTGCCACTTCACCGTGACGCATGGTGGTCAGCGCCATCACGCTGTTTTCTGCCATATCGACCACACCCTGCTGTAAGGCTGTATACAACTCGCCGTAATCCAGTGGCGTCGGGTTACCGCCCATGACTTTGATCATTTCAACTGCGCCAGGGCTTGGCTGGACACGGACTTTCATGCCTTTCAGATCGTCTGGTTTCAGTACTGGTTTATTGCCATAGAAACTGCGGGCGCCTCCATCATAAAAAGTCAGCCCGAAATAACCTTTGCTTTTCGTTGAGTCGAGGATTTTTCTCCCGATATCGCCCTGCATGACCTGATAATAATGATCACGATCGCGGAACAAATAAGGCAGGCTAAATAATTTATAGGAATTTTCAAATGCTTCCATTTCTGCCGCATTGGTTTTTACCAGGGGAATAGCGCCAGAACGAATCAGCTCCATTGTTTCTCGTTGAGTACCCAATGTTCCATTTGGATAAATACGAATAGTAATATCACCGTTAGAGTACTCTTTGCTCTTTTTCGCAAAGAACTCCATCGCTTTATGAACAGGATGAGACTTATCCTGATTATGACTCAGTTTTAATGTCACTGCCCAGGACTGGCTTGCGGATAACATAAGAACAGCACCGATAATGCCAGCGGATACTTTTATTTTCATAGATGTTCCTTTTCTAATAAATATGGCCAGTGAATGCGCATCAGTAGCCCAGTGCTCTTGGCAATGCCATACTGATTTGCGGAATATAGGTCACCATTGCCAGCACCAATACCATCACGGCATAGAATGGCAGCATAGGTTTGATAATTTTATTAATCGGTAATTTAGATACACTACAACCGACAAATAACACACTGCCTACAGGCGGAGTACAAATACCGATACACATGTTCAGTACCATGACAATACCAAAGTGAATCGGGTCCATGCCCAGTTCGGTGACAACCGGTAAAAATATCGGCGTAAAAATCAGTACCGCCGGTGTCATATCCATAAAAGTGCCGATAATCAACAGGATAATATTGATAATAAGCAGGATTATTATTGGGTTGTCAGAAATAGTGTTAAGCAAATCGAGAATCAGGAAGGGAACGTCAGCGTTTGACATTGCCCATGACATACCCATCGAAGAACCAATTAATAACAAGACAATTGCAGTGGTAATAACGGATTCCAGAAATATTTTAGGTAAATCTTTAACTGAGATTTCACGATAAAGAACCAGTGCAAGGAAAAGGGTATAAATTACTGCAATTGCGGAGGCCTCTGTCGGGGTAAAAATACCGCTTAGTACGCCACCCATAATTAACACAATCAGGAAAATACTGGGGATAGCCATCCATATCGCAACGCCAGCCTGGCGCAAAGTCGGACGTTCTGGTTTTGGATAACCGCGACGTACAGCGATAATACCGGCTATTACCATCAGTGCCAGACCCAGCAAAATCCCCGGAACATAACCCGCCAGGAACAGTGCGGCAATAGAAGTACCACCACTGACCAGTGAATAGACGATTAACGTATTACTTGGTGGAATAAGCAAACCCGTCGGGGCAGAGGCAACGTTAACCGCAGTACTGAATGCCGGGTCGTAGCCCTCTTTAACCTGTTGCGGATGCATGACGCCGCCCATCGCAGCCGCCGAAGCCACGGCTGAACCAGAAATTGCCCCGAACAGCATATTGGCGAGAATATTACAGTGGGCAAGTGAGCCTGGCAGACGACCGCCGAGAATACGGGCAAAGTTGATTAATCGTCGCGCTATTCCTCCATGATTCATAATGTTGCCAGACAAGATAAAAAATGGGATTGCCAACAACGTAAAACTATCTAACCCGGAGGCTAACTTTTGGGAAACCACACTCAATGCTGAGTTGAAATCGAGTTGTGTGGAAATTGATGCCAGTGTCGATAAACCAATGGCATAAACAATAGGTACACCTAATGCCAACATAAAAAAGAAGGCACCAAATAACACAATAATCGGTAACCAGTAATCCATAATTTCTCCATTCCTACTATGGTTGGTTGTTGTTTGTTATCTTTAGAGTGGTTGTTTAAGTTCGGTTAAAACCATATCTATGGTGTATATAATAATAAGTACACCACTAATCGGGATACTCATATATATATATCCCATCTGCCAGCCTAAAGCGGGCGAGGTTTGACCTGAATCGAATGTATCCATCGTTAATAGCCCACCACCATATACCATAATGATGGTAGCGAAGATAATTACGATAATCTGAATACACAAAAATAAATGACGTCGGGCTTTTCCTTTCAGCATCATAGGTAGCAGGTCAATCGCCAGATGCCGGTTTTGCCCTGCGGTGTATGCCCCACCAAAAAGTCCAAGACAAATAAAGAGCAAACGGCTGAGTTCATCTGTAAAAATACTGGGACTAGTAAATATAAATCGTGCAGCCACCTGCCACGTCACACATGCCACGATGATCGCCAAAATGGTAATGTTCAATGCTGCAAGCAGAGCATTAATAGATCTAATTATATTTCGCATAGTGATTAACCTTTGCAATATCATTCATCCTGTGGCTGGTAAATTGTCCCATTAAGAAAACCAGGCCAGTTTTTTTCAAACCAAATACCTCGGATAATAGGAAACTCACGAACAGGTGTTTCTCTGACGTGAAAGATACCGTTGCAATAATGAATAAGTAGTTTATCTTTTTTATCCTCAGTACGCTCTGAACGAAAGCGCCAGGCATCACAAAAACCATTTCGTGTTAGCGGAATAGAATTTCCATCCCTGTCGAGAATAATACGTGCTCCCCGGCTACCACCACCTGCGTCAATATAATGCGTTAATTGCGTTAATACGGCGGCAGAAGTCAGTGCCATATGCCGCCACATAAACAGCTCGGCAACTTCACCCACATGTTTGATAGCCAATCCATGCCGTTGGACAAATTCGTTCAATAACAGGGCATCACGAGTGGCACGTCGGACTTTATCGGCATGGCAAATAAATCCCGCATGGTCAGACATTCGTGCCTGAATTTTTTCTCTCACAACCGACAACGGCATCCCGGTCCCGTTATCGTGCGCCTGAGTAATGATCTCTCTTATAGAAGCCAGTGCCGGAGCTACGAGCTGTGCTATATCTCCATCAATATTCCGCTTTTGCGTGCAACCAATAAAACGTGCCAGACGAACAGCAAAAACCTGCCCGGCATTCAGCGCCGCACCGCCTGGTCGGGTAACGCCGTGAGTTCCGGCTACTTCTCCCACCGCAAAACAACCGGGCAGGGATGTTTGTCCCCAGATATCCACTTCAATGCCGCCATTCATATGCTGATTATTCATGGCAAACTGCAAAGGCTGTGTGGTGAGATCGTAACCGTGCATCTTATACAGCGAGATAGACAGCGGATTCATTCGTTGCAGCCGTTCGATGGGCGATGGTGCCAGAGCGTCGTTATTTTCCAGATACGCGCGAACGTCGTCGTCCAGTCGATCTAATGAGAAGGGCAAATCACCAGGCACCGCTTCAGGATTGCGATTGAAATCCATAAACACCCGACGACCATGTTGCTGCTCTTGCGCTACTGCCATATCTAACAAGCTGGAGCCAAAATCCATCACCCGAGTGGCGTGGAACGGCCACTGATAGCCTTTACGGAAAATGTTTGAAGCCAGCTCCTGGGTGGTGCGATAGTAATCCGCGAGGAAGTTATACTCGTTGCCCCCGGCATCCACGGAATAGATATACGGGATCACCTGTACATAGGTGCCGGATAAATTCCACGGAAACGTGCTACGCGGCGTGCCTATACCAAACTGGCTTTCGGTCAGATTGGTTAGCGTCAAACCTTCCTCCAGCGCCAGCCCCAGCGAGCCAAAACATTTGTGTGGGTACACACTGTCGCGATAAAGCTCGCCAGGCCCTCCTGTTGCCAGTACCACATTGGGCACAGTCACAATTGCCAGCCCCCATGGGTTATGGGCGCGATGACCGGTCGCGAGGATTGCCCCCGCCACACGGTCTTCGCCATTTTCGTCACGCTGATGCAGCAGTTTAATCACTGTTGCACTGGTCAACACTGGAATGGCGAGGCGCTGTACTTCTTCCAACAGCACTTTCACCATTAACCTTGAGGTACGCGGCCCACACGAGGTTGCACGCCCGGCTTCGTCATGGTCGGTTTGATAACGAAGAATCGCGCCATAGCGATCTTCCGGTAATTCCAGACCAAGATATTGCAACCCGCCAAGAGTGTGCAGAGAACCTACCGCTTCGACATAAGCGGTGTCGTGATCCATCGCCCCACCGCTCGCCAGTGCCTCTGCCAGTTTGGTGAAGTTGTCGCCGTTGCCCGCGGTAGCGGCGGTAAACAGCGTCTGTTTATCGGAACCAGAACATGCCGACGTCCCCATATATAACCCGGCGGTGGCGATCAGCACATTTTGCTGGCGGCGTTTAAGTTCCACAGCTGCACGCAGCCCGGCTGCACCACTGCCGACTACCAGGGCATCTGTTTGCCAGAGTGGGTAATCAACACCGTCTACCGTGACAACCCATGCGGGCTCTGCCTGTGCAAAACCCTTTGGGAAAGTAACGTGCGTCAGCGCATCAAGGATGGTGTCATCAAGCTGACTCATGCATCCTCCATCGGCGTAAACAGGCTACTTTCCATCAGGCGTGGGTGCTTGATAATTGGACGGAAAGCCATATACGGCAGAATGTCGCGCTCAATCTCCACACCCGGCGCGATTTCAATTAATTCAACGCCTTCTGCCGTTAACTGGAATACTGCGCGTTCAGTGATATACAACACTTCCTGACCACTTTGCTGTGCGTAGGCGGCGCTAAAAGTGATTTTTTCCACCTGGGTAACCAGTTTAGGGATTTGACCTGACTGGGTGATATGCAAGCCATCTGGCGTTACATCAATCTTGCTACCTTTGGCGTCGAACGTGCCGCAGAACACCACTTTACGGGCGTTTTGCGCAATTTCGAGAAATCCGCCGGGGCCAATCAGATTGCCATTGAGATGGGAGACGTTGACGTTACCGTACTGATCCATCTCTCCCATGCCGAGGAAGGTGATATCGATCCCTCCGCCACTGTAGAACTCAAATTGATCGAGTGATGGAATAATGGCATCGGCGTTGCGGGCACAACCAAACAGAGCATCATCAAGCATCATGCCGTTATGTACGCCTTGCTCGACGCTCAGCCATAAACTTTGGTAAGGAACGCCTTCGCGCAGCGCTACGCCTGGAATACCGCCAGGAATACCAAAGCCAAAGTTGGTTGAAGCGCCAGCCACCAGTTCGCGTGCTGCCCGACGGGCAATCAGGCGGCGCACCGGATGACTAACCAGTTCAATAGCGTCGTTAGAACTCAGACGGCGATGTTGACCGCTAATGGTCAGGTCGTAACCGCCCAGATAGGTTTGCGGTTGTTCGCGGTGTTCAACGATGCCATCAACCAGAATGCCCGGTAATTTGACCCGGCGTGGTTCAATCGCGCCAGCTTCCAGCACATCGCGTACCTGTACGAACACTTTGCCGCCGCTGTTGTGTGCTGCCAGCGCCATGGAATAGCTATCCATATCAATCGCTTCTTCTTCAAGGCTGACGTTGCCTCGAGGATCGGCATAAGTGCCACGCAAAATCGCGTAATCCACTTTGAAAGGGCGATAACGAAGTTTGGTTTCACCATCGATTTCAATCAGTTCTACCAGGTCGTCGGTAGTGCATTCATTCGACTTACCGCCGCCATTGCGTGGATCAACAAACGATCCCAGCCCAACGTGGGTAAAAAGCCCCGGACGTCCGGCGCCGATCTCCCGTAGCAGTGCCTGAATCACGCCACCAGGAAAGCAGTAGGCTTCAATCGTGTTATTTTTTACCAGCGCCTGCATTTTGGGCGACCAGGTAAAGTGCCCGGCAATAATGCGTTTGAGCATCTCTGCGTGCGCAAAACGATTAGTGCCTTTGCAGTCGCGATCGCCAATACCCAGCGAGTGGATTAGCGTCAGGTCGCGAGGGTGTCCGGTTTGCAGGAAACGCGCTTCAATAGCAGCCAGAATATGGTCCGCTTCCACCATACCGCCGCCGTTACCGCTAATAGCAATAGTCGCACCGTCCTGAATTTGCGCCGCCAGTGCCTCGGCGGTTGTTATCTTACGCATACAATTTCCTTATTGATTATGGAAGCTTACGCTACTTTTTTCGGCAAAGGCGCGCGTCGCCTGCTGGCAATCCTGAGTGGCGGACATTAATCCGGCCAGTAGCTGGTGCGGGTAATCGGCATGTTTATTTTCCAGTGCCAGAATCAGTTGCTTAATATGTGCAAGCGCCACCGGACCGCATTTTTCCAGCTGCGCTAACTGGTTCGCCATCCAGCTTTCCACCTGTTCTTTTTCTACCACTTCATCAATTAAATTCGCCGCCTGGGCTTCCTGCGCCGTCAGGCGTTTACCCAGCATCAGCATCTGGCGACCGACCACCGGACCAACCTGATTAAGCACACGTTCAATGCCCATCCAGCCAGGCACCATGCCGAGCATCACTTCCGGGTTAGAGAATTTCGCGCCGGGGCGGGCAATACGAATATCGCAGCACAAGGCAAGTTCAATACCACCGCCGATGGTATGACCGTTGAGATTCGCAACGGTTAATTGGGGTAAGTTGCGCAGGCGATTAAAAACGTCATTACCGCGTTTAATCCATTTTCTGCCCATATCTAATGGCGAATAGGCTGACCACGATTTAATATCGCCACCCGCACAAAAGAATTTATCGCCGGTTGCCGTTAATTCGACTAATCGTAATGTGGTGTCGTTTTCAATTTCATTTAAATAATGGTCGAGAGATTCGATCATCTCTTCGTTAATAGCATGACATTTATCTTCACGGTTCAATGTCAGGCGGCAGGAAGCTGCCGCTCTGCTGAACAGAACGGGTTGGTCACTCATGATCATTCCTTAACAATAATGCGCGATGCGATCGACGCTAATATCCAGCGTGCTGTTAATATCTTTCTGCCACCAGTAAGGCGAGAATATTTCCAGTTCAATAGCACCATTAAATCCGGCGTTTTCAACCAGCCGACGAATTGACGGAATATTGATGACGCCATCTCCCGGCATACCACGGTCATTGACCAGATCAGTGGTCGGCACTAACCAGTCGGAAACATGAAACGCGAGGATGCGTTTTCCGGCACGCAGGATCTGACTGGCGAGATCCGGGTCCCACCAAACATGGTAGACATCTACCGCCACGCCGAGGCCAAATTCGCCATCGGGATCGAGTTCATCACACCAGTCCAGCGCCTGACGTAACGTGCACAGACAGGAACGATCGGCTGCGGTCATCGGGTGCAGCGGCTCCAGTGCAATTGGCACGCCGACATCTTTCGAATGTGGCAGCAACTGGCGAATCCCTTGTTTCACTTGTTCCCGCGCTTCATATAGATCTTTAGTGCCCGTTGGCAGACCGCCAACCACCTGCATATAACAGGCGGCATTCAGTACAGCGGCGTCGTCCAGCGCCCG
>ERZ779660.1689-NODE-1689-length-10656-cov-1.666164_pt1 | contig 10656 bp, 10 predicted proteins | sample MGYA00511906_ERZ779660 | MGnify/ENA primary metagenome ERZ779660 (study PRJEB29588, sample SAMEA2156906) | human gut metagenome | biome: human gut; feature: human-associated habitat; material: faeces | place: Denmark | collected 2008/2010 ... | reverse complement strand
ACAGAAGAAGGCGATTCTTCTGGGGGGACAAGAAATGTGACAGAAACTCAAGTGCAAAAAGATGTGATTTTTTCAGAAGATTCAGGAAAAAAAGAGCCTGTAACACAAAAGACAACAATGCCAACAATTCAGGGCGCTATTATAACAGCAGAAGGTGGTTCAGATGCAAAAATTAAAACAGATATTATAATTACAATTAAAGGAATTGGATATAGAATTGATAGTGAAGTATATTAATGAATTGTCAATAACATCTAAGTTTTGAAAAGGAATGAAATAAAAATGAAAAACAAAATAGAATTAAAGAAAATGTGCATCACAAGTTGTGTTGTAATTATTATATTTCTAATCACATTTTCGATTTTAATATATAAACAATACAAAACATATACATATAATTTTAATCAAAAAATAGCAGGAATTATAGATAATGTTTTAGAAAAATATCCAGATATAGAAAAAAGAGAAATTGTAGAAATATTAAATAGTAGTGATAAAACTAATAATGAGATATTAAGGGAATATGGCATAGAACTAGATAAAGATTCAGTAATATTAGAAAATAACACAGAAGATGAATTGTCAATATTAAAAAATGAATTATATAAAATAACGATAATGTTAAAAGAAGTGGCTGAAAATTCTCAAAAAGATAAAACAACCTTAAAAGATTCATTATCAGATATATCACATCAAATAAAGACACCAATTACATCAATTTTAATAATGTTAGACAATATTTTAAGTGATGAAAATATGCCAGAAGATATAAAAAAAGATTTTATTAAAGATATAAAAAGAGAAATAGTAAATATAAAATTTTTAGTGGAATCAATTTTGAAATTATCAAAAATAGACAGTAATTCGATAAAATTTATAAAAAAAGAAGTTTTGATAAAAGATATAATAAATGAAGCGGTAAAAAATGTATCAATGTTAAGTAAATTGAAAAATATAGAAATAATAGTTTCAGGAGATGATTCAATAAAAACAATATGTGATTTAAAATGGCAAGTTGAAGCAATAACAAATATATTAAAAAATTGCATAGAACATTCATATGAAAATAGAAAAATTTATATAAATTATAATCAAAATAATATGTATACAGAATTAAAAATTGAAGATAATGGAACAGGAATAGATGCAAAAGATTTACCACACATATTTGAAAGATTTTATAAAGGAAAAAATTCATCAAGTGATAGTGTAGGAATAGGTTTAGCTTTATCAAAATCAATAATAGAAAGTAATAATGGATATATACAAGTGGATTCAAAATTAAATAAAGGAACAACATTTATAATAAAATATTTAAAGTAGCCAAAGCAAATTTGTCAAAACAACTAAATAAGACAAATTATTGTAGCAAGGCTACTTTTTTTGCATATTATGTAATATGACAAATCAAAAATTGATTTAATTATATTAAGAGGAGGAAAAATATGTTTATGCGTAGATATCAAAGATGTTCATGCATGAATAATCAAGCATGGAATACATCTACAAATATGATTGAAGATAAATGCAATAATGACTGTTCTACAAATTGTAGTTATGAACAACAAGAGCCTGTAGACTGTTGTGAATGTGGATTTGATGAAGAATATGAAATGAGTGTATTTCCAGATAATCCAATGTTAGCTCAAAGTTATGTTCCTTGGCAATATATGGATAAAACATTTAGACCAGAAATTGGACTAAAAATGGGAACAATATTTCCAGAATTAGTAAGCCCATATACACCATGTCAATCAATGAGAACAAATGAATTTTTAGAAACAACAAATCAAATTGGGGAGGGCTGTAATAATGGAAGATAATAGAAATTGGATGATGAATAATTCAAATAATATGAATTGGAATATGCAGTCTGCAGATGGTTTGAATGTATTAGATAATATGACAAATTGTAATAATATGCAAAATTGTGAATGCAATCAATCACAAGCAACAAGAGAAGAAATGATGGAAAGAATAAAAAGCTTGAATTTTGCAATAACAGAGCTTGGATTATATTTAGACACACATGTTGATGATCAAAAAGCACTTTGTTTACACAGAAAATATTGCAAAGAATATAGAGAATTAACAGATAAATATCAAAAAGTTTATGGACCATTAACAATTCAATTTCCATGTAATAAATGGAGATGGATTGAAGAACCATGGCCTTGGGAAAGGGGGAATTTCTAAACTATGTGGACTTATAATAAAGTATTACAATATCCAATAAATATAAAATGTGCAGACCCTCGTCTTGCAAAAGTAATTATTAGCCAATATGGTGGACCAGATGGAGAACTTGCAGCATCTTTAAGATATTTATCACAAAGATTTGGTATGCCAGACCAAAATGCAAAAGCTATTTTAAATGATATTGGAACAGAAGAATTAGCCCATTTAGAAATGGTAGGAACTATAGTTCATCAATTAACAAAAAATGCATCAATTGAAGAAATAGAAGCAGCAGGATTAGGAGCATATTATACAGATCATGGTGTAGATATATATCCACAATCTGCAGCAGGTGTACCATTTGATGCAACATGTTTAGCATGTAAAGGTGATGTAATTGCAAACTTACAAGAAGACTTAGCTGCTGAGCAAAAGGCAAGAGCAACATATGAAAAATTAATAGATTTATGTAGAGATAATCCAGATGTAATAGATCCATTAAGATTTTTAAGAGAAAGAGAAATTGTTCACTTCCAAAGATTTGGTGAAGCTTTAAGAATTGTTCAAGATAAGCTTTCAGATAAGAAATTTTGTATGAATGATATGAATAATATAATGCAATTAAATAATAATTGTGGAAGATAATATAATATGCCAAGTTATTTTAGATAGCTTGGCATATTTGTTAATGTTCAAAATATATCTAATAAATGTTGAATAATGTCTAATAATGTGTTAAAATGAACTCAATGTGAAGAGTAAATACTTTAGCAATAAAAATTAATTTTAAAGGAAGTCCAAAATGGAATTTAAAGAACAACTAAAAAAATATCAAACAATTATAAATACAGAATTAGAAAAATATTTAAGAAAAGAAGAATGTCCTGAAAAAATATTAAATGAATCAGTAAGTTATAGTTTGATGGCAGGTGGAAAAAGACTAAGACCAATATTAGTATTAGATGTATATAAAATGTTTAAAGAAAATTATCAAGAAGCAATGCCATATGCAGTTGCAATTGAAATGATACATAATTTTTCATTAATACATGATGATTTGCCAGAAGTAGATAATGATGATTTTAGACATGGAAAGCCAACAAATCATAAACAATTTAATCACCCAACAGCACTACTTGCAGGAGATTCATTATTTAATCAAGCATATATAGTTATGAGTAAGGACTTAGCAAAATCAGCAACACAAAATAAAATAAGAATATTTGGAGAATTTTCAAATGCGGTAGATAGAATGATTGCAGGAGAATATTTAGATACAGAACTTGAAGGACAACAAATTAGCCACCAAATGCTTCAATATATACATGAAAATAAAACAGGAGAATTATTAAAACTAAGTATAAGAATGGGAGCAATATTAGCAGATGCAAGTGAAAATGATATAGAAAGATTATCAAAATTTGCAGATAAAATTGGTTTAGCATTTCAAATAAAAGATGATATTTTATCTGAAGAAGGTAATCCAGATGTAACTGGAAAACCAGTTGGAAATGATAAAGAACACAATAAATGTACATATGTATCTGTATTTGGAATTGAAGGAGCTAAAAAAGAATTAGAGAAAATAACAAATGAAGCAGTTGAGATATTAGAATATTATGGAGATAAGGCAGAATTTTTGAAACAATTAGCAATTTATATAAAAAACAGAAATAAATAAAAATAAGAGGACCCCAAAAAGGGATCCTCTTTTGAAATTAGAACGGATTGTTTGGGTCGATGAAGACTCCACGGTCAAATTGGAACGGATACGTTCTGTTTACAACATAATAAAAAAGATTATTTGTAGTTGGATTGAAAACATATCCATAAACTAAATTGTGTGTTTTTGCAAATTTGGCTACAGAATATTCGTCGTCAGAGTGTAAAATCAAATTTTGACTATGGTTAACCAAATCGGCAATTGAACTGTTTGGAACATTTAAGATATTCATAAATGTTTTAAAATCAATTTCTAATCCGTATTTTTCAACATGGATGATATTTCCATGTTTAGTAATATCAGATAAAATTCTACCAGATTCATTTGCCAAAACAATAAGCGTATTCCAGTTACCTTCAAATGGTAAAAGCTCAGGCTTATCAATTAAAAACCAAAGGAAAAAATGATGACGTACAATACAGAGTTTCATTTTGCCTACCTCCAATTTCAATGTGCAAAATTCGAACTTATTAAGTATAACATTTTTTATAAAAAAAATCAAGATATTATATGAAATCTTAATAACATAAAGAATTTCACAAGATATTCACAATAATAATATAAAATATACAAAAAATGAAAGGATATAGATATGTTACAATTAAAAAATATAACAAAAAACTATTTATCAGGAGATAACGAAGTTCAAGCATTAAAAGGAATAAATATAGAGTTTAGAGAAAATGAATTTGTCTCAATTTTAGGACAAAGCGGATGTGGAAAAACAACATTGTTAAATATAATAGGAGGACTTGATAGATACACATCAGGAGATTTAATTATTAATGGAAAATCAACCAAAGAATTTAAGGACAGAGATTGGGATGCTTATAGAAATTATTCAGTAGGATTTGTATTTCAAAGTTATAATTTAATACCACATCAAACAGTACTTGCAAATGTTGAATTAGCACTTACAATATCAGGTGTAGGAAAAGCAGAAAGAAGAAAAAGGGCAATAGAAGCATTACAAAAAGTAGGATTAGGAGATCAAATAAATAAAAAGCCAAATCAAATGTCTGGAGGACAAATGCAGAGAGTTGCAATAGCAAGAGCATTAGTAAATGATCCAGATATATTACTTGCTGATGAGCCAACAGGAGCATTAGATTCAAAAACATCAGTACAGGTAATGGAAATATTAAAAGAAATATCAAAAGATAGATTAATAATAATGGTAACACATAATCCAGAACTTGCTAAAAAATATTCATCAAGAATAGTAAAATTATTAGATGGAAAAATCATAGATGACTCAAATCCTTATAAATCTAGTGAAGAAGATGTGAAGAAAGCTAGAAATAAAAAAGACAAATCTGGAAAAGCATCAATGAAATTCACAACAGCAGTAAGATTAAGTCTAAATAATTTAATGACTAAAAAAGGAAGAACATTTTTAACATCATTTGCAGGAAGCATAGGAATAATAGGAATTGCATTAATATTATCATTATCACATGGAATGCAAAGTTATATAAATAGAGTAGAAGAAGATACACTTTCATCATATCCATTAACAATTCAAGAAGCTAGTATAGATGTAACAAGTATGTTAGAAGCAATGATGGGAAATGGAGAAAAAGAAGAACATAATGATAATAAAATATATTCAAGACCAATAGTAAATAATATATTAGAAACAGTATCAACAAAACTTCAAACGAATAATTTAGAAGAATTTAAAAAATATTTGGAGAGTGGAGATACAAATATAAAAGATTATATAAATGCTATTCAATATGAGTATAATTTAAACTTAAATATATATAAACAAAATGAAGATAAAACATATCAACAAGTAAATCCAAGCAAAGTATTTGACGAACTAGGATTTGGAGAAATGATGGAATCAAGACAAAGCACATCATCAATGATGTCAGGTTCAATGACAATGACTCAAACTGATGTATGGAATGAAATGTTAGATAACCAAAATTTATTACAATCACAATATGACGTACTTGCAGGAAAATGGCCAACAAAATATAATGAAGTTGTTTTAATAGTTGATGAAAATAATGAAATCAGTGATTACACATTATATTCTTTAGGAATAAAAGATATTAAAGAATTAAATGAATCAATGGAAAAAATAAAAAATAAAGAAAAAGTTGAAGCTGGTGAATCAGAAAGTTATTCATATGATGATTTATTAAATTATAAATTTAAAATATTATTAAATACAGATTATTATAAGGAATCTGGAAATGCATGGCAAGATATGTCAAATGATGACGAATATATGAAGAATGTTGTAGATAATGCAGAAGAAATAACAATAGTAGGAATAATAAAACCAAATGAAGAAAATGTTTCATCATCAGGTGCAGGAATGATTGGATATACAAAAGAATTAAAAGAATATGTTATAAATAAAATTAATGAAACAGAAATAGTAAAAGAACAAAAAGAAAATCCAAACATAAATGTATTTACAGGAATAGAATTCCCAGAAAATCAAAATAGTTCATTTGATTATTCACAATTAACAGATGAACAAAGAATGTATATGGCAACATTGTCAGAAGCAGAATTAGCAGAGCTTATGAAAAATTATGCAGAAAATTCAACAGCAACTTATGATTCAAATTTATCAACACTTGGAGTAGTAGACTTAAATAAGCCATCAACAATAAATATATATCCAAAAGATTTTGAATCAAAAGATATGATTACAACAAGAATTAGTGAATACAATGATAAACAAACAAATGATGGAAAAGAAGAAAATGTTATAACATATACAGATATTGTAGGTGTTATGATGAGTTCTGTATCAACAATAATTAATGTAATAAGTTATGTATTAATTGCATTTGTTGGTATTTCATTAGTTGTATCATCAATAATGATTGGAATTATAACATATATATCAGTTTTAGAGAGAACAAAAGAAATTGGAATATTGAGAAGCATAGGAGCATCAAAGAAAGATGTTTCAAGAGTATTTAATGCAGAAACACTTATAATAGGATTAGTAGCAGGATTAATAGGAATTGTTGTCACATTATTGTTAAATATTCCAATAAATATGATAATAAAATCAATAGTTGGAATATCAAATATTTCTAAATTGCCTACAGCAGGAGCAATTATATTAGTTGTAATAAGTGTAGGACTAACAATGATTGCAGGATTAATTCCAGCAAGATTTGCAGCTAAAAGAGATCCAGTTGAAGCATTAAGAACAGAGTAAAGGGAGTAAGAAAAATGAAAGTAGTTGGAACAATGTTTTTTGAAAATGAAAAATTATTAATAGATAAGCCTCGTAAAAGACCAACTTATCAAATGATAGGAGGAAAAGTTGAAGATGGCGAAACAACATTACAAGCAGCAATAAGAGAATGTCATGAAGAGCTTGGTGATGAAGCTATTTTTGATGAAGAAAAATTTGAATTAATAATGGAATTTGATGAAATTGCAACAAGTGATGGAATTACTCCAATACATTTCTATGTATATAAATATAACGGAAAACTTCAAGGAATTTTGAAAACATCAGAAGAAATAGAAAAATTTTTATGGTATGACACTGATATGGATAATAATATATTGTCAAATACATTAAAAAATGAAGTTGTTCCATATTGTAAGAAAAATAATTTAATAAAATAACTTAAAAAGAACTTCAATTTGAAGCTCTTTTTGTATTAATGTTTTAATAAAGGTTAAACTAACAAAAAGGAGAAAAAGTTATGTTTAAACCACAAGCGATATATTATGAAAAAGAAATAGAAAATTATCAGTTAGGAAAAGAACTATTAGAAAAATATAAAGAAGTACCCAAAATCCTTATAGAAAATCATAATAATATAGAAGAAATGAGAAAAAAGAATAATAGTGAATTTCCAAAAATAAAACAAAATCTAATAATAGGAACAAGAAAAACACATAAATTTGTAGAAAACCATAAAACATCAGATTATTTAGTACCATATACCTCATCAGGATGTACTGCGATGTGTTTATATTGCTATTTGGTATGTAATTACAATAAATGTGCATATTTAAGATTATTTGTAAATAGAGAGCAGATGCTTGAAAAAATAATAAAAACAGCACAAAAAAGTGAAAAAAATCTAACATTTGAGATAGGAAGTAATAGTGATTTAATATTAGAAAATACAATAACAAATAATTTAGTATGGACAATAGAAAACTTTGCAGATACATCAAAAGGACAATTAACACTTCCTACCAAATTTGACATGGTAGATCCAATTTTGCCATTAAAACATAATGGTAAAATCACAATAAGAGTAAGTATGAATCCAGAAGAAATCATAAATAAAGTGGAATTTGGTACATCAAGACTAAAAGAAAGAATAGTGGCTATAAACAAATTAGCAGAAGCTGAATATAAAGTTGGAATACTAATTGCACCAGTAATTTTAGTTGAAAATTGGAAAGAATTATATACAAATTTAATTCAAAGATTAAATAGTGAATTATCTGAAAAAGTAAAAAAACAAGCATTTTTTGAAATAATATTTATGACATATAGTTTTGTACACACCCAAATAAATGAAGAAGCATTTCCAAATGCTATAAATTTATATAATACTGAAATTATGACAGGTAGAGGAAAAGGTAAATATTCATATAAACAAGATGTTAGAAAAGAAGCGGAAGTTTACTTAAAAAAACAAATGGAAAAGTATTTTCCAAATAATAGTATAGAATATATTGTATGATTTTTTATAGAAAGTTGAGGCAATTAATCAAATTTGTCTTGAAAAAATTATAAAAGTATGATAATATAAAAATATAGTTTTAATAGATTAAAAAAAAACCACTTTTGCAGTTTTTATTTTAATCTATTTTTTTTATTTGATTTTATATGGCAAAAATGGGAATATAGGAGGAAGAATAAATGAACACAAAATATGTATTTGTAACAGGAGGAGTAGTATCAGGATTAGGAAAGGGAATAACAGCTGCATCACTAGGAAGATTATTAAAAAATAGAGGATATAAAGTAACAATTCAAAAATTTGATCCATATATAAATGTAGATCCAGGAACAATGAGTCCATATGAACATGGAGAAGTATTCGTAACAGATGATGGAGCAGAAACAGATTTAGACTTAGGACATTATGAAAGATTTATTGATGAAAACTTAACACAACATTCAAGTGTAACAATGGGAAAAGTATATTCAACAGTAATTGAAAAAGAAAGAAGAGGAGACTATTTAGGAAAAACAGTACAAGTAATACCACATGTAACAAATGAAATAAAAGAAAGAATATATAGTTTTGAAAATACAGATACAGACATAGTTATAACAGAAGTTGGTGGAACAGTTGGAGATATAGAAGGATTATCAATAATAGAAGCAATCCGTCAAGTAGGATTAGAGAAAAATCCTGAAGATGTAGTATATATACATGTAACATTATTACCATACATATTTGGTTCAAATGAAATAAAATCAAAACCAACGCAACACTCTGTAAAAGAATTACAAAGCTTAGGAATACAACCCAATATTTTAGTATGTAGAACAGAACAAGATATTCCAGACACAATAAGAGAAAAATTAGCACTATTTTGTAATGTAAGAAAAAGTAGTGTAATACAAAATAAAACAGCAGACAATTTATATGCTGTACCACTAATGCTTGAAGAAGAAGGATTAGCAAGAGAAGTATGTAATCATTTAAGATTAGACAGCTTCGTACCAGACAATTCAAAAAATGAAATAATATAAATGGTAATTATTTCATTGACTAGAATTGAAAAATGATAGATAATATAAGAAGCATAGGAGATGAATCTGTAAATATAGGAATAGTAGGAAAATATATTCAACTAGAAGATTCATATTTGTCAGTAATAGAAAGTTTACATCATGCAGGATTTGCCAATAAAGTAAAAGTTAATATCAAATTAATAGATTGTGAAACAATAAATAAAGAAACAGCACAAGAAAAATTAAAAGGATTACAAGGAATAATAGTTCCAGGTGGATTTGGAAATAGAGGAATAGAAGGAAAAATAGAAACAATTAGATATGCTAGAGAAAATAAAATTCCATTCTTAGGAATATGTTTAGGTATGCAAATGGCAGTTGTAGAATTTGCAAGAAATGTATTAGGATTAAAAGATGCTAATTCAGCAGAATTTAATGAAAAAACAACAAATCCAGTTATACATATAATGGATGATCAAATAGGAATAGATAAAAAAGGTGGAACAATGCGTTTAGGAGCATATCCATGTATATTAAAAGAAGGAACATTAGCAAAAGAATTATATGGAAAAGAGCAAATTTCAGAAAGACACAGACATAGATATGAATATAATAATGAATATAAAGAAAGATTAGAAAAAGCAGGTTTAATATGTTCTGGAACATCACCAGATGGAAGTTTGGTAGAAATTGTTGAAATATCAAAAGAAAATCATCCATATTTTATAGCAGCACAATTTCATCCAGAATTAAAGTCTAGACCAAATAGACCTGCACCATTATTTATAGGATTAGTTAGAGCAGCAAAAAATGTAAAATAAATTATTCTAATATAAGAAAGGAATAAATTTTTATGAATAAGAAAATTTATTCCAGTTTCGGAATATTTAGTTGACGGATGGCATATTTCGTTCTATAATGAGAATACTTCTTTTTAGGAGGTGGCTCCCTTGGTAGAACGAAAAGAATATCTTGCTGAACTGGTCGGCTGGAAGGACGAGCAGGTCATCAAAGTTGTGACCGGCATTCGCCGCTGCGGGAAGTCCACGCTGCTGGC
>ERZ779660.1687-NODE-1687-length-10657-cov-4.217600_pt1 | contig 10657 bp, 7 predicted proteins | sample MGYA00511906_ERZ779660 | MGnify/ENA primary metagenome ERZ779660 (study PRJEB29588, sample SAMEA2156906) | human gut metagenome | biome: human gut; feature: human-associated habitat; material: faeces | place: Denmark | collected 2008/2010 ... | reverse complement strand
GAGGATGTTGCTGGTGGGAATGCCCAGACTTGCAGCGGTAAGGGCGTGCTTTTTCAGCTGCTTATACTCGCCGTGCACGGGCAGGAAGTACTTGGGCTTGGTCAGGGTGAGCATCAGCTTCTGCTCCTCCTGACAGGCGTGGCCGGAAACGTGCACATCGTACATGCTCTCGTAGATGACCTCTGCGCCCAGCAGCAGCAGACCGTTGACGATCTTGGTCACGCTCTTCTCGTTGCCGGGAATGGGATTTGCCGAAATGATAATGAAGTCGCCGGGGCCCACGCGCACCTGACGGTGGCTGCAGGATGCCATGCGGGAGAGGGCGCTCAGCGGCTCGCCCTGACTGCCGGTGGTGATAATAACAACCTTTTCCGGCGTATAGTTATGAGTTTCGTCAATATCAATCAGCACGCCCTCGGGAACCTTCAGGTAACCCAGCTCCTTGGCGATATTTACAACATTCACCATGCTGCGGCCGATAACTGCTACCTTACGGTCATACTTCACAGCAGTATCAATAACCTGTTGGATACGATGTACGTTAGAGGAGAAGGTTGCTACAATAATACGATGCTTAGCATAGCGGAACTCCTCGTCAAAGGTCTGGCCTACCATTTTTTCGCTGGGAGTGAAGCCCGGGCGCTCGGCGTTGGTGCTGTCTGCCAGCAGGCACAGTACACCGCGGTCGCCGTATTCGGCAAATTTATTGAATTCCATAACCTGTCCGTCAACAGGAGTGTGGTCGATTTTGAAGTCACCGGTGTGGATAATAACACCGATAGGAGTAGTAATCGCGATAGCAACAGCGTCGGGAATGCTGTGGTTTACGCGGATGAAATCGAGCTTAAAGGCACCGGTGTTAATCTTGTCACCGGGTTTTACTACGTGCAGGGTTTCGTTGCCTACACCGTTTTCCTTCAAGCGGCCTTGTAAAATACCCAGAGTAAGTGCGGTACCATAAACGGGACAATCAATTTGTTTCATAACATAGGGCAGCGCACCGATATGGTCCTCGTGACCATGTGTCAGAAAGATACCCTTAATTTTATCTTTATTCTCAACCAAATATGTAATATCGGGAATAACCAAGTCAATGCCGAGCATATCGTCTTCAGGGAACATCAGGCCTGCATCAATCAGGATCATGTCATCCCCGTAACGGAATACCGTCATATTTTTGCCAATTTCGCCCAAACCACCAAGCGGGATAATCTGGACCTTATGTTGAAATTTACCCAAAAAAAATACACCTCCATTTTTTATTTTACATTCTTCCGTACAAATGTAGAAATTGAATTTGATACTGTGTCCGCACACATACTCTCTACTTTATTATACACTAAATATGGGCTATTGACAAATAGTGATACATATTTTTTGTGAAAAGTTTGTTGCCAAACGGATGATTTTCAAGAAGTTTTTTCATATAAAAAACAAGCCGGGTTCTCACCAATCAGTTTGTTTTAACTCTTTTCTATGCTATAATATAATTAGAAATGTAATAAAAAAACAAAGGGGGCTTTCAAAATGAAACGAATGATAACAATATTATTTATGCTGTTGTTAATCCCATTATCATGTTCGGCAATCTCATTGGAAGAACTACAATCCAACCCTGAACAATATGAAAAGATAATTGAAGCACCTTCAGGAACAATTTATCTTGAACTCAATTCAATAAAATCACTTCGTAACAGTCCTCCTTACTATACATTACAAGCAAAAGTTTATAGTGTATTATATGACACGGTTGCTATTGCTGAAAGCACTCGTCTTTTTAATTATGACGATAACCGCAGTACCTTATCTTTACTAAACAAAATAGTAGAAGAAAACTCTAAAAGATCTTTTTCTGAACAAAATAATATGCTTTTGACCGAATTGGAAAAAGATTGCGGTATGAGTTATTCGGATGAAACAGTAAAATATTATAAGTTCAATGGTGAATTTGCAGGAACCGGAACTCCTCTTTACTCTCAGAAAATCAAATACAACACCAATATTGCATTTGTTGCAAGCTGTGCTTTTAAACAATACTACAAACACTATTTTTAACAATATAGCTCGTCATTAAATCTTTTTTGAACACCAAAGGTACGCATGGCGCTATTTCTCAAGACATCAAAAGCTTTTATGATTATGTAAACAACCACATTGTAACTACTGATTTTACCAAGCAGATAGATGATGAAATCAGCTATCTGAAACTCGATACGAAAGTGAGGCGAGAATTTATGCTTATGGAAGCACGTTTGTTAGATGAAAGGCGTGAGGGCGAAGCTGTGGGTATTGCCAAAGGCAAGGAAATAGGTCTTGCTGAAGGTGAAGCAAATGCCAATATCGCTACTGCTAAGCGCATGTTGGCCAAGGGCTGCTATTCTCTCGAGGATATTGCGGAGCTTACAAATTTATCTATCGCTGATGTAGAGAAGCTAAAGGAAGAGCAAGCTGAGCAAGCCTGATACGCACACACAACATTAAAGCAAAAGGCGTTCTACCGCAGTTGGGTAGAACGCCTTTTGTCGCTATGCTATTATGCTGTCAGCTTGGACGCCAGATCGCGCACCTCTGCTTCCGAAAGCTTGGAAAGACGCACAGTTCTTTCGATGCTTTCTCCTTCAGCCAAAAGATCTTTAGCAAATTCAATCTTCTTTTCTTTTGCCATTGCTTCTGCTGCTTCTTTTGCTGCTTCCTTAGCTACTGCTTCTGCTTTTCTTGCAGCATATTCTTCAATTACGTCAGTCATTTTTTCTTCGCCCTCCTTGCTGTATTTCAAAAACTCCATGCGCTCGGCAAATTCACGGTAATGCAAATTTTTAGGCTCTGTGCAATACAAATCCTGCATGAGTTTACCCAACGCTGTATCATCTCGACATTGACTGTTGACATAAATGATATGCGAACCATCCTCAAAATCCCTAGCACTTTGCTTAATCGTTCGTCTTATGTCATATAACGGCAAATTGTCGCGCAAGACATCGTTTTCCGTGATAAAAATCACATAAGTATCCGGCAGCTCTTCGTAGAGCTTACTTGGCTGCAGAAAATGTGTATCGAGAATACTGCTGTAAAATCTGGCACGTCTTGCCGGAGCGCCTTCATCGCTTCTCTGCACCTCTACATTAAAATAGCGTCCTTCGCTATCCTGCGCAAGAATGTCTAATTGCGAAGAATGTCCGTAGATATTTTGGATAAAGCTTTGTATCCTAACATTCCTCACCTTAATTTTATCATCTTCCAGGATTACGCGCAAGAAAACCTGTGCCGCTTCCTTGTTGTCATCAAGCATGAAGTTCATAAACCTGTTGTTCATCATGCAAAGGCTACGAATGACCTGCTTGATTTCGCTTTCTTGACTTGCTTCTTTTGTTTGCATTACTCCAACTCCTTTCTTAACAAAAAACGCCCTATGTACTACTCAAATAATACATAAGGCGTTCTCAATGACGCTGCAATGGCCTACTCCGAACAGGCGTGCAAAATCTTACGGTCTTATATTATCAGATAATTGTGATATTGTCAAGAATAATGTGAAGATTTAGTATATTGTTGAAATTCCCTCTTGAAGCCTTTTCTACGTACTATGACAAAGCACCTCGTGAACAGCCTGCCAATCGCTTGCGTTTTGTTGACTATTATACTCCTAACAGTTCGCGCCGCAAACTCTTTCTGTTGAAGCTCAAGCACTGCTTGCGGTATGCAAAAAAGACCTGAAATCTAGATATTACTCTAGACCTCAGATCTTTTCGTTTGCGCAAAAGCACCTTTCGGCGTCTCTGCCCTCTTCTCTCTAACATTCAAGATATCGCAGCATTTTATGCAGCAGTCCTTCAACCTCCCAGCCGTCGGCATTTTCCAGCTCGCAATGTGCCATATGGTTGCGATACTTACATAAAAGCTCCTGATAGCATTCAACAAACGCAAACAACTTTTTCACATTCATCTTTGTGCTGACATCTCCTTGCTGCAGCAGCTTCCGCAACAGCTTGCTGCGGTTTCCCTTAGCAGGCGGTAAATTGATGGGAGCATTATTTTCCTGTTGCTTGGCCTTGTTTTTCTTAACCTCCGGCTCAATCCTCACCTCATGCTCCAGGCCAAACCATTTCTGTTTCAAGGATGACGGCAATCCATCCAAGCTTTTTACCACTAATCTGTCGGCACTGTTGCAATAATCAGCCTCGGAAATGCTGCTTTGCAGATAATACCACGAGCTGTTTATGGTATTACCATATAACAAAACCTTACGCAGGCTGCTTGTTACAGGCAAATCCATCACCTCCTCCACAAAGCTGAAGCTGTTATTTGCACGGATGAATTTTTTCGCCTCCTCTAAAAACCATTTCAGCTCCGTCTGCTCTTGCGGCACTCTGCAGGCAATATAGCTGATATGGCGGCCTGTTTCCGCAAAATAATGCAGCTCCTCCTGCGTCATTCCCTTAAAAACCTCTCGCTTCACATCAAAGCGCGATTGTCTGTCTATTCTCTTTTTTCGCTCTGCCTTACGCATGATTTGGAAATTAGCTTCGCTTAGCTTGGTAGTATTGCCGGCTTTAACAGCTGACATATAATAATCATACTCAGAAAAGGCTTTTAAGAAGTAAATACGCCAATTGCGCCAGTTTTTGTTTCTGGCCTGGCAGTAAGCAGAAATTCTTTCCCTTTCCACTTGCAGCTTTCCGCTGGCAAACATGTAATCCGGCAGCAGCTCGATAGCAAAAAGTACAGCCTGCAAAGGCATATCCTTTTTCAGACACCATCTGATCAGAGCCGGTATATTATCATTTCTGTTTCGAGTATTCAAAATAGGAGCATATTCTCTCTGCAAACGCACAATATATCTTTGCTCAATCTCATTGACCACCGGTACTGAGCTTGTATCAGCAGCAGCTGACTTATGGCATTTCAAATAATCCCCTAACTCCGACAATGTATTTTTAATCTTATCATAAGCGCAGCAGTGCTTGATTTCATCATTCAGCCTCTTGGAAATATCAAGCAGAGCCATCATATAGGGACTTTGCGCAAACAGCTCTTGGGAACGCTCCGCTAAAACATCACTGTTAAGATACCGCTGCATTTTCTGCACTGTATAATGCAAATATGCTGTATTTGTGCTGCCGTCAGTTATGCTCAGCTCTCTTTTCTTGTTGTCAACCTTTATATAAAGGCCTTTTTTCATATCTATACCGTAGAGCAAGGCGCTGACATCCATAAACAGACGATAATCCGCACTGCTGATATCCATGCTGATCATATTATCATTATAAACAGCCTTATTCTGGTTGATTGCATCAAAAAGTCTGATTGTGTTCTGATAGTCATTCTCGGAATTTTTGCTTTCCTGCAGCTTAACGCTTATCAAACAGAGCTTACCGATAAATCTGTTTTTTAAATTACGAAAGGCCTCTTCCTCCTGTGCGTTATGGACCACAATATAACATCTTACCGGCATAATCTCCTGCTTTGCCAGCAGCTCATAAAAGCAGTGTATAATAAGCTCCGTCCGGCTCCTGCCGCTTACGCATGATAGCTCTCCCATATTCGTACATTTATATTTGATTTCTTTTGGCCACTCCCTGCCCATTGACAACATAACAATATTATTAGGCATATTTTCAACTCCCTTCCATAATTAACAGTATGCATAATTCGTTTTTAACGCGATTGTTGTGCATTGCAGAATGATATTCTGCTTTCTACTGTTAATATCTGCAAAAAACTCTGCAGAACGGCAAGGAAATTAAAAATTTTTACCACCAAAAAATCCGACGCACCGTTCCCACAGCACGTCGGATTTGCTTTATTCATCAAACAATATTCACTTTACCATCTTTTGCTACTGAGCCAGTATTCACCGCGAAGCAAGGCCAGCACGGTAAACAGCTCCAAGCGTCCCAAAAGCATAGCCAACGCCAGCGTAAGCTGTCCCATACCGGTAACACCGGCATAGTTACCCGTAGCACCGATACTGCCAAACGCAGGACCGACACTGGAAATACAGGAGGCCACGCCGAAAACTGCCTCATCTACATCTACACCGCTTAAGCAGAGCAGCATAGTTAAAATTGCGATAACCAGAACATAAACGAAAAAGAAACGGCTGACGTTGATAATCGTTTCTGTCGGCAGACGTCTTTTAGCGTAGTAAACGTTGAGCAGCATCTGCGGATGCATAGTGCGACGCAGCTCCGCCATAACTGTTTTCAGCAGTACGATAAAACGGCAGACCTTAATACCGCCGGCAGTAGAACCTGCGCAGCCGCCTGTCAGGAAGGTTACAGCCAAAATCAGCTTAGAGAAAGACGGCCACTGGTCGTAGTCCGCCGAAACATAACCCGTGGTACTGCCGAAGGAAGCCACCTGGAAGAAAGCCTCGCGTACGCCGTCTGCCACGCTGTAGCCATTCACCATAATGATGTTGATGCTGATTAAAACAGTGAAAATAGTCAGCAACACAATGTAGCTTTTTAATTCCAGATCATGCCACAAAACCTTCAGGCCGATTTGCGTAACCTGATAGTATAAGGCGAAGTTGCCTGCCGCCAAAATCATAAACAGACCAGTAACAATCTCAATACCCGCACTGTGAAAATGCGCAATGCTGTCATTATAGGTAGAAAACCCGCCTGTAGCAATCGCAGAGCAGGCATGATTGACAGCATCATAGGTGCTCATGCCCAAAATTGCCAACATACCGGTAAGAATAATCGTAAACAGCAGATAGATATAGAACAACGCTACTGCAGTTGTACGGATACGCGGCAGAATACGGCTGTTGGAAAAGCCGCTGACCTCTGCATTAAAAAGATACACAGCACCACCGGCAATCTGCGGCAGCAGCGCTACGAACAGCACGATGATGCCGATACCGCCAATCCAGTGCGTCAGCGTACGCCACAAAAGCAAGCTGCGCGATACTATGTCAAGATTGGCAATCGCCGTTGCGCCGGTAGTGGTCAGTCCGGACATACTTTCAAAGTAGGCGGCGGCGGGATTCAAAATGCCGTCAAAGCAATAAGGCAGCGCGCCCAGGGCAGCAGCCAAAAGCCATGAAAAGAATACCGTGCCGATACCCTCGCGCACGGATAAATTGCGTGCTCCTCTACCGTCACCATAATAATCAAAGATCCCGGCCAAAATAACAGCTACCGCTATGGAAAAGATAAAGGTTCTGGAGGTAGCATATTCGCCGTAAACAACAGACATCAAAAGCGGCAACAGCTGTGCAATTGCCAGGCCGGCAGAAATTTTTCCCAGGAGATATATTATAACCTTTGCATTCATCTTCTATACCTCCTGCCGTTACCAATTCTGCTTATCGCGCCAAAAATCTGGGCGCATGATAACCAGCAGCGTAAAAATTTCCAGACGTCCCAAAATCATCGCCCAAATGCTGATGAAACGTGCCCAATCCGAAAGGCTATTATAGGTAGACGTCGGGCCTACAATGCCGAAGGCCGGACCTACACTGCTCATACAGGCAGCAATCAAGCCCATTGATTCCATTATCGGTATCCCCGACAGGGAAATCAGGATAGTCAGCACAATGAATACCAAAATATACAGGAAGAAAAAACGCGTAATATTACCGACGATAATCGGGTTGATTTCGCGCTCACCCATTCTGATGGAATAAACGATGCGCGGGTGCAGAGTACGCAACAGCTCTGCCCAGCCTGCCTTCAGCAAGATAACCAGACGCGTAATCTTAATGCCACCTGCGGTTGAACCGCTGCAGCCGCCGATGAACATCAGCATCAGCAGAACGCTGCGGCTGAAGCTTGGCCAGTTGTTATAGTCATCAGACGCATAACCTGTTGTACTACCGATAGACACAGCCTGGAAAATACTGTGACGAAGAGCGCCGTTAAAATCCATATAACCGGAAAAATACAGATTGCCACAGATAAGTGCAGCCGCTGTTGTGAGTATCAACAGATAATATCTGTGTTCGCTGTCCTGACGCACGGATGCCCAGTCACCACGCCAGATTTTATAATACAAAGAAAAGTTCATGCTGGCAATCAGCATAAAAACAATAGCAATAATCTCGACATAAACAGACCTGAAGGAGATCAGGCTGTCGTGATAATATGAAAAGCCGCCTGTCGCCATAGTTGCCAACGCCAGGTTCAATGCCTGAAATATAGGCAAGCCTGCAAGCAACAGCAAAGCAACTTCCACTGCTGTTAAAATAACATAGATTAAGAGAATCATCATAGCAGATTCCTTGATCTTCGGCAGAGTACGTTCAGCCGTACCGCCCGGAAGCTCTGCGTTGAACAGGTAGCTTGTACCGCTGTTCATCTGCGGCATGATGATAATAAACAACATGATAACGCCTATACCGCCTGTCCAGTGCGTTAAGCAACGCCAGACACGGATGCTGGGCGGAAAATCGTTAAAAGAAAGTGCGGTAGTAACACCGGTAGTAGAAAAACCGGAAACACTTTCAAAAACCGCTGCAATCGGATCCGCCGGATTTAAAAACAAATACGGCAGCGCACCCATCAGGCAGACAAGCAGCCAACCGCAGCCTACGACCGCAATGGCTTCACGCACACGCAGGCGCTGACGCGGTCTTCTGCTGCCAAAGAGGTTAAAAAGCGAAGCGATAGTGCTCGTTGTAATCAGCGTAAATATAAAAATCCATATATGCTCCCTATCTGCAAGTAATGCAGCAATCAGTGGCACCAGCAATACACAGGAAAATGCTATTGTCAGCTTGGCTAATAAACGGTTAACAAGCCTTGAATCCATAGTTAAGCGCCCCGGCCTTCAAATAACGGTACTGTAGTCTTGGAAAATTCACTTTTAATGAAGAGAATAACACGGTCATTGGCATGCAGTACAGTATTACCATTAGGAATATAGGCTTCATTACCACGTACAATAGCACACAGCAAGCATTCCGGCGGCAGGTTCATATCACGCACTGCCACACCGTCTACATCGCTGTTTTCGCCGACGATTATTTCCAGAGCCTCGGCCTGTGCGCCCTCCAGCAGGGATACTGATACAATACCACCCTTGCGGACGAAACGCAGCACCTCGCCTGCACTCAAAAGACGCGAAGACAGTACGATGTCTACGCCAACCTTTTCCATCAGCTCAATATATTCGTTACGCGCAACACGCACGATAGTTTTGCGTGCGCCCAGATGCTTGGCAAGCTGTGCCAGCAACAGGTTCAGCTTATCATCCTCAGTTAGGCAGATAACAACATCTGCTTCCGAAACGCCCTCTTCAATCAGAAGGTCGATATCGGTACCGTCACCGCACAAAACCAGACCTCGCTTCAGCTTAGCAGCCAAAAGCTGACAACGGTCCTTATCCTTTTCGATAACCTTTACCTGAATGCCCTGCTTTTCCAGCATGGGAGCCAAAAAGCGACCTGTGCGGCCTGCACCGATGATGAGAACCTTCTCCAGCTTTTCATAAGTATTGGAGAAGGAATTTTCAAACTCACGGATTGCTTCATGCTTGCCTACAAAGTAAACGTTATCGCCCGGAATTACGTAATCATTACCATGAGGAATTATCATCTGATGACGTCTGAAAACCATGGCCATCAGGATATCCTTAGGAATATCCAAATCCTTCAGCGGTATATTAACGATTGGAGAATCCTCCTTCACCTTAGCTTCGAACATGCGCACCTTGCCGTCAGCAAAGTCATCTACGTTCAATGCAGAGGGTGTCATCAGAATATGGTCGATTTCACCTGCGGTAATACGCTCAGGGTTGATTACGAGGTCAATTTTCATATCATCCTTAAGCATTTCCGGCGAATGGATAGCATAATCTACGTTGCGGATACGGGCAACGGTATGCTTAATACCATGATTCTTGGCCATCAGGCAGGTCACCATATTTACTTCATCACTATCTGTGCAGGCGATAAGCACATCGGAAGCACTGATATCAGGATCAGCAAAGGTAGTAGGGTTGCAGGAGTTGCCTTCAATCGCCAGTACGTCCAAAGTATTTTGGATGACGTCCTTGCGCTTGGGGTCGATTTCTACAACTACTACATCAAACTGATCTTCAGCTAAAAGCTGTGCAATACTAAAGCCAAGCTTGCCTGCACCAGCTATTACAATACGCATTTTAGTTACTCCTTTAATACGGGAAATCCGTTAATCTCTATTACTCAAATACTGCTCTATATTATAACACAAATAGCCTTAAACGTCGACAGATGCAATTTTGACGCTGTTGACAAAGTATTAATAATATGTAAGATGGCTGTTATCATAGTAAACTGAGCGAGAGATATATCGTGCAAGGAAGAGCAATTTCAACGAATAAGTGTCCGGAATTATCGAAGTGTTGCATTCTTGCGTGCGTATCCAAGAAGTGAGTACGCAGGAGGATGCTGATTGGCTGTCACACATAGAACTCTGGTAAATTGAGCGAGAGGTATATCGTGTAGGGAATAGCAATTTTAGCGAATGAGCATTTGGAACCATAGAAACAAGGGTACGTAACAAAATGTTACTCTCTGACAAATTTTACCGCAGTTTCGTACTGGCTCCATGCGAAATTTGCGTCGTGCCCTTTGGGCACTGGAAAATTGCTCCTGACCGAAACGATATATCTCTCGCGAATATAAGAAGTACGGTAGTAAGCCTGACACATGCTTGCGCGTCGCTTC
>ERZ779660.1683-NODE-1683-length-10674-cov-3.814766_pt1 | contig 10674 bp, 12 predicted proteins | sample MGYA00511906_ERZ779660 | MGnify/ENA primary metagenome ERZ779660 (study PRJEB29588, sample SAMEA2156906) | human gut metagenome | biome: human gut; feature: human-associated habitat; material: faeces | place: Denmark | collected 2008/2010 ... | reverse complement strand
ACTGAAATTATTATGAAAGGGCTGGTGAAGCTGCCAGCATAGGTGTTGTTATGATAGAGTTAGGAAAAACACAGTGTCTTAACATTGTAAAGGTAACAGATTTCGGAGTATATCTTGGAACAGAAGAAGATAAAGTTCTTCTTCCTAAAAAACAGGTTCCAGATGATGTTGAAGTGGGAGATGCTCTCAGAAAAAGCAGGATAATCTTTAATCAGGCAGGTCGATATAAGGCAAAACCTCATGCACATAGCGTTTTTTCAATTTTGAAGAATGAAGCTATATGCTGCGATAAGGGACTGGATAGTGTTTTGATATATGGGGATGGAGGAGAGATATGCCGCTTTTATTTGAAAGGAAGTAATTTTCGGATTTTGGAAAGTGAGAAACAAAACCTCTATCTTGTAGCGGAGAAGAGTAGTGAAATTGTTGTGATCAGTTATGAACATGGGAAACTGACACTTCAGCAGCGTATATCAACGGTGGAAAAAGGGTTTGCCAAAATTAATTATGCGGCAGCAGTACGTATATCACCCGATCGACAGTATCTTTACACTACAAATCGAGGTGAAGATACTATTGTGATTTATAAGATCCAGAAGGATGGAACCTTAGAGTTTTTAGAACGTCATTACCTACCAGGGCAATTTCCTCGTGATTTTAATATTTCAAAAGATGGAAAAATTTTGGGTGTGGCTTTAGAGTATTCAGATTGTGTAGTTTTTTATGATGTAGATAACAATACTGGGACTATAAGACTACGGAAGGAAATGGTTCGCATTCCGAGTCCTACGGCTATAATTATAGAATAAGGAGAATGACTGTGAGAGAAGAACTATATAATGGAATTAATATTCAGAAGCCTTGGCCACCACGTATGAAAGAAAAGGAACAGGCATTAAAAAAGAATATAGATAGAATACCAGAAACTATTTGTTATCTATCAAACCCTCCGAAGGTAATTCCTATTCATGTTGGAAGGCAATTATTTGTAGATGACTTTTTGATTGACACATCAACCTTGCAACGTAAATATTATTACCCTGAACCCTATGTGGGGAATCCGATTTTAAAACCACAGACAAAAATTGAAAAAAATGAGGGATGTTGTCCAGTGGCAGCTACTTTTACAGACGGTGTTTTTTATGATTCAAAAGATGGACTCTATAAAATGTGGTATCAGGCTGGGTGGTTTGATGGAACTGCATATGCAGAGAGTTTGGACGGACAAAACTGGTATAGACCAGATTTGGATGTTGTACCTGGAACAAATATGGTATTACCTTTTCGTAAGGGGTATAAGCGGGATGGTGCAACGGTATGGATTGATCATGAAACAAAAGATCCAAAGAGCAGATATAAATTATTTGTTTTTTTTAGAAAAAATGAGGTCGAAGAGATAGGGGAACTTTATATTTCCTCAGATGGAATTCATTGGAATGGGCCAACAATAACTGGACCGTGTGGTGATGCGTCTAGCTTCTTTTATAATCCTTTTCGAAAAAAGTGGGTATTCAGCATTAGAAAAGTAGATGTAGAGGGGGATTTTCACTATAGATATAGACAGTATTATGAAACGGAAGATTTTTTGAAAGGTGCAGATTGGGGAAGAAATGATCCTGTTTTTTGGTATGGAGCAGATGATTTAGACAAAAAACATGCGATATACGATTGTACTACACAGTTATATGGTGTTGATTGTGTAGCCTATGAAAGTATTTTGCTAGGAGCTTTTGAGATTTTTAAAGGACCTCATAATAGAATTGCAGAAGAACTTGGAGTTCCGAAACAATGTGATATTACATTGGGTTATAGCCGGGATGGTTTCCATTTTTGCAGACCAGATCGAACAGCTTTTCTTAAGGGTTCTGAGAAAAAGGGGACATGGGATTATGGCTATATTCATGCCTCTGGTGGCTTATGCATTGTAGAAAAGGATCAGTTGCGGTTTTATTATTCTGCGTGGTCTGGGGAGTCACCCAAATATGGAAAACATATGTATGCAGGTGGAGCTACTGGTTATGCTACGTTACGGAGAGATGGATTTGCAAGTGTTGCAGCAGAAAAAGAAGGATTTTTAAAAACTAGAGTGCTGGTTTTTAAAGGGGAATATTTGTGGCTGAATACAATCAGCGACTTGGGAGAGGTACGTGTAGAAGTAAGAACAGCGTCTGATGAACCAATAAATGGTTTTAGAAAAGAAGAATGTGAACCGGTTATTACTGATTCTACAAAAGTAATGGTTCGATGGAGTAGTGGAAACAGTCTAAAACAATTGGAAGGGAAGCCGATTAGATTTGTATTTTGGATTAGGAAGGCAGAAGTTTTTTCTTTTTGGGTAAGTGATGATGAAAGAGGAAAAAGTAGAGGATATATGGGCGCTGGAAGTACAAATTGTGAAGGAATTCGTGATATCTAAGTGATAAAATTGGTGAATTATAGGAGGTGTTCAAGATGAAAACAGCATTGGTTACAGGTGGAAACAGAGGGATTGGAGAAGGTATTTGTAGGGTTTTAGCTGAGAGGGGATACGATATTTTTTTCACCTATAAGGGTGGAATATATGATGGCGAAGAACAGTTTCGTAATGAGATGGAAAAAGCAGAAGCATTAGTTCAAAGTATTTGTAATGAATATAATGTAAAGTGTTTTTGTAAGGAAGCGGATTTTACTAAAGAAGAGGATGTGGAAAAAATATTCCAGACCGCAGTAGAAAAAATGGGAGAAATTCATGTGCTGGTGAATAATGCAGGATATGGAATAGAGGGAAAATTAAGAGATACAAAATCAGAAGATATTGACAAAGAGTATTTTGTGCTTTTGCGAACACCATTACTTTTAATGAAGCATGCTGCAAATCACATGATAGAAAAAGAAATACGGGGCTGTATGGTGAATATTGGATCTGTAAGAGCCAGTCGGGCGTTCCCGATTGACTGTATTTATGGAAGCTTAAAAGCAGGATTAGAAAGAGCTACTCAATCAGTGGCTTTGGAACTAGGACCCTATGGAATACGTGTTAATGCCATTGAGCCAGGATGTATTCAAGTGAGTCCACTGAAAGAAATGGTTCCATTTTATGAGAATATGGGACGTAATATTCCTATAGAAAGAACGGGAACGCCAAGAGATATTGGAAATACGGTGGCTTTTCTTTGCTCGGATGATGCATCTTATATTACTGGACAGACGATACGAGTAGATGGAGGGTTGTTATTGCCAGCAATGCATCAGGGTCCTGATATAGGACCAGACCAGAGATGGAGTCGTGTCCTTTGAGAGCGAAGGTTGAAAAAATAGAGTGACTCAATAGATGGTTAAAAAGTTTGTGAGGTTTATCAGAACAGGTTTTGACATTATAGAATTGGAAAAATACGAGTAAATGAAAATGAGTAAAGAGATAGATATTGTTGCGTTAGGAGAATTACTTATAGATTTCACAGAATCAGGATATAGCAAGAATGGAATGAAGCTATTTGAGCAGAATCCTGGAGGAGCACCTGCGAATCTGCTGACAGCGGCAAGCCATATGGGGTGCAGTACTGCATTTGTTGGAAAAGTGGGAAATGATATGCATGGTCATTTTCTAAAAGAAACACTGAAAAAGGAAGGAATTGATACAAGAGCAGTATTAGAGGATACAGAATATTTTACTACTATGGCGTTCGTGGAGCTGGATGAGAGAGGAGAGCGAAGTTTTTCTTTTGCAAGGAAACCGGGAGCGGATACTATGCTTAGAAAAGAAGAATTGGATGAAAAATTACTTTCAAATTGTAAGATATTTCATTTTGGGTCATTGTCTTTAACAAATGAGCCATCCAGGAGTGCAACGTTGGAAGCGATATCGATCGCTAAAAAGGCAGGAGTGATTATTTCTTATGATCCCAATTATCGGGCATCATTATGGAAAAGTGAGTGTACTGCTGTAGAAGAAATGAAAAAAGTGATATCGCTGGCGGATATAATGAAGGTGTCGGATGAAGAGAGTCTGCTTTTGACAGGTGCGTCCAATTATGAGGATGCATCAGATGAGTTCCTGAAGATGGGAATAAAATTAGTTGCAATTACACTGGGAAAGCAGGGGGTATTAGTGGCAAGAAAGGATCAAAGAGAAATTTTTGATGCGTTCTCTGTTAATACGGTTGATACAACGGGAGCAGGCGATTCCTTTTGGGGTGGATTCCTAAGCAGGCTGTTATCGTATAATCAGGCAATAGAAAAGCTGGAATGGGAAGAAATCAGTCAATGTGCGCTGACAGGCAATGCGGTTGCAGCATTATGTGTACAAAGTAGAGGAGGCATGCCGTCTATCCCGGGCAAGGATGATGTGGAATTATTTATCAAGAATAACAGAAAGAGGTGTTCTTATGATTAAAAACAGAAGGATCGGACATATTGGTATTGCTACCAATGATGTTGCAAGAGATGTGGAGTGGTATGTAAATGTGCTTGGCTTTGAAGTGACTGGCAAATTTCAAAATGGAAATGATACTGTTTATTTTTTGAAAAATGATGATGTTATTTTTGAAATATTTCCATCAGATTCTCGGCTTCCGAATGAGGTTTCCGGGAGAATTGATCATTATAGTTTTGCTTCTGATGATATTGAGTCGGACTATGCATATTGTGTAAAGAACGGATATAAAATCGTTACTGATGGTATTGAAGGTATTGCGGGATTTTGGGACAACGGTATCCGGTACTTCAAGATAGCAAGTCCAACAGGTGAACAGTTTGAGTTCTGCCAGATCTTGTGATGAAAATTATAAATAAAATTATAAATAAAATAAATCCTCGCATTTCAGCATTTAAATTTAAAGATGAAGTGCGGGGATTTTTGAAAATAACCAGTTGAAAAATGAAAAAATATTATGGTCTGTTTTGTAGACTTACACAGTATTCGTATTTGTCAGAAGCCAGTTTGGTAATGCCATATAGAAAAGGATCCTGACCAGAATAACAGATTCTACGGCTGCAAAGAAGAGGAGAACCAACCGGTTTTTCTAATATTTGTGATTCTGTAAAATTGGCGCTCACCGCTGACAGGTATTGGACAGCATTGGAGAATATTATTTTATACTTTTTCTCAAGAAAGCTGTAAAAGCTGGTAAAGCCATCGATATAGTGTTCTAATCCAGGGGTATAGCTGCATTTGACATAGTTGGTCATTAATGCGATGGGAACCCCGTCTGCAGTCTGTACCCGTTGTACTTTATATATGGGGGCAGGGGTATGCATTTCCATGATAGACATAATTGATTCTGGAGCTGTGATTTTTTCTATGTACATACTTTTGGTTTTAACAGTATATCCTTTTTGACGTAGGGTTTCAGTGATTGAAGTTATCTGGTTCAATTTCTGTACAGTAAAAATGTTTAATACTTCCGTTCCATAGCCCTGTTTTGTTTTTACATATCCTTCCAGGGATAAAATACTGATAGCTTTGCGGATCGTAGTGCGACTGACATGAAAAATTTTTTCCAGTTCGGATTCGGTTGGCAACAGGCTTCCAGCAGGATAGATGCCTTCTTTAAGCTCTTCTTTTAATTTACTGTATACTTCCTTGTAGGCTGGTATATGACTCATTAAATAGTTCTCCTTCCATATAATAGACAAAACATCATTGAAAGATCATTAACTATTGATGCTAATAATATAATATTTCTAAAGAAATGGCATGTCAATATGAAAATGGAATTTCAGTATGAAACATTAGTGAAAAATTCGTATTTTATATGGGTTAAATCAGTGATGTTTTGTTGAAAAACACCAATTTAAAACTTTTATTAATGGAGAAAATGTCAATTGATTTTGCACTTGAAAGATTATACAATAGTTACATAAATTTATTAAAGATAATTATCTTTAAAATCAAGCTGATTTGCACCAAGTACAGAAAAGAGGTAAAGAATATGAAGAAAAAGTCATTATCTGCCTTTATATGATTGACAGAACAAAGCTGCTTGATTTGGAAAATGCTTACAATTTTATAAAGTGGTGAATTTTAGATGAAATTTGAAGATGAAATTGATGTAGTGCCACCAGAAGGAAATGTCTTTGTGAACCATGAAATAGATGGACGGAGCGGTCATTTGGGACATGCTTTGGTGGAGTATAAGGAAGGAAAAATTTTAGCTTTTTACCCTAATTGATCATTTGATGAAAAGGGATATTCTGCGGTAAGATGGATGGAGTATAAAAGGTCAGAGGATTATGGGGAAACATGGTCACAGCCCTATATCTTTCAGCCGTCATTAAAATTGCTGCATTCTGAGATGAAATACTCCGCTATGTGTGAAAAGGCAATAGTGAATGAAAAGGGAGATATTATTGTATATCAATTAATATGTGATATATCAAATGATCCACAGTGGCAACCCTATATGGTGCCATCTTATTCAATTAGCCGAGATAAAGGAAGCACATGGAGCAATCTGCGTCAGATAGGAACACGTCGAGGACGTATTTATGATGCGATGTATCAGGAGGGAACAATTTTTCTGCTTTTATTTGTCAATGATGCGACGGTTGATTGGACAGGTCAAACCACGGATCATTATTATTCACTTGTGGTTAGTGAAGATGGTGGAGAAAACTATTATGAAAGAAGCAGAATTCCAATTCCGTCGCTGCATCATGGATATGGAAGCATGATGTTTCTGGAGGATGGCCGTCTGATTGTGTACAATTATAATCTGGATGATGAATATAATCTGTCCTATGTGTTAAGTGAGGATAAAGGAATGTCGTGGGGACAGGCAGGTACAACCTTTGTGGCAAAAAAAATCCGGAACCCGCAGGTTGTAGGCTTTGAACATTTGTATTTTCTTCATGGCAGAAGCGGAAATAATGGCGAACAAGCAGGAAATTTTGTCTTATATTGCTCGGAGGATGGAATTCACTGGGATGAAGGAAGATATTTAAAAGTCCGTACAGAGGGATTAGGGGCTTATTCAAATAATTTGGTCATTGGGAAAGGAACATCCCATGAGAAGCTCCTGATTCAGGCATCGCATGCTTACAAAAATAATCAGACTAATGTTCTGCATTGGCAAATAATTAAAAGAAAGGTGTAAAGATAATGAAATGTATAATGAATCCGAGACCGGATATCCAGGAGGAACTGATCAAACCATATAAAGAAATGGAAGATGTTTATTCCCTTTCCTGCGTTGTAGGGGATGCAATGGAGAGAGAGCAGGTAATGCGACATGATATGAAGCCCAAATCCATCAATAAAAAAATAATTGGTCCGGCTATTACTGTAAAGCTGACAGCAGGAGATATCGTGGATTGCCTGTGTGTATTTGAAATTGCCAGACCTGGGGATGTTATTGTAATTGATGCATTTGGAGAAACGGAAACCTCAATTTGGGGAGGACTTATGTCTGGCCTTGCAAGAAATGCCGGTATAGCAGGCGCTGTGATTGATGGCAGCTGCCGTGATACAGATGAGGCGAAGATGCTGGAGTTTCCGATAACCGCCAAGGCGTCAGGACCTAGAGCAGCGCATACAGCATATTCGGGAAGGAAGGAACCTATTGCGGTAAATGTTCCTGTCTGTTGCGGAGGTGTTATTGTAAATCCAGGAGATTTAATTGTTGCGGATGAAATCGGTGTTGCGGTAGTTCCGTACAATGATCTGGAAGCTGTATATAAAAAGGCACGCGCTCAGGCAGATCTTGAAATTGCAACACGAGAAGAAATTTTGAGAGGAGCAACCGTTGATGAATTGCTTGCAAAATTCGGAAGAATATAATCATGAATTGAAATATATCATTACTCTTGATGGTGGTACAACGAATACCCGGGCATATTTGTGGAGACAGGATGGTTCTTTTGTTTCTTCTAAAAAAGAAAGAGCAGGTGTCAGGAATACCGCTATGGATGGATCTGATCAGGTGATCCGTGAAACGGTAAAAAGATGTATTGATGGCCTGATAGAAGAAAGTCATATAGAAGAAAGTCAGGTTCAAGGGATTTTTTGCTCGGGGATGTTAACCTCTAATGTGGGACTTGAAGAAATTCCATATTTATGCGCACCTGTTGATGAAAGGGCTTTGTGCAATGCAATAGAATGCCGCTTCTTTAATGACATTACCAGAATACCTTTTTACATGATTCCGGGAGTCAGGAACCATGTAGAGAATATCGGAATAGATACGCTGGAGCAGATGGATGTTATGCGTGGAGAAGAAACAGAGGCGGTGGCTTTGTTGAGGGAGCGTGGCAAGGGCGAGGATCTGATTTTTGTTTTACCAGGCTCCCATACTAAAATAATATATGCAAATGAAAAAGGGTTTATCTGCCGTTGTAAGACAACCATGAGTGGAGAACTGCTTGATGCTTTGTTTTTCCATACGTTATTAAAGGATTCACTTCCGGATTTCTTTGTCGGTGAAGAGGAATATGATTATCAGGCGGTGTCAGATGGAGCTCGGACGGCACAGAAGAATTCCTTTACAAGTGCAGTTTTTAAAACACGTATTTATCAAAAATATGTACATAAAGATAAAAAGAAGGCAGCCAATTTCCTGTTAGGGGTATTGATGTATTACGATTGTCTAAGTATATGTGAGTTTAAGAAGACAGAGGCTTTGGAGGAGGTGCAGTTTGTTATTGCAGGTAAGCGGATAATTGCACAGGCTGTTTATGATATATTAACAGATATTATGCAGGAAAAGAAGGTTCATCTTTTGGATGAGGACGAACTGCTGGCGGCGAAAGGGGCATTTCGTCTCGCAGAATTATATTATAAATGGAAGGAAGGTGAGTAGGATGATGAGTGATCTGAAGGATAGAATTTTAGAAGAAAAGCTGATTGTTATTCTCAGAGGGGTGCCGGAAGAAAAGCTGATTGCTACAGTAGATATCCTGAAAAATATGGGTATGCACTTTTTTGAGCTGGCTATTGATAACGAATCGGAATTATCAATGGAAAAAAGTCTCCGGAATATTGAAGGCTTAAGAAAGCATTACGGGGATTCCATACATCTTGGTGCCGGAACGGTAATAAATAAGCTACAGGTAAAAAGGGTTGCAGAGATTGGAGGGGAGTACATTATTTCTCCGAATTTAAATGAGGAGGTAATTCGTGCTACTAAAGAAATGGGATTGGTTTCTATACCGGGAGCAGCTACGCCAAGTGAGATCATAAGGGCATATCAGGCAGGTGCAGATATTGTAAAAGTATTTCCGGCAAATTATCTGGGAGAAGCTTATATCCGCGCGATAAAGGCGCCTCTTGACTATATTCCTATTGCTGCTGTGGGTGGAATCCGTCCGGAAGATATACCTGCATTTCAAAGTGCCGGTGTCAGCTGTTTTGGAGTCGGAAAGCAGCTTGTAGATGCCGGTTTGTTTTCAAGCTATTGTGATGAAGAAGTATTTCAGATTATAGAAGACAGAGCAAAAACATATTTACAGGCGATTCGATAAATCAGGATTAAAGCATATGCTGTAAAGGAATTGTATGGTCAAATTAAAGATTAATCTGCAAAGTCCGGTGTGGCTGAGTCTGGGAGCTCTTTTTTGCTGCGTGCTGTGGGGAAGTGCATTCCCATGTGTGAAAATAGCATATCCACTGTTCAAAATTTCGGATACGGGTAGCCAGATTTTGTTTGCAGGAGTTCGTTTTTTTATATCGGGAATAATTACTTTTATTGTCGGGTGCATTTTGGAAAAACGGATTTTGCGGGTGAAGAAGCTGTCGATTCCGGGGATTATCAGGCAGGGGTTATTGCAGACTACGATTCAATATACGTGTTTTCACATTAGTCTGGCGTATATTTCATCATCAGAAAGTGCAATTATAAATGCTTCAAATGTGTTTATTTCTGTTATAGCAGCGCATTTCCTGCTTAAAAATGAAAGGCTATCCTGGGAAACCATCTTTGGATGTATTGCTGGATTAGCAGGAGTGATTCTGATAAATTTAACAGGAATATTAAATGGTAGTTTTTCCTTTAGGGGTGAGGGACTTATGCTGGCGGCTGCCGCATCTTATGGAATCAGTAATGTATATTTGAAAAAAATAGTAAAACAGGAATCACCGATGGCAATTACGTCATATCAGATATTGTTTGGAAGTCTGCTAATGATAATAATAGGAATCTGCATGGGAGGACGAGTACAGGTATATTCCTTAAAGGCAGCCTGTCTTCTTTTGTATTTGGCAGCACTATCTGCAGCAGCTTTCAGTATATGGACGCTGCTGTTAAAATATAATCCGGTGGGAAAGGTTACAATGTTTGCGTTTTCTATTCCGGTTTTTGGCGTGATAATGTCGGGAATATTTCTCGGTGAGTCCGTTTTTTCTATGAAAAATATCATAGCACTTGTGCTTGTTAGCGTAGGAATCGGAGTTGTAAATGCTAAACATGGAGAACAACACTACCTATAAATGTTGTTAAAAAAATCTTATTTATTCCCGGGAGTGTATCCCAAAATTCAGCTATGTTGAATTTTTGAATGCACTCTCGTTTTCTTTTTGAGCAGTTTAGTATTTTCGCTTTATTTCCAGAGAACCTGATTAAAAGGTTATTGTATTTCCTCAGCAACTTGGTAAAATAATTTCATGCCCTTTAACATCTGCTTTGTCATTTTGCTAGGGAAATCAATGAAATGATTATCTTGCCAGAATTCTGGCACAGGTAGTGATCAAAACTCTTGGAATGT
>ERZ779660.1673-NODE-1673-length-10727-cov-3.584052_pt1 | contig 10727 bp, 10 predicted proteins | sample MGYA00511906_ERZ779660 | MGnify/ENA primary metagenome ERZ779660 (study PRJEB29588, sample SAMEA2156906) | human gut metagenome | biome: human gut; feature: human-associated habitat; material: faeces | place: Denmark | collected 2008/2010 ... | reverse complement strand
CGTTCATTGCCTTTACCTTGATATGATAATACCGAAATAGCGGAAATGTCAAGGTATTTAGTTCTCAAATTTCCGTATAATACTTCATTTTTTTCATATCACTAACTCCACTTTATTTAGATAATCGTTTGAAATAAATAAAAGAATACTTCTCCTAAAGTCTGGCAGAAGAACTCTTTAAGAGAAGTATTTCCTTTTAAATTACGTTTTATAAAAGTTCAAGGCTAACCTTCTATTTCGTTAATAGGTATTTTTAACAAAAAATGTTCCTGAGAGTTCTCACAGGCAATATAAATCAAATTCTTTTGCGAATCCACAAATCCATGCGGATAAAAGAACGGTTCATCAACCTTTGTCAATGGGATTTTTTTATTCCATGTCCTTGTTCCATCACTACTTACCCACATTTCCAATGGTTTTCTTTTGTTCCAGTCGCAAAATTCCTGACACATGGTAGGATTATGTATTAATAATATGTTATTTCCTGATTTCAGCAAGGTAATTTTTGATGCTGGATTTGGAATATCTGTTTTTTCCGGTTTGCTCCATGTTTTCCCGTAATCATCACTAAAAGAACGATAAAGATATCCCGTGAATTCTGCCCTCATAAGCATAACCAGCTTACCGTTTTCATACTCCGCAATATTATTTTCCCAAAGCGGTGTCTGTGCCTTCAAGTATCCTTCTATGTGAAAGCTTTTGCCATTGTCTTCTGTTCGCAGCACGCCGCATCGAAATGGCCACTTTTCATCAATGCCATCATTTGGTACGGAATGGAGTTTCCAATCCCATGCTCCACAACATTCCTGCCAATATATCGGGAATACCCATGATCCATTACTAAGCACAATTCCTTGTCTAACACTTCCACTTATAATTCCATTCGGAAGAGACTGTGGCTCTGACCAGGTTTCTCCGTTATCAGTGCTAAAAGAACGATATAAAATCAGTTCTCTATATCTTGACGGAGCATAATAAGTCATCAAAAAGAGGCACACTGTATTGTCGTGGCAAAACAGTTCTGTTGCCCACACGGCACGTTCACTATGTTGAAAAATTATTTCCGGTGCACTCCATGTACAGCCATCATCTTTGCTTCGGCTGATAATTACCAGATTTTGATTCGACGGTTCTGTCTTACCTCCACTTAAGCAGACACATACTAAATCACCGTTTGGCATGCGCCTCAAAAGAGGTTCTCTTGCATACTCAAAGTCTGGTTTTGCTCTCAATATTAAATTAGCCGTGTAATTAAAAAGGTCTCTATTATTTGTCATATCTCTCTATTCCTTTACTGCACCTACGGTAATACCTTTTGTGAAGTACTTCTGAAAAAACGGAAAAACAATGATAACCGGTAATGCACCGATAAATGCCATTGCCATCCTGACCGTTCCTGACGGTACATTCGCTATAATGGAATTAACATCTGATGTAGCTGACATATTCTGTGAAAGGAACTGTAGGTCTGTCATTATTTTATTTAAAAAATTTTGTAAGGTGTAATAATTAACATCCGTAACAAACAGCAATCCATTATACCAGTCATTCCAATAGCCAACTCCAACCAGAAGTCCTATAGTAGCTAAAATAGGTTTTGATATCGGCAGTACAACATTTCGAAAAATAGATATTTCTCCCGCTCCATCAATACGTGCCGCTTCCAACAGCACTTCCGGAATGTTTTCATTAAAAAATGTTCTTACCAGTAATACATTAAAACCATTCACCAATAAATGGGGAAAGAGTAATGCCCACATTGTATTTTTAATATGGAAAATTTGTGTATACATCAAATATGTTGGTACCATTCCACCATTAAACAACATTGTAAAAAAAACAAAAAGCATGATCAGCTTTCGTCCAACCAGTTCTTTACGTGAAATGGTATATGCCAAAAGTACGGTTACCATTATCCCTAAAGCAGTCCCCATAAAAGTAACTAAAATTGAATTTAGAAAGGATTTCGAAATTACCGTTCCCTGTTTAATCAGAAATTCATACGCTTCTAAACTCCATTTTTGGGGAAAATATGTATATCCGTATAAATTCAAAACATCATTATCTGTAAAGGATGCCACTGCCATCAAAACCACAGGAGCAATGCACATAAATGAAAAGATTCCTAGCACGACATATGCCACAATAATCACTATACTATTTCGTTCTTTTTGTTTCCTCATAACTCCACTCCTTTAGAACAAAGCATTTGAAGGACTAATTTTCCGAACCAGCAGATTAGTTAAAAACACCAGAATAAATCCAACAATTGATTGATATACTCCTGCTGCTGATGCCATTCCTACATCACCCAGCTGAATGAGAGATCGATACACGTAGGTATCAATTGTATTTGTTACGCTAAACAGTGCTCCGGAATTCTGCGGAACCTGATAAAACAATCCGAAATCCGAATAGAATACTTTACCAACAGCAAGCAAAACCATCATTATAATTGTAGGTTTTAAAAATGGAAGGGTAATATACCAGATTTGCTTCATCTTTCCCGCACCATCTAATTCTGCTGCCTCATAATAATCCTTGCCGATTGAAATGACACTTGCATAATAAATAATTGCAAGAAATCCAAAATTCTTTAATGTATTTACAAATAAAAGAATAAAAGGCCAATACTTCGGTTGACTATACCACTCAATGGTATTCATTCCCAGTTTGGTAAGAATTTGTGTATTGACAAATCCAAGATCATTTCCCAGAAAAGCATAAACCAGATATCCCACAATAATAATTGATAAAAGATATGGAAGTAATATGACTGTCTGGAAAAATTTAATGTGTATGCTGTTACGAATTTCATTCAGCAGTATAGCTATTGTAAGTGCAACTAGTGTATTCAACACTATAAATGCTAAATTATAAAGAAGTGTATTTCTGGTAATAATCAATGAAGTTGAAGTGCTGAATAAATATTTAAAATTGTTAACACCATTCCATGGGCTTCCCCAAATACCATCTCTATAATTAAATTCTTTAAATGCAACCACAAGCCCAGTCATTGGTAAATAGTTATTTATCAATAAATATAAAATTCCCGGTAAGGCCATTAAATATAATGGCAGCTGCCGTTTTATTTTTTTCAGTTTTTGCTTTTTCATCAATAAATCACCTTCCTAATTTAGAGACAATAAGACACGGTTTATTTTATTAACAGATGTCGATACTGACGAAATCACAATAAACCGTGTCTTGCTTCCATACTGCTTACTTCTCAGCCACCCAACTGTCCAACTGTCTCTGTTTCTCTGCAATCACCTTTTCAATACCAGCCTCGCGCAGAGCCTGTATAAATTTAGGCAAATATTCTTCCGGATCTAATTCGCCATTTTCCAAACCAAGTCGATATTCTGCTAATACACTATCCAAAGCAGCAATTTCTGACTTAACTGAAGAGGAATCAAACATAAAACCAATTGCCTGCGACTGAATTGCATTCTCATTGAAAGCTTTCATCTCATCATAATAATTATCATTTCCTACTGTTTCCCATGCATAAGAAATCAGCTGATTACCAAACGACCATCCCTGGTTAAGCCCATATCCATCATTTTCAGAGGTAACACCTTCCGGGTAAGTAATTAAAGTGTTGGTACCTTTCACGCGTTCATAATGTACACCCTCAATACCCCAATCAATAATATTAAGCACATCCGGATCTGAATACAGCAAATTCAGAAACTTTAATACAGGGATCTCATCTTCACATGTAATAGGAATACCCATAACAACTCCATTAATGGAATCCGTTGTAGCAACGGCCTGTGCCATACGCGCATCCAGGGTAGGAACCCCTGTTGAATTCTGTACATCTACATAGCTGCCCGGCTTTTTATCTCCCAGGTAAGAGAATAGTCTTCCTGACTTATATAAGCCTATACCCGTATCCGGGTTGATAGAACCATCACTTAAAATCCAGCCCTTATTGTACCAATCACGAATATAATTCAGCGTATCTTTATACCATTCGCTTTCATAAAGATTTACCAACTGATAGTCATTTTCGCCACAATTCATCAGAACCCCATAGTAATCGCCCATCTTATCAAATGAAGCAAATCCGGATTCCAGTACACTTTTTCCATTATCCTGAGAAGACGTCATAACCATACCCGGTTCCTTCTCAGAAACAATTGCAAATAATTCCGCCAGATCATCTGTATTGGAAATATTTTCTGCCATTTCTACCAGGTCATATTTCTCCAGAATCTCTCTGTTCAAAGAAATTCCTCTTGCCTGTGCCATATCTTTATTTACCGGCAGACCGTATATTTTGTCCCCAACTGTTGATGCTTTCAGATAATCCCCTAAAGCATCGACTACCCCAGGTGCATATTCCTGCAGTGTATCCTGTGCAATCGGCAGAAGCTTATTCTGACTAATCGCAGAACTGAAATCACCACCAAACATAATATATAAATCTAACTTTTCATTACCAGAAACCATTAGGTTTATTTGCTGGTTATAAGTACCAAGGCTTAATGGCACGAGTTCTACTTCTACATTAATCTTTTTACGAGTCTGTTCATTTAAGGCCTCTTCAATCATGTCCATATCTTCCGGAATGAATAAATTGCAGAAAAATGCAAATGTTATCTTGTCCGGTTCTGTGCTTTGTTGCTCCGATGATTCTGACAACACTTCTTTGGTTGAATTTTCAGATACCGTTTCTGTTTTTCCGCAACCTTGCAGCAACGACGAAAATGCCAACAAGGCAGCACACATAATAGCTACATATTTTTTTCTTTTTTTCATTAATCTTCTCCTTTTCTTTTAATAAATTTTTAAACCTCTTTCATACCCTGTGCACATAATCTATCATATTTCTTTTCGTCATATCTGCCCTATTTTCGACTTTTTTTGTCTATTTTTTGACATTATGTACAAATGATATCTTAAATGTGCTATAAAATATATAGTGCCACATAGCAAAAATACCAAATTTGAGAAACGAGGAAGAAACGATTATGAAAGGAACCTTAAAGCAGACCGTAAGCAAATTTATTTTTCTTTTTGTAGTTCCACTAAATATTCTTTTAATCGTAACTAATTCTTTCTTTGCGTTCTCCACCTATCGGCAAACTAAAATATCTACTGAAAGCATGGTTAATTATTTTTTAGACGATATTGATTCACGCTTGAGTACGATTTCCTTCTTTCTCATAAAAAACGGAACAGAGGATTCAGCTTTTCAAAGCATTGCTTATGATTATGTCGGCAAAGATTATGCATTGGAAAAAATTCACTTATACCAAAATCTTAATTCAAAAATTGATCTTTGCCCGGAAATTGCCTATTTATTTATGTTTCATTCTGAAAACAACGAAATGGTCATCGTCCCTTCTTCAGAATATGTGTCGCATGGCAGTTATCAGGCAAAAGAGACTCTTTGCGAAATGTTGAAAAATCCTGAACAGTTCCTGAATGCTTCCTGGACATTAATTACACTGCAGGATCAACAGTTTTTGTTGCGCTTATTTAAATGTAATAACGCTTATCTTGGGGTCTGTGTACCGACAGATTCCATGATTCAAAAGTTAAAAAATTACAGTTTTTCCAACACAGCTGTAACAATTGCACCAACCGGTACTTTTACAGATAAAAATAGTATACTTGATTTTTTTCTCTTACGGCATTTTCAAATTACAGCTGATTCATCTACCGGAGATTTTTCAGTATTTTTATCTGCTGATATTCCATTGCAGAATTATATTATTATTGTCTTATGTTGGTTTACGACCTTTTTCTCACTATGTTTGCTATCTCTAATTCCAATAGCAAATACATATTTACAAAGAAATATATTAAACCCAATCCTTATATTTATCGAACATATGGATAGTATACGGGATAATGACTTTTCTTCCGAACTGACTGAAAATATGGGAAGCATGGAGATGGATCATATGGCAGCTTCTTTTAACACCATGATTCATAGAATACAGACAATGAAAATTGAGCTTTATGAAAAAGAACTGCAGCGCACTCAACTGGATTTACAATGTCTGCAGCTTCAGTTAAGCCCTCATTTTTTTATAAATACATTAAATACCATTTATTTTCTCTCCATAAATGAAGAAAACTTGCAGTTACAGTCTCTCACCTTAGACTTTATGGAATATTTCCGGGCTGTATTTAAGGGCAGTTCATCTCTCATTCCTTTAAAGAAAGAGCTGGAACAATGCTTGCGTTATATTTCCATACAGCAGGTTCAAAAAGCGCAAAAGCCACAGGTATATTTCAATATTCCCGATTCATTGACTGACTGTATGATTCCTCCGCTTACCATATTGACTTTTTTGGAAAATTCAATAAAATATGCACATGAACAGCTCAAGCTCCTAAAACTAAATGTATCTGCCATACTTCAGCAAGAGGATGCTTCTTATTACCTTATACTTACGATAAGGGACAATGGGGTTGGCTTCCCCGATTCACTTTTGCAAGATATTGAAAATTATACACCGCCTTTTTCCATTGGAAACGAACATATTGGCTTGAAAAATCTTTTGAGCAGGTTCTACTATTTTTATGACGGTAATGCATTTATTCACCTGTGTAATCCGAAGACCGGCGGAGCCTGTGCAGAAGTAAAGATTCCAATTGAACTTTAGAAAGGATTTTGCTTATGATATTGCTTATGGTCGACGATGAACCAATAATCATTCAAACATTAGCTCGTTCTATTTCCATAGAATCATTAAATATTACAGCACATCAAACTATGAAGAATGTTGCGTATCCCAACATGCCTGCTGTTTTATATGATGGAATGACATATATTTCTCCCGAACTGGAACAATTACACACAAATGATCAATTTCCGTTATTTGCTTATACAGCAGCAGCCAGAGGTTATTTTTCACTTGCAGACCGGGCAGACTTTCAAACCTCACCGCTGTATCGATCCTGTCGGGAATTATTTGATAACAATAAGTCAAGGGAACGACTTACCGCTATTAAAAAGCTTGCCAAAGAAACCGGCTGGGATCTTACCCAAATTGTTCTGGCATACATTTATCAATTACCATATCCTTCTGTGCCGGTTATTGGTGTACAGTCACTGCGTGATATTGTTAATTGTCTAATAGCTATGGAATTACCAATTCCCACAGATTTCTTTGAAAAAATAATCAGCAAGGAGGTTCATCATGAATAAACCTACTTCCCCTGTTATTTTAGCTATTGGAGCACATGTTGGAGATATGGAATTAACTGCCGGTGGGCTTTTATCTACCTGTGCAATGCAAAATTGGACTCCGGTTATTATTTCCTTAACTACAAGTGAAAAAAGTGCCAGTGCCACAGATGATTTAGACAAATTTATAGAAATGAAAAGGCGTGAGGCTACTTCTTTTGTTACTGAGTTACATGGTCAAAGCATAATATATGATATTCCCGATGGTTTCCTTGTTCCAACAGATTCCTTATGCCTTGACCTTTGTGCCTTGATCCGCAAGCTGAAACCGCAGATTTTAATAACCCATTATCAAAGCACACACAAAGATCATATGGCTTGCCATACTATTGTTAATAATGCTGTTTTTTATGCATCCTTACCAGCCATCAAATGTGAGTATCCAGCTTACAACGTACCAGCATTTTATTACACAGAAAACTGGGAAGATTGTAGTTCCTTCCGGCCGCAAACCTTTTTTGACATAAGCGAAGGTTTTTCTCTATGGCAAAAGGCACTTGAGCAGGAGCAAAGTGTACAAAATTGTCCTTTTATGCCAATTGTAGAATATTATCGGCTTAAAGCAAGAACCAATGGCATTCTTATGAATTGTGAATATGCTGAAGTTTTTATGAAGGCAGAAAATATTCGTTCGTTAAATAAAGGGAATTTATGATTTTTCCCCGATGCCACATTGACCGACGGCACATGCTGAGAAGCAAACACCGCAATTTAGTTCCGGTAAATTAGCTCTCCGGGTGTGCCGCGCTGGCATCCGCCGCAGTTTTTCAGATATAACCTCACTTTTGTATCATATACTATCCGATTTTTCATATGTCTGACTACAAATTTAAATTCCAGATAAAGTGTCATATAATGTTCTAATGCGGATTGATCCACTACTGTCATTATCGGCCGCACGATTGGCTCCATCTGTAAACACTGTTCATTAATCTTTTTCTGAATATCCTGTGGATCATATACCCCAACTTCTTTGTAATTTTGCTTTTCATCAATACCAAATATTATGGTACCTCCGTCATCCCGATTGAAAAAACTGAACAACCTATCATATAGTTTCTGTGTACATCCTTTTTCCGCACTCTTTAGTTCCAAAGTTGCTGATTCACATTTTCTTTTTGAATTTCCTGTAGTTTATTTAACAATTCTTCCTTCGTCATTTCGCTTTTTAATTTATCTTTTACTTTCCAGCTCTGATGATCTCCTCCGCCATCTGCCCAAGTTCCTCCGCTCCGTACTTATTCCAGTTCGGATAGACGCCGTAGACGATTTCATATTTTCCGGCTGCAATGCTGTTTCTGCGGTTTATTTTCCGGTTCCGTTTTTTCCAGATCCGAATCGCAACGGATAGCAAATAACTTTTTGGATTTCCTTCTTTTTGTATCTTGTCCAGCATTTCCAAGGCTTTCAGGAAAGTGTCCTGAGATTTCAACCGGTCATTTTTTTCAAAAAAATAGAAAGTGAAGCGTAAATTTCACTTTCTACTTATTCCTGTCTTTCTGTTATCCGTTCTCCTTGATCTCCAGCATTAACAGTTCCATCGTCAGGTCAAAATTAACATTGGCATCTAATCGTCTCTTCGCCTTGTCCAGGGCTTCGATGACTTCCTCGATTCCCTCATAGCTGCTGCGCTGGGCCACACGGCGGATGGCGCTGATCTCCTCCCGGAATACGAGATGGTTCACATCACTGGTCGCTTTGAACAAAAGCACATCCCGATACCAAATGGCGATGAGATCCAGATAATCATTGATCTGCAGCTTATATTCCGTGATCTTCTTGATCGCTGCGGTGATCTCGCTCAGATCCATATCCTGGATATATTTTAACAATGACAATGCTTCATTCTTAATATTATCAAAGTCCTCACTGGACGCCAGGGATTTCGCCTTGCCGATATTACCTCTGGCAAATGCCACACAGACCTCCGCTTTATAATCCGGCACCTGCAGTTGATGCATGAGATAATTACGCACCAGTTCATCGGCTACCGGCTTCATGTTCAGTACCACACAACGGCTGAGGATCGTCGGCAGCAGAGAATTCACGTTAGAAGTCAACAGCATGATCACTGCATACTCGGGCGGCTCCTCCAGTGTTTTCAGGATTGCATTCTGCGCCTGGGGCGTCATCTTCTCTGCCTCATTCATAATATAGATCTTATACGGGCTGCTGTAAGGCTTGATGGCGATATCATTGTTGATCTGCGCACGGATGTCATCCACGCTGATGGTATTCGGCTTCTCATGGCTGACATAGATAATATCCGGCTGATTGTCCGACAACGCCTGCTTACAGGAATGACATTCCTGACAGGGCTCCATGCCGCCTTTTTCACACTGTAATGTCATGGCGAATACTCTGGCAATAAATTCCTTGCCGGAAGATTTTTCGCCGTTGATAATATATGCATGGGAAATCTTTTTCGCCGAAATGGCGTTCTGTAAATGCTCTTTGATCTGTTCCTGACCGATGATGTCATGAAATGTTGCCAATAGTATTCCCCCTGTCCGTATCTTATGCTATGTCTGTACACTGCTTATGATCTGCTTCTATCGTACTTCCTTCCAGCCTTTAGCGCAAATAAAATTTTACAAGATCAAGTAAAAATATCCAATAACAATCCTCTGATCTCTCCGATCTTATTCAGAATTGCCAGATTGTCTTTTTCATCCTTCATCAATTCCTGTGCCAGTTGATCCAGGTTCTCATCCACCAGCCGGATAATGCCGTATACCCGGTGCCGTCCTCGCCGGTCCAGAAAATTTTCCCTGGAAAAAGAATGAGATCTCGTCACCACTTCATTGAGAAATTCCTTCACCAGCCCCCGGTAGTGCCGCATATCCTTCACATCCCGTTTCTTCGCCAGTTTTTCTCCCTCTGTCGTGATCTCCGCCATGAGGTTCGTCAGCCGCTCCTGCAGTTCTGCCTCTTCCACATGGCTCGCCAGCATGAACTTGAAGCTGCCATCCGTGGGCGCAGTGTTCTGTACCTGCTCCACCGGAGCCGGCTGCTGTATCTGATTGACTCTCATTTCCATACGCCCACCTCTTTTCTCCGAAATGCATTCATTGTCTGATAGTTTCCAAACATTATTTCGGCGATATACCAGCTTCTTTTAAGTATTTTGTAATAGCATTCAGACATTTCGTCAGATCTGTATTCTCGAATCTGTCCCGGATGCCTGCTGCCGCCAGCTTTTCTTCCGAGAAATCTGCACTGTCCGCCAGGAATCTCCGGCACATTTCCTCATATTTCGGTTTCTCCTGTCTGAGTTCCCTGTCCAGTGCCCGCTGTAAGCGCACGCCGTCATCCAATTCGATATAGACCGGCAGAATCGCCTCCGCACCAAAATAAGCAATCATTTTAGTATAAGCTTCCAGCGTTCCGATCATGAGATAGTTCTGTTCTGCCAGATCGATCTGTCCGTCATCCACTGTAAAATACCGCCAGATTCCGTAGACGGTGTCATAAGCTCTGTCCTCAATGACTTTTCCCTGCTCCTTCAATGCCT
>ERZ779660.1661-NODE-1661-length-10789-cov-2.222471_pt1 | contig 10789 bp, 8 predicted proteins | sample MGYA00511906_ERZ779660 | MGnify/ENA primary metagenome ERZ779660 (study PRJEB29588, sample SAMEA2156906) | human gut metagenome | biome: human gut; feature: human-associated habitat; material: faeces | place: Denmark | collected 2008/2010 ... | reverse complement strand
AAAAGCCGTATCTTAAAATGAACGTCTTTGAGATTTGGAAAAAGCGTTTCCCGTGGCTCTTGCTTTTGATGGTATCCGCAACCTTCACCGGAAAAATAATAACGCATTTCGAGGACTCGCTTCAGTCCTGCGTCATACTCACGGCGTTTATCCCGATGCTTATGGATACAGGCGGAAACGGCGGAAGTCAGGCGTCGGTAACGATAATCCGCGGACTCTCGCTCGGCGACATTGAATTCAAAGATATTTTCAAGGTTATCTGGAAGGAATTTCGCGTATCGATACTCTGCGGTCTTACACTTGCCACTGCCAATTTCATAAAGATGATGATTATAGACAGAGTAACGGTGCTTGTAGCCCTCACGGTTTGCTTAACGCTTATATTTACAATAATGCTCGCAAAATTCGTAGGCTGCACACTACCTATACTCGCTAAAAAAATAGGCTTTGACCCGGCGGTAATGGCAAGTCCGTTTATAACCACAATAGTTGACGCCCTGTCGCTTCTCATCTACTTCAACGTGGCGGAAGCGGTGCTGAAGCTATAAAAAAAGAACAAACAAAAAAAGGCTGCAAGGCAGCCTTTTTTATTTGCTTGATTTTAGATTCAGTGCTCTATCCAATCTCTGGAGCGCTCTACGGCTCTGAGCCATCCGTGATAAATCTCGTCACGTTTTACAAGCGGCATCTGAGGCTCAAATATTTTGTCTACCTCTCTTATGGCCTCAATTTCGTCGAGATCCTTCCAAAAGCCTACCGCGAGTCCGGCGAGATATGCCGCTCCGAGAGCCGTAGTCTCAACGACCTTAGGCCTGTTGACCTTTGTTCTTATCAGGTTTGCCTGTATCTGCATCATTATATTGCTGACAGACGCGCCGCCGTCAACGCGAAGCTCGGACAGCTTAATTCCCGAATCCGCCTTCATGGCTTCGAGCAGGTCTGTCATCTGAAAAGCTATTGCCTCAAGAACGCTTCTTGCAATATGCTCCGCCTTAACGCCTCTTGTAAGCCCCACAATCGTGCCGCGCGCATACATATCCCAATACGGAGCGCCGAGTCCCGTAAACGCCGGAACAAAATAAATGCCGTTTGCATCGTCAACACTCTCCGCAAGCTCATCGCAACGGCGTGCCGAGTCAATGAGACGCAAATCGTCTCTCAGCCATTTAATAACCGAGCCCGCATTAAATGCCGAGCCTTCAATCGCATAATTGACCTTACCGTCAAGGCCCCACGCCACGCCGGTTACGAGGTTGTTTTTGGACTTCACCCTGTTTTCGCCCGTATTCATAAGCAAAAAGCAGCCTGTGCCGTATGTATTTTTTGCCTGACCCGTCTTAAAGCAGCCCTGGCCGAACAGAGCGGCAGGCTGATCGCCTATTGCGCCGGAAATCGGAGTTCCGACTATATCCTCAAAGCCGAGAAGCCCGGAAGCTACCGTTCCGTACACCTCGCTCGACGGCTTAACCTCCGGCAAAATTGACATCGGAATGTCAAGCTTTTCGCAGAGATAAGGGTCCCACTCAAGCTTATCAACGTCAAAAAGCATTGTTCTTGACGCATTGGAATAGTCCGTAACATGAACCTGACCTCCTGTCAGATTCCATATAAGCCACGTCTCTACGGTTCCGAAAAGCAACTGCCCGGCATCGGCAAGGATTCTTGCTCCGGGGACGTTTTCCAGCACCCATTTGATTTTGGTGGCAGAGAAATAAGCGTCAACAACAAGCCCTGTATGCTCCTTTATGTAGTCACAAAGCTCCTTGTCTTTTTTTATTTCCTCGCACATCTCCGCCGTCCTGCGGCACTGCCATACTATCGCATTGTAAATCGGCTTGCCCGTACCCTTATCCCAAAGAATGGTTGTTTCGCGCTGATTTGTAATTCCTATCGCGGCTATATCCGATGAAATCACCTTCTTTTGAGTTATTACATCGGTAACCGCCTGGAACTGCGAATACAGTATCTCCATCGGGTTGTGCTCCACCCAGCCCGGGTGAGGATAGATTTGATTGAATTCATACTGCGCCTTGGTTACAATATTGCCGTGCTTATCAAAAAGAATGGCACGCGAGCTTGTCGTACCCTGATCAAGCGCAAGTACATAGTTTCCCATTTTATACACCTCTGCTATTCTCCGTGAAACCGCACGGAGTTTTTTATTATTTTAACGGTTTTCCTTTTTGGCAAGAGACCTTGATTTTTCATCCTCCGCAAGGTCATACAGCCTATGGAAATTAACGGTCTTGTTTCTCCACGCAACACCGTATGCCGCTTTTCTGAGCTTACTCGGATTTGCCTGCTTTAGCGTAGCATAGCGAACCTCATATATATTCAAAAGGTCATAGTATTCCGGCAGGCTGTTCAAAAATCTCTCATAGCTTCTGTCGTCCTTATCCGACCACGCAGTCTCGGCTATCGCCGCAATACGTGGGAATACCATAAAATCAAGCGATTTTATACTGCTTATGTGCTCTGTCCAAATAACCGCTTCTGTCCCCAGAAGCTCGCCGTAAACAGGTTCCGGGGCATATTCATACGTCTTTTTGAGATTTATCATACTGTACGGCAAATTAAGATAATAATGCGGCGAGGACGAATTTATAAAAGCTCTGCCCATTTTGCCTTCTCGGCTTACGACTTTGCCGTTCATATCTTTATCGCAAACCTGCCAAATTATATTTTTATCAAGCGGTTTTTCTTTGTCGCTCCCGTCGCAGCTGCGTATTATCGCCTTTCCGCCGTTTTTTTCAATATGAGACGCTATCTTGTTCATAAACCAAGTGTATAGCTCTTGCTCGTCTTTGAGAGACTCGTCCTTTATGCGCTTTTGGCAGTACGGACATATGCTCCATCTCATTTTCACGGCGTCATCGCCGCCTATATGAATAATCTTATCGGGGAAGAGCTGCATTATCTCATCCGTAACTTCGTATACGAATTTAAGCGTGCTGTCCTTACCGGCGCACAAAATGTCGTGCTTAACGCCCCAGCTCGACGCCACATTCCGCTTTTGCCCGAAGCAGGAGAGCTCCGGATACGAAGCTATTGCCGCCACCGTATGCCCCGGCACATCAAATTCCGGAATAACCTTTATAAAGCGCTTGCGGCAATACTCTACAATATCGCGTATCTGCTCCTTGGTATAATATCTTTTGCCGTCATTTGTTTTTCTGTCGCGACGGCGGCGGTGCGAGCCCTTTTGCGTAAGCATCGGATATTTATCTATTTCAATGCGCCAGCCCTGGTCATCGGTAAGATGCCAATGAAAAACATTCAGCTTGTGAAGTGCCATAAGGTCTATAAGACGTTTTATCTCGCTTGTCCGCCAAAAACGGCGGCTTGAGTCTAGCATAAAGCCCCTGTAAGGATAGAGAGGCTTATCCTCTATATACATATCGGGAACGGTGCCGTCGCCCTGCAAAAGCAGCTGCTTTAGGGTTTGCAAGCCGTAAAAAATACCGCACTCGTTTTTTCCGTAAATATATATGCGCCCGTCGCGCGAAATAAGCGTATATCCCTCTTCGCCCACGACCTCGCTGCTTTTAACAAGCTTTATCGAGACATCGTCCGAAACCTCACGGTGAATACGTATGTCAAACTGCTTTTTGACAAAATCGCGAAATTCCGTGGTAAAATCCGTTTTGGTTACGGTAGTATCCGGCGAGAGCGAAAATGACGGTTTCCCCTTTGATATTATTATTTGATTCGGTTGAGGGATTATATTAAACACAATTATCCTCCGGAAAAGATTTGATTTTGCACCGTCAGGTACAAAAAGCAAGAAAAAAGTGCTTTTCGGGCAGCGCACAAAGCATGCCGCTTCATCTTATACATTATATCAAAAAAGCGTGATAATAACAATACCGTTTTTCGTAATTTTGTATAAATAACGGCGAATATCGCTTCAATCAGCCGCTTACTGTCGTGATAATCGACAAAACAACGATAAAAGGGTTAATAAAATGCTTTTTGTATTTTTTGCATTTAATATTGAAAAGGTCGAGAAATTCTATATAATATATAAAGACAGTATCCATGATTTAAGACGGCAATGCCGCACAACGAAAGGCTGATACAATGAATATTTACGAAGCAATATCCTCACTCGTTTTTTACGGAGAAAAAGAGGGACTTATAGAAAAAGAAGATGAAATTTACACGAGAAACCGGATAATGACCGTACTCTCTCTTGACTCATTTGAGGACGCGGAGCCGAAAAAGGACGCCGAGCTTGAAGATATACTCTCGGTAATATTACAATACGCCGAAGAAAACGGGCTTTGCGAAAGCTCGGTAGTTTACCGCGACCTGTTTGATACAAAAGTGATGGGCACGCTTGTCGCAAGGCCGTCCGATATAATCGCCGAATTCCGTAAAAAATACAGCGTATCTCCCGAAGAAGCCACATCATATTATTATCATCTGAGCAGAAAATCGAATTACATAAGAGAATACCGTATTAAAAACGATATTAAATGGATAACAAAGACGGATTACGGTGACATAGATATTACGATAAATCTGTCTAAGCCCGAAAAAGACCCCAAAGCCATAGCCGCGGCTCTCAAATGCAGACAAAGCTCATACCCGAAATGTCAGCTTTGCAAGGAAAACGAGGGATACGCCGGCAGAGTCAACCACCCGGCGCGCGAAAACCATCGTATTATCCCGGTTACAATGGGCGGCTCGCAGTGGTATTTTCAATATTCTCCGTATGTTTATTATAATGAGCATTGTATAGTATTTAACGGTGAGCACACGCCGATGAAAATCGACGAAGGCGCTTTTTTAAAGCTTTTTGATTTTGTAAAGCAGTTTCCGCATTATTTTGTCGGCTCAAACGCCGATTTACCGATAGTCGGCGGCTCGATACTCACGCACGAGCATTTTCAGGGCGGCAACTACACCTTTGCCATGGCAAAGGCACCTATCGAAACAGAGCTTTCCTTTGCCGGATATGAGGATGTTTCGGCAGGTATTGTAAAATGGCCCATGTCGGTAATTCGTCTGTCGGGTAAGGACCCCGAGAGAATATGCAGCCTCGGCGGAAGGATACTTGCGGCTTGGAGAAATTACACCGACGAGGACGCATTCATTTTTGCAACCACCGACGGTGTTCCCCACAACACAATAACGCCGATTGCACGCAAGCGCGGCGAAAACTTCGAGCTTGACCTTGTTTTACGCAATAACATAACCACAAAGCAGTATCCTGACGGCGTTTATCATCCGCACCCCGAATATCACCATATAAAGAAAGAAAACATCGGTCTTATCGAAGTTATGGGACTTGCCGTTTTGCCTGCAAGGCTTAAAACCGAAATGGAGCTTTTAAAAGAGGCCATGCTTTCGGGCGCGGATATAGAGAAGGACGAGAGAATAGCCAAGCATAAGGCGTGGGCCGAAGCGATAAAGAAAAAATATGACATAACAGAGGAAAACTGCGATGACATATTAAAGCACGAAATAGGCGTTGTCTTTGCGGCCATTCTCGAGCAATGCGGCGTTTTTGCCCGAACCGAAAAGGGAAAAGAGCAATTTTTGAAGTTTGCGGATTCCGTAAAATAAAGTTTTTAAAACTTTCAAAATTCTTGTTGACAATCCGACAATTCGGTGGTATTATACAAACATTCTAATTCCTACGGGTTTAGTATAGATTGCTCGAGAAAGGAAATCGGTATGAAGTTTTTGACCGGCGACATTATGATAATGCAAGAGATGCGCATGTGCTCCATGTGCTTCATGCGTTATGCCCGAAACGGTCATTCACTTTTCTGTAAAGCCTGATTTTTTATCATTGCGTTAAGGCAGCGGAAGGTAATGACCTCCGCTGTTTTTTTATTTCAACGAGAGGAGCTTTATTATGAGTCTTTGCAGAGGCTTTAATATATTAAGAGACGATCGAATGTGCTTTGGGAAAGTCATCTGTCAAACACAGATTTTAATCACGCATCATTTCTAAATAAATATAATTTTCAATAAAAAGGAGATAAATCCATGAAAAAGTCAATAAAAAAATCTTTGGCATTGGTTCTTGCGCTCGCAGTTCTCACCGCAATTGCTCTCACAGGCTGCGGCAATTCAAAAAGCTCTAAAATACAGATAGCCGTTCCCAACGACACAACAAACGAAGCACGCGCGCTTCTGCTTCTCCAGGAAAACGGCGTTATAAAGCTCAGAGACGGCGCAGGCATTACAGCCACCAAAAACGATATTGTTGAAAATCCGCACAACGTTGAAATAGTAGAGGCCGAAGCCGCTCAGATACCCAACGTATTAAAGGATGTTGACTACGCCGTAATCAACTCAAACTACGCTATAAACGCAGGTCTCAACCCCGTATCGGATTCACTTCTTATAGAGGGCTCCTCCTCGGCTTACGGCAATATTCTCGTAACTAAGCAGGGAAATGAAAATTCACCTAAAATTCTCGCTCTTGCGGCAGCCTTAAAGAGCAAGCAGGTTGCGGACTTTATCAGCGACAAATACAACGGCTCGGTCATCAGCGTTGTTGAAAATCCCGGTGACGGATACGACCCGAACGTTGACTATGACGCACTTAAAGACACAACTATAACCGTTGCGGCTTCTCCCACACCTCACGCCGAAATTCTTGAAGTTGCAAAGCAGATTCTCGCCGAAAAAGGCATAGCTCTCAATATTCAGACCTACAACGACTATGTAGTTCCCAACACCGTTGTTGAGGACGGCACCATAGACGCAAACTACTTCCAGCACACTCCTTACCTTGACAACTTCAACGAAGAAAAGGGCACTCACCTTGTGTCTGTCGGCGCAATCCACGTTGAACCGATGGCTCTTTACGGCGGCAAGCAGACAAATCTTGACGCTCTCGGTGTTAAAGGCAAATAATAAGGCAAAAGGGGTAATTATCCTTGATTGAATTAAAAAACGTAAGCAAATCGTTTGATACCGCCGAAGGCAAGGTTGACGCGCTGAAGGACGTCTCAATAACAATAGAGGACGGCGATATATACGGTATCATCGGTATGAGCGGCGCCGGGAAAAGCACGCTCGTTCGATGTATAAATATGCTTGAAAAGCCCACCTCCGGTGAAGTTATCGTGAACGGCAAAAGACTTGACACGATGTCTCCGGCTCAGCTTCGTGCGGCTCGCCGCAACATAACGATGATATTTCAGCAGTTCAACCTTTTAATGCAGCGCAACTGCTTAAAAAATGTGTGCTTTCCGATGGAGCTCGCCGGAGCAAGCAAAAAGGATGCACAAAATCGCGCAAAGGAGCTTTTAGCCCTTGTCGGACTTCCCGACAAGGCCAAGGCTTATCCGGCTCAGCTCTCGGGCGGCCAGCAGCAACGCATTGCAATAGCGAGAGCACTTGCGACAAATCCCAAGGTTTTGCTCTGTGACGAGGCGACAAGTGCACTCGACCCTAAAACCACGAGGCAGATACTTGAACTTATACGCGACATAAACAAAAAGCTCGGCATAACCGTTGTAATAATAACCCACCAGATGAGCGTTGTTAAAGAGGTGTGCAATCACGTTGCGATACTCGACGACGGTATTATTGCCGAAGAGGGTCTTGTTTCCTCTGTATTTACCTCTCCGAAATCCGAAGCCGCGCGCCACCTGGTATTCCCCGGCGGCGAGGATATGACGGTATCGGATCCGCTGCACGAAAGACGCTTAAAGCTGACATTCTTAAATGTAGCCGCAACGTCTGTACCGCTTGTGGCAAGACTTGCCACCGAAGAGGGCATCAGCGCAAATGTGATTTCCGCGACAACGCAGAAGCTTTCGGACGAAATTTACGGCAGTATGTTGCTCGGTATTCCGAACAGTCAATTTGACAAGGCAACCGCTTTTCTTAAAAACTTTGAAAACATTAAGGTTGAGGAGGTGAGCGCAGATGACTGACGGACTTTTTACGGCGGAGTCAATGGCAGAGCTTTTGACCGCGTTTAAAACGCAGTTCCCCATGGCGATATGGGAGACATTTTACGTTACTGTGCTGTCAACCGCACTCTCTCTTTTAATCGGGCTTCCGCTCGGCGTTTTGCTTGTAGCCGGTGAAAAAGGCGGCGTACTTCCACTGCTGAAGCCGGTGCTGTCGATACTCAATGTCATAATAAATCTTCTAAGATCCATTCCGTTTCTGATACTTATGATAATGGTATTTCCCCTATCGCGCGCACTGATAGGCACTACCGTAGGAACCACAGCCACAATAGTGCCGCTTGTTGTTGCCGCGTTCCCGTTTGTTGCAAGGCTCGTTGAGAGCAGTCTGCGCGAAGTAGACCCGAATATAATTGAGGCGGCGCAGAGTATGGGTGCAAAGCCCATGCAGATAATCTGCAAGGTGATGATCCCCGAAAGCATACCCTCTCTTTTGCAGAATGTCACAATAGCTCTCACTACAATACTCGGCTATTCCGCAATGAGCGGTATCATAGGCGGCGGCGGACTCGGTAAAGTCGCAATTGATTACGGCTATTACCGTTATAAATATCTTGTTATGTATGCTGCGGTAATACTGCTTATAATACTTGTTCAGATATTCCAGAGCGTCGGCACACGCCTGGCTTTAAAGAGCGATAAAAGGCTGAAAAAATAAAATATCGAAGTCTCATCACTTCAATTACGACAAAAGGCAACCGAAACAATAAATTTCGGTCGCCTTTTTACTTTGCGGTAAAAAAATCGCACGACAAGGAATTACTTCTTTGCCGTGCGATTTTCATTTGTTATTTACAGCCGGTGGCTTTTATCAATACATTCCGCCGCCCTGTGCAGCCATAGCGGCAGCCGCAGCAGCATCAGCCTTCGGATCCGGAATGTCGGCTACGAGAGACTCTGTGGTGAGTACCATAGCGGCAACGGACGAAGCGTTCTGAAGAGCAGAACGTGTTACCTTAGCGGGGTCAAGAATACCTGCCTTAAACATATCGACATATTCTTCCTTAGAGAAGTTAAAGCCGTAGTTCTTCTTGCCGGAACTCATGATTTCGTTTACGATAACAGAACCTTCAAGGCCTGCGTTCTTAGCAATCTGACGAACAGGCTCTTCAAGAGCACGGAGAACTATCTTAGCACCTGTCTTTTCGTCACCCTCAAGTGTACCGATAAGAGTTTCAACAGCGGGCATAGCGTTGATAAGCGCTGTACCGCCGCCTGCTACGATACCTTCCTCTGCGCCTGCCTTAGCGGCTGCAAGAGCGTCTTCGATACGGAGCTTCTTTTCCTTCATTTCGATTTCTGTAGCGGCACCGACCTTGATAACAGCAACACCGCCTGCAAGCTTTGCAAGTCTTTCCTGAAGCTTTTCCTTGTCAAATTCGCTTGTTGTGTTCTCAATAGCGGCTCTTATCTGAGCGATTCTTGCCTGAATCTGCTCTGTTGAACCTGCGCCGTTTACAATCGTTGTGTTTTCCTTCGAAACTGTTACGCTCTTAGCACGGCCAAGCTGGTCGATAGTTGTATCCTTAAGCTCAAGACCGAGTTCTGATGTGATAACAGTACCGCCTGTAAGAATTGCGATATCCTGTAACATTTCCTTGCGTCTGTCGCCAAAGCCGGGAGCCTTTACACCTACGCATACGAATGTACCACGCAGCTTGTTGAGGATAAGTGTTGTAAGAGCCTCGCCCTCGATGTCCTCAGCGATGATAAGCAGCTTCTTACCTGCCTGTACGACCTGTTCAAGTAAGGGCAGAACGTCCTGAATGTTGCTTATCTTCTTGTCTGTGATAAGGATGTAAGCGTCATCAAGGTTAGCTGTCATCTTATCTGTATCTGTTGCAAAGTAAGGTGAAATGTAGCCTCTGTCGAACTGCATACCTTCAACGACTTCGCTGTATGTTTCTGCTGTCTTGCCTTCTTCAAGAGTAACAACGCCGTCTGTTGTAACCTTTTCCATAGCCTCTGCAATCAGCTTACCTACTGTTTCGTCACCGGATGAAACTGTAGCTACACGGGCAATGCCATCGCTGTTCTCGATAGCCTTTGAATTCTTCTTTATCTCTGCTACTGCCGAGTCAACTGCCTTTGAGATACCACGCTTAACATCCATAGGGTTAGCGCCTGCGGCAATGTTCTTCATACCCTCTCTGATAAGAGCCTGAGCGAGCAGAGTAGCTGTTGTTGTACCGTCGCCTGCGGCATCGTTTGTCTTTGTGGAAACTTCCTTAACAAGCTGAGCGCCCATGTTTTCGAAAGGATCGTCAAGCTCAATTTCCTTGGCGATAGTAACACCGTCGTTTGTAATCAGCGGAGCGCCGAACTTCTTGTCAAGCACTACGTTTCTGCCCTTAGGGCCGAGTGTAATCTTTACTGTGTTTGCAAGCTGGTCGATACCTGCCTGTAAAGCCTTGCGGGCTTCTTCACCGTATATAATCTGTTTAGCCATTGTGAATGTTCCTCACTTTCAATTATTCTACAACTGCGAGGATGTCTTCCTCACGGAGTATTGTGTATTCTTCGCCGTCAACCTTGACTTCTGTTCCTGAGTATTTGCTCATAAGAACCTTGTCGCCGACTTTAAGCTGTACGGGAACGAGCTTTCCGTCAACTGTCTTGCCGGGGCCTACCGCAACAACTTCTGCTACCTGGGGCTTTTCCTGTGCGGCACTTGTAAGAATTATACCGCCCTTTGTTGTTTCTTCTGCTTCGAGCATCTTGATAACTACTCTGTCCGATAACGGTTTGATCGTCATTTTGAATGACCTCCTTGTTATATTTGCTGTCACTTTTTAACTGTGACGGTGCTTTTGATTTCCAAGTTGTTAGCACTCTTTATGTTTGAG